>ENA-OOWK01000344-OOWK01000344.1-human-gut-metagenome-genome-assembly--contig:-NODE-344-length-36272-cov-2.953309_pt1 | contig 36272 bp, 27 predicted proteins | sample MGYA00241405_ERZ501317 | MGnify/ENA primary metagenome ERZ501317 (study PRJEB25962, sample SAMEA1972440) | human gut metagenome | biome: human gut; feature: human-associated habitat; material: faeces... | reverse complement strand
TAGTAACCTGCGGCGGCATCATCAACCCTACCAAAAGCAACGTAAACAAAATTTTTGAGCCACGAAACTGTAGTCTGGCAAAAGCATATCCCGCTATGGAATTAAACAACAGTGAAAACGCAATGCTCGTTATGGTAATCATCAAAGAATTCCGAAAATAAACACTCCAGTTTCCTGTGTATAATGCTTCTTTATAATTGTTAAAGTCAAAAGTTCCCGGCAGGAAATGAAAAACCGCAGAATTAATTTCTCCTGTAGTTTTAAAGGAGGTAGAAATCATCATTACAATAGGAAGTATCATAATAAAAGAAACTCCCCCCATACAAACCAACCAGATTCCCTTTGTCCATTTTTTCTTTTTCATCTCTTTCCTCCTATGAAACATCTACATCTTGACCTTTGTTGCCAAACTTGAATACAAGCATTGTAACAATCAATGAAAATGCTAACAGCAATACTGCCATGGCACTGGCATATCCCATTTTAAATTCCAGAAATCCTCTGCGGTAAATCTGGTGTACCACTGTTGTAGTACGATTTAGCGGGCCTCCACTTGTAAGAATATTTACTTGTTCAAACACTGCAAAACTATTTACAATTCCTGTTACCACCAAAAAGAATGTAGTTGGTCTTAACATCGGCCATGTAATATTCAAAAATCTCCTTATAGGACCTGCTCCATCTAACTGAGCAGCTTCATATAAAGATTCTGGTATTCCGGTAAGTCCTCCCAAGAAAATTACCATAGAATAACCGCAGTTTTTCCAAATTCCTACCAGAATAATACATAACATTGCCTGGCTTGGATTGATAAGCCATTTCTGAGGTGCAATTCCTATAGCCTCCAGAATTCTATTAAAGATTCCGAAATTCGGGTTATATAACCACAGCCACACCATAGAAACACATACCATAGACATAATGTTTGGAAGATACAAAGCAGTCCTGAAAATAGGAACTGCTTTTGACTTCTTGTAAAGTAAAACAGCCAACAAAAGTCCAAAGGCAAACTGCACTGTTAATGTGACAACCGTGTAAAACAACGTATTGGTAATGGCTCTCAGAAATTCTGAGTCTGAAAACAATTTCACATAATTCTTTATTCCTAAAAATTTAGGAATGGCATACATATCGAAATCTGTTAAGCTGTAATACAAAACCATTCCAATTGGAATTAAAATAAACACAGCAAAAATCAAATATGCAGGCAAAATCATGAGATATGCTTCTTTATCACTCTTCTTTTTCGTTTTTACTGCTTGTTTTGCCACAGTTCCCCCTCCTTTTTATTGATTGTCTATTTCTTCCTGTACCTTCTTTCCAGCTTCTTTTAAGGCTGTTTCGGCATCGCTTTGGTCATAATAAACTTGTTCCATAGCATCATCTACATAAGTCAGAACACTGTTGAAATATGGGACTTTCGGACTTCCTTTTCCAATAGAAACTGCTTCCAGAATCCGTTCTCCGTTTTCTGCATCCTTTTTCAAATAATCTTCTTCAAGAGAAGTTCTTACAGGCGCTGCATTTACAGTCTCCATCCATGTTTTCATAGAATCCTGGCTACACATATATTTCATCAGCTCCCATGCACCGTCTTTATGTTTTGAATTTGCATTCATGAACATGAAGTGCATACCACAAAATGTTGCACTGTTCTTATTTGAGAACATTGGAACCATTTTCAGTTTTCCTTCCAGATCACCTGTATTGGCACTATTAAATTCATTTTCATTTAACACAGTCATAGCGGCTGTACCATTTTTAAATGGATTTTGATCTGCCTGGGTATTATCCCACTCTACAACTCCAATATCTTTCAACTCTTTCATAAATTCAAGAGCTTCTACTGCCTCTGGCTGATTGAATAAAATTTTATCTTCTCCTTCATCAATAAAATTTTTCATTCCATTTTGCATTGCAAAAACCTGGAAATACTGATTGATATTGGTACCACTGGTAGGAAGACCAAATCCACACTGAACCACTGTTCCTGACTTATCTTTTACTAAAAGTTTCTCATGAGCTTCTTTTAACTCTTCCCAATTGGTAGGTGGGTTATTGGGGTCTAATCCAGCCTTTTCAAACAATTCTGTGTTGATGATAAACATACGTGCATCTGGTGTATATGGAATTCCGTACATTTTACCGCCAATACTTCCTGCCTCCACAACACTGTCGTAATAGTCATCTAAATCTTCCCAGTCTTTTACATAATCATCCAGACACTCATACTGTCCCATAGGAACTCTCGCGCCAATAGAAGACATGGAATAATGTATTACATCCGCTGCAGTCCCTGAGGCAAATCCTGTGTTTAATTTTGTCTCAAAATCATCTCCCCATGGCGCTTCCTGATATTCCACCTCGTACTCTGGATGCTCTTTTTCGAAGCCTTCAATCATCTGCATAAATGCATCTTTTTTGTAATCTTCTGTTCCTGCTCTTAAAAATACCAGCTTCTCTTTGCCCCCTTTGGAATTTCCTTCGTTTGTGGAAACTAAATCCTCGTTTCCACCTGAACATGCTGCAGTCGAAATCAGAATTCCTCCTGTAAGCACTGCACTCAGTACAACCTTCCAATTTTTCTTCATCATTCTTCGCTCCTCCTTTTATTTTTTTGTTATTGGATAGCTTAAATTATACCTTCCTGTTTTCTTTTTGCTATGCAATCTGTATATATTTTCTTGGTAAATATTTATCTTTTTATATATTTTTATCATTTTTTGTTTTTCCTTTTTTCTTTATCATATATTTTGTTTTATTTTTGGCTTTTATTGTAATATATTTATATCTTCTATACACAAAAGACGCTAATCCAATTATGGATCAACGTCTCCGAAACTCTAAGGGAGTCATTCCCGTATACTTTTTAAACACTTTACTAAAATATGCCGAATCGGGAATCCCAACTAGACATCCCACTTGATAAATACTTTGTTTTGTTTCTGTCAGCAGCTTTTTTGCCTTTTCCATGCGAAAATCCAGCAAATAAGAATAAATATTTTTCTCGGTTTCCTTCTTAAACAAATGGGATAAATAACTTTTATTCATGTGTACAAAATTTGCGATTTCTTCCAATGAAATATTTTCTCTGTAGTTTTCATCTATATATTCCATCACCTTACATACTGCTTCACTATATGCCGGATGTACACTTTCTAATTCTGAGCTAAACTTTCTTACATATTCCAGCACTTTTTGCTCCAACATATGAATATTCTTACAATGGGTAATTAAAATCAATTCATCTATAGAAAACTTTTTTCGCTGAATATCATCCAAATAATTCCAGTAAATTTTCAAAAGCAAATCTAAAACAAAACGCCTTACCAACACAATATCCGGCATTTCCCTGCAAAACATTTCGAATATTTTCCCCAAATGTTCCAATGCCTGTTCATAATGCCCTTCCTCCCATTTGGTCTCTTCTTCCTTGAATAATGCTTCATATTGTTTTTCATTTGCGCTCCAAACACTGGTTCTTCCATAAAATTCCAGACGTTCTGCTTTCTTTTCAACCTCTTTATAGACCTTTTCCAAATCCTTTCCACTGCTGCCAATTCCACCGGCACATAGAACCACTTCTGTATTTCCAAAAGAAGATAAGGTTTGTAACATTTCCGTGGTCAGCTCTGAAATTTCATTTTCTCGCACCTTGACAAGAATAAGCGCCTCTGTGTCATTTTGCGCCACAAAAATTGCTTTCTTATTTTTTTCCTGAAAGAAAAACTCCATAATCTGTTCCACCCGTCCCAGATGAAACTGTTTGCTCTTATTTTTTAGCATAAGAATGGTATATTCGTCTTCTCCCCACAAATTCTTCCACTCCAGTAGCTGTTCCGGCGTATTCCAGGAACCCCCTTTTACTATTTTAGAAAAAAAGCTTTTTATTTCTTCTTGTTGTCTTTCTTTCTTCCAGTTCTCTGTACTTTCTAAACTTTTCTCTGCCTTCTGAATACAGGCGCAAAGCTCTTCTTTTGTGATTTCTGATTTTAACAAAAAATCCTTAACCCCTAATTTCATAGCTTCTCTTGCATAAGAAAAGTCATCATATGCACTTAAAATTACCGTATAAGGAAACTTCTCCTCCTTTTTTAACTGACTCACCAACTCCATTCCATCCATAACCGGCATTCTGATATCTGTAAACAACAAATCCGGCAGCCATTCCCTGCAGCACTCCAAAGCCTGTTTCCCATTTGCACACGCTGCCACCACCTGACATTCTGGGAATAAAGTTTCTATATTCTTCTTCATCCATTTTAAAATGATTTCTTCATCATCTGCAATTACAACCTTCACTTATTTCCCTCCTCCAAGTGTATAGCCGGTATTTCGACTTGAAATGTTGTACCGCCATGTTCGTTTAGAAAAGCATACAATCCATACTTCTCGCCGAAATTTCTCTTAATTCTCATTTGTATATTAGAAATTCCAATTCCGCTAAACTGCTCTTTCACCCGCGGAACCTCCCTGCTTTCAATACAGGTTTTCACTCTTTCTAAATCCACGCCAACCCCATCATCTTCTACTTCAACCAGCACGTTCCCATCTCTGCCATAAGCTCTTATCCAGATATGTCCTTGTTCTTCTTTTGTATTAAATCCATGGGAAATACTGTTTTCCACCAGTGGTTGAATTAAATTTTTTAAAATACCAAGCTCTCCGATTTCATACTCAATAATGATTTTCCACTGAAATTTGTCTCGATATCTCAAGGACATAAGTTTAAGATATTCCTCTACCATATCCATTTCTTCTTTAATGGTGATAAACTTCTTTTGATTCGCAAAGGATTTTCTAAGAAGCTTTGAAAAAGAAAGGATTGCCTGATCTGCTTCCTGGTATTCTTCCATTTGTATCATAAAACGAATCGTCACTAATGTATTATAGAAAAAATGTGGATTGATTTGGGCTTGTAAGGCTTGTATTTCCAGCCTGTGCTTTTCTTCCTCTTCCTTTTCCAACTGCTTTAACAACTCCTGTATCTTATCCAGCATGGTATTAAAATTGCAAAAAATATCCCTAAATTCTGTTTCATAGTTTTCTGAAATCTTCGCCTCTAAATTTCCACGGGAAACCTCCAAAATATTTTTATTTAGACGTTTCATTCTTCCTTCTATAATTCTACAATTGTGAAGTACAATAAATGTCAATACCAAAAACATGGCCGCGCCAAGTCCCAGAAGAAGCACTACATAAAAGGACCAGAAATTTTGATAAGGTTCGTAACTAATTAATTTCCACCCTGTCTGGAAAATACTGCTAAACCGAATATGACTCTTTTGACTCTTTACATTTCCTACAAAAAATCCTTTTTCATTTTCTATAATCTTCCTGTAGTAAGTATTTTCTTTGATGTCTGTACCATACAGAGTCGGATCAGAGGCATAAATAATCTTCCTGTACTGATCCATAACAATGACGTTTTCCACATGTTTTTCACTGCCTTCTGCTTCATTTCCCCATATATCATGAGAAATTGCCACCAGCACAGTTCCTATCTTTCTTCCACTATTCAGATTACGGATATTTCTCACCGCAAACAAAGTATCCTCTGGAAACAGTTCTTTCAGCAATGGGCTTCGATATTGAGGCAAAAAATAAATCTCATCCTTTTTGTCTTTTGTCTCCTGGTACCATGGTTCTGCCTGTAAATCTTCATATTCCATTTCATCTCCCATAAACTCCAGAGAATTTTGAAAATAGCTGGCTCCATTGCTGCATAATACAATAATCTGATACTGCCTTTCTGGAAATAGTTCTGTCAGTTCTCGCATTTTCTTTTGAATTTTATCATATGCCTGGTTTTTTTCATATCCTGTAAGATTTGTTTTTTGAGATAAAATTTGATTAATCTCGGAATCTAAATATAACATATTGGTTATTTTAACAATTTCTGTATTTCTAGCTGAAATATTGTCGCTTCGTTCCTCGATTGCTGATAATTTGCTTTTGTTCCATTCATAATTACTTTTTTGAAAAACGGCAATTGTCAAAACACAAAACAAAATAAATAATGGCACTACAATTAAAAAATCAAAGAATAACACGGTTTTTTTAATACTGTTGGTTCCTCTTTTTAATTTTTTCAACTTCATAAGCTCCTGGGATTTTTTCCAGATACTTCCACGCCTGTTCCTCATAGCCTTCTGCCTCACCCTCCAACAACTCGCCAAACACCTGACCATACTCTTTTTTTAACTTTGCCTTCACCCCATTTAAAATTCCAAGGGTATAAGGGGAAGCTAACTGCCATGCGGTCTCTTCTGCCTCCTGAATACTCAAAACTGCCCGTTCCCACGCTCCTTCTTCTGCTGCCAGAAGGGCAATGTACGCCTTTGTCATAGAACGTCCAATAAGTGTAAAGGATTCCTCATATCGTTTCTCTGCCTTATAAAACGCCTGTCTGCATTTTTCCTTCTCTCCCAGTGCAAAATAGGTTCTGCCAAGATTGGAGTACACTACCGCATTACAGACACATTGATTCTCTTCACATACTTTCGCCGCTTTCTCATAATACTCTATAGCCTGAAAAAACTGCTTTGTTTTCCGCATATTTTCCCCCATATAATTATAGCAGGCTGAGATATTCAAAGCATAGATTCTGGATTTCAAAGGCTGGCTTTCAAAATAATCCAGAGAATACTGCAAATACTCCATACTCTTCGAGAAATCTCCTATCATCGATAAATACAACCCACAAAGCCGTTCTATTACCGCCTGTTCTTCTCGGTATCCCCCTTCTTTTGCTGCCTGTAAAGCCTTCTTCATATACTGAGGCGTATCTTTCAATTCCCACACATTCAACTGGTGATAAATCAAAAACCGTAAACACTGACAAGTTACCAATCTGTTTTTTTCATATGCATCATTTGTCAAAAGCGCTTTTTTCACACACTCTACCCCTTGTTCATAGTATCCCTGGGGAATACAGTACTGCGCTTTTGTCTGAAGGAGGAGAATATATAATCGTACATATTCTTTATTTTCAGGCTCCTGCTGATGAAGTTCTAAAACTTCCTGTTCCAGTTTCCGGCATTCTTCCAAGATACTTTCATCAGAAAACGCACCTTTATTCCAAGAACTTATATGAATAGGATATAATTCATAAAATTTTCCTGAGTACTCTGCTAGAGCATATATTTTATATTTTAATACTTTTTCTCTATTTCCGCAAAAGGTAAAATGATAGATAAGCCGCTGTTTCAAACTGGAGTCATAGGAGGGCTGACTCTCTATATACTCTGCAAGTCTACTGTGAAAAACTCTCATTTTCGATGGTGGCATCTGCTCATGAACAAATTTCCCCATTTTCCCATGACAAATATAGAAACGTATCTGTCCATCTCGCACCTTTTCACAAATAAACCCTTTTTCTTTTAATTCATCAATTTTCTCTAAAAGAGACAAATTATCCATTTGTAAAATATTTTCCAAAGAATCCATATCTGCCCATACCTGACAGCAGGCAATCAGCTCCAAAACCTGCCTGGTTTCTCTTGACAAAGCATCCAATTGTTCTTTTAGAAGCTTCTGCAAATACGAAGGATCTCCCACTTTATAATTTCCTTTTGCACATTCATTTAATAACATTTCCAGGAAAAAGGCATTTCCTTCGCTTTCTTCATACAGCCATTTTATGACATCTTGGTCTATGGACTGTCTTCCAAGCTTTTTTTCAGCTATTTTCTCTACGTCCTCTTTTGTAAAAGGGCCAATAAAAACCTTGCTGATATATTTTTCCCTGACAAGAACCGGAATATATTTTTTTAACCGTTCTGTATAATGTTCTGAACAGGTAAGTAACACCATAACACGGCTATTTTTCGTTCTAATAAGCAAAGAAAGAAAATCTGCACTAATTTCATCCATGTACTGAATATTATCAAAAAATAGAACTAACGGCATTTGTTTTGCCGCCTGAATCAAAAAATGTAACAGCAAATTTCTAGATGCCCGTCGGCTATAAACGCTTCCTGCTTCCAGCAAAAGAGGTTCCGACACCTCTTCTCCTCCAAAAAACGGGAACATTTCATTGACTGCCTGGAGATATTTCTCCTCTATATGAAGTTTCTTTTTCTTAATGACCTCTGCAAGCTGCATAAGTGCAATATTCCAAGACTGCATTTCCATATATTGTTCTGTTTCCATGCATATGGTTCTGATACAAATGATTTCCTGATTTCTAATTTTTTTTAAAAGCTGTTCCATCAGATAAGTTTTTCCAGAACCACTTTCTCCTGTAAGAAGTACAGACTGTGGTTTTCCACTCATAAATTGCCCAAAGGTATTTTGCAGGCTTTTTACAGCATCTTTTCTGCTTTCTGAGATTTCCTCTGTTTGACTCTCCTTTGTCTCCTGTTCTATATGTTCCAAAAATTTTTCATAAAGTCTCCGTATTTTGGCACTTGGAACAACTTTTAATTCCACATTTAATGTGGCAGAAAGCCTCTGATACAAGCGAATCCCTTTATAATAAGACCGTTGCTTTTCATATATTTTCATAAGATCATAATAGGCCTGTTCATCCAAGGAATCCTCCTGCATATATTTTTCAAATAATTCTTCCCCTTGGGCTTCTGAAAGCATTTCTGTACATTGAAGTTTTTCTTCCAAAAGTTTCAAATAACTATCTCTTATTTGATTGCGTTTCCATGTCATCCACTCTTCATAAAGATATGCATTTTTCACATAAAACCCGTTTAGCAAACCTTCCCCATACATGGAAATTTGCTTTTCTATTCTAAATGCATCATAATCCACAGAAAAGTTTATCTCCGGATTCAGGCATAAAGTCTGCCTATCCGAAGATATAATTAAATCTATATGGAAGGTTTTACGGATTGTATACAAAGCATGGCGCAAATTTTTCTTTGCTGTGGCTTCTTCACAGGTATCCCATAAAAGTGCTGCTGCATGCTCTCTGGTCACCTTCTTCTCAATAGCCAGATAATACAGCAGCGCTTCTGCTTTTTTATAAGGCAGGGTTATCAAATGGTCATCCATCAAAATCCTGGGAGACTGAAGCACATAAATACGAATCTCAGCCATAAAATGCCTCCTCTGTCTTCTTACTTTACGAATATCCTACAGATTCCAAGACCTGCTTCCTTGCTTCCCTTATTTTTGATTTCTATATGACTTGTCCACTCTTTGCAAATAAACAACTCTTGTGTTTTTATTGAATCTTGTCCAATGGCAATTTCTCCATCTGCCACATAGACAACTAGGAGATTTTCCCCTTCTTTTGGAGCCAGAACCGCACCCTCATCAGGTTTTAGCTGCAAAGTTTCCATCTGTCCCTTTGCCCCATGTTTCAGCATAAGATTAAAATCTACGACTTTTCCATAACTTACTGTTGGCACTCCTCCGTCAAAACAGTCTACCTGAAAGGGCTTTAGAGAAACCTTTTGTTCTTCTCCATGAACCAAATCCAGATGCCCCTGAAAAATCGAAAGATATCTCTTTACACCCGGAAGCTTGGTAAAATCAGACCGTTCTGCTTCAACGGTTGCACTGCTGATTCTGCACTGGAAATTTCCTTGCTTATAATCTCCATCTTCTGGATAAATATAAAGCTGTGTGGTGCTTCCCCCAGACCAGAGAGAAGTCTGAAAGTCACCCTTTTTCTTAATACTTACTGTTTCCATCTTTTATTTTCTCCTGATTTTTTTATGATTATATTTTCCCACATTTGTTTTTCCTGCACTTAAATTTCCTGTCTTAGTTTCCGGAGTCTTAGAAAATTCTCTTTTTCGGAACAAACTCCTAAGCAATACCATCCATCCCCAGGAAATAGACAGTGCCGGAAGCGCTGAAAGCACAGCCCCTTTTATTGGGGAAATTTCTGTAAACACCACTGGTCCGAAAAACATCACAAACACCACAACCATCATAAGAATCAGTGTAATTTTCTCTTTCATAGTATTCGGCGGAGTTAAAAATATTTTTGCTAAATCCATTTCTAATCTTTCTGGTTCTTTTTTCATGCTTTTCTCTTCCTTTCCAGTTTCTTTATATAATACTAACAAAAAACGATAATTTCGTCCAGTATTTTTGAAACAATTATCCAAAGGGACTGTAGCACAAAACCATGTGCTACAGTCCCTTATCCACATTTTTTTCTATTCGTTTACGCTTTCGCTTCTTCCAGAACCTCTGGCTCTACATCTACAATATCCCCTTCATCCACATCTTCAATAATTTTGTCAATGAAGAAAATTTTAAAGGTAGACGCTAGCTGCAAAATGAAAATTGGCAATACACAGAATCCTCCAACACCGGAAAGATATTTTACACCTTCTACCCCCTGTTGTCCTCCGCCAAAAATAACCATAATAACTGCAATGATTCCAATAGAAAGTCCCCATACAATTTTCTGCCAGTTTGCAGGTTCCTCATCATATTTGGAACCTTCTGTACAAATCTGGGAAATTGCAGTAGACATGGTATCTGCTGTTGTAGAGAATGCCGCAATCATGGTAATCATAACCAATGGAATAATCAAAAAGCTGATTGGAACCTGTTTCAGCAATTCCCAAAGTCCCGAAACAGCAATACCATTTGTAATCGCGCCTACGATATCTGCCTTTCCAATGTCCTGCCAATTCAGTGCTGTTCCACTCCAAACTGCAAACCATACAATACCAAATGTAGATGGTAAAATCCAGTTTACAATTAAGAACTGACGGATGGTACGTCCATAGGATATCATAGCGAAGAAAATAGCCATTAATGGTGCATAAGCAATCCAGCATGCCCAGTCAAACATAGTCCACCAGGTTACCAAAGCCTCACCACCCACAGTATAAGGATCCAGTCCCCATGTCCAGAAATGATCTGCCCAATATCCAATTCCTACATTCATCATATTCAGAATATATACCGTAGGACCTGCAATCAACAGGAAAATCAATAATACATAGAAAATCTTAGAAGTTCCGTTTGCCAGCCATTTAATTCCTTTGTCCAGACCCGCTACAGACGCCAATGTAAAGGTGGCCGTAATAATCAGGAACAAGGTAATCCATACAACCGGCCCCTGTTTAATTCCATAAGCAGCTTCTAATCCGGAACCAATAAGCGCCAGTCCCATTCCCAGGTTACTGGAAAGTCCAAGAGCCAGAGCCACAATAGAAACTACGTCAATAAGACTTCTGAAAAATCCTTTTTTCACCTTCTGCCCAAACAATGGAGTCAGAGAAGCTGCAACGGACAATTCTTCTTTTTTATTGAAATAAATATAAGCCATAGCACAGCCAACAATAGAATACATAGCGTAAGGAACAAAGGTCCAATTATAAAACACACGTCCCATACCAAAGTAGGAAGCCTCTGCTGACAAAGGTTCCAATCCAAGCTGATTCAATTCGCCATAAATATTACCATAGTAAATCATAACTTCATTGGCGCCATACACGATACATCCTGTTGCAATTCCACCTGTAAGCGTCATGGCAAACCAGGAACCAAAGGAATGTTTTGCTTTTGCATTTCTCCCTCCAAACCGCACATTTCCCAGTTTTGAAAACGTAAGAATCATAACAACTACCAAACAGAAAATTGCAACTAATTGATAAAGCCATCCAAAATTCTTTAATGACCAGGTAAAAATAGCACTACAACTTTTTGTAAGCCATTCATTGTTGAAAATACCCAGGAGAGCTCCACCGCCGATAATAATAAAAGACGGAATAAAAACACTCCAGCGGATATTTTTCTTTGCATTGTTTTCTCCACTCATTTCATGTCCTCCTTAGTGTTGATGAATTTTTATCCTATAAATACCCTTTCGGTATTTTAGATACAAGTTACACTTCATACCCCTTCAAAAAATCATAGGTTTTCTGTATATCCTCTGACATATTTCTGTCATTATCCAGAAACGGAACCACTTCTCTATAGGCTGTATAAAAAGCTTCTGTTCCTACTCCAAGAGAGGGATGTTCTCTCAAATCCACTGCCTGAGCTGCATGCATAAGACAAATACTTGTCATATAATATAAATTATCTATGATTTTTCTCATATTCATTGCAGCCATTGGAGCATTACTGGCAGTATCTTCAATATGTCCCGCCATGCTAAGGAAATCCAAAGAAACAGGATTAGCATACATTCGGTTCTCAGCATCCAATACAGATACTGTTTTTTGAATGGTTCCATAGGCAATGACAGAACCCTCCATTGGGGTAAGAAAACGGTTTAATTTTGTAAATCCTGGATCTCCAATGCGAAGAATCTGTTGTGCAATCATTTTTGACATATGCCCTAGACCAATACTTACCATTTCTACAGCCAATACCCAGGAAAGTGGTTCAAAATTAGGACTTCCGCACATTCTGTCTTCTTCTGGCAAAAGACAGGGATTATCATCTGTGGCATTCAGCTCAATCTCAAGCTGTGCCTTTAAATATTCCAATGCATCCATAACAGAACCTGTGATGGCACTCTGACACCGGAAACTGAGTGGATCCTGAAGTGCCCTTCCTTCCCATGGCTTTTCCAGATAACTGCCTTTTAATAACTCTTTACACGCTTTTGCTGATTGTGCCTGCCCTTTATATCCTCTGGCTTTATTCACACTTTCATCCATGGGATCTAGAACTCCATTCATTCCCTCCAGCGCCAGACAGAACACTCTTCGGTAACGCTGTATAAATGCTTCTGCCTCTTGAACAGCCAGTGCTGCAAAAGCTGCTCCCTGTGCATTGGAGGAAGCAATTCCCAGCCCGTCTTTCGGCCCCATTTTTAAAGGCTTTAGCCCAGCCAACTCCAACGCACGTCTACTTTCCATACGTTCTTCGTGATAATAGGCTTCCCCTTCTCCTATAGCTGTCAAACCTACTGCAGTAAGTGTAGCAATATCCGCCTCTCCTACAGAGCCTCTAGACTTCATAACTGGTGTGATTTTCAAATTTAAAAATTTCTCATAATAACTCACAATTTCTTTGTCCACACCTGTATTTCCACATAGAAAGCCGTTTAACCGAATTGCCATGACAGCCCTAACTTCAGGTATTGTACACTCAGGTCCCACTCCAATCATATGACTTCTCAACAAGTTTTTATTGTAAGCATCATAGCGGTCTGCATATACCACCTTATCCTTATTCCAGCCAACGCCTGTATTCAGACCATAGACAGCTACACCTCTCTTATCAAGCTCAAAGATAAGCTCTCTTGCTGCCAAAACCCGTTCCATGGCTTCTTTGGAAATCTCTACTTTGGCATTTTCATATGCAATTTCGCCAACCTGTTCAATAGTCAGATTCTTTCCCGTTAAAAGTATTGTTTTTTCTGACATAAAAACCCCCTCCTATATTATTTCTTCTCCCGGTTTTCCAAAAATGCTACCACCTTCTCTGGGGTAATAGGATAATGGCTAAATGCGCTGTCCAAGGCAAAATTAATAGCATTTGCCACTGCTGGAGCAGGTGCCACTGCAACCACTTCCCCCAGACTTTTCGCACCATAGGGTCCATCTGTATTGTGATTTTCTATAAATACAGAACGAACCTTTGGCATATCTGGAGCATTAATCATGTGATATTTGGAAAAATTCCTGCTCTTAACATTTCCTTTTGCATCCACTTGAATTTCTTCAAACAAGGCCTGTCCCAGGCTCATCTGGGCGCCACCTTCTACCTGCCCCTCTGATAGGGTAGCATTCATACACTGCCCTACATCATGAGCGGCTACCAAATCCAGCACTTCAACCTGCCCTGTATATTTATCCACCTTCACTTCTGCAAAAGCTGCACAATATACACCCGGATTGGTTTCCGGCTCATGTTCAATCATGACATGAAGATAACGGGAGCATTGTTTCTCATAATCCACTGCAATCTCTTGATAGGCTTTTCCTTGTTCTCCCTCCACCCATGCAATGCCATTTTCTGTCTGGATTTCTTCTGGCTTCCATCCATAGAGAATGCTGCATGCTTTTTTTATCTTTTCCAGAAGTGCCTCTCCTGCCCTCTGCACTGCACCACCCATAACATAAGTCACACGGCTTGCCTGGGTTCCTGCTGAATCATAAGGACTTACAAAAGTATCTGCTTCATGAACTCTGATTTTATATACATCCATATGTAAGGCTTCTGCTGCAATCTGCTGCATGGTCATAACAGTACCACAACCTTGCTCATGAATCGCCATCTTCACTTCTACACATCCATCTGGATGCAGTTGGATATGAACATTGGTAAAATCTGGATAACCTCCTTTATATCCATTTCCATGGACTCCACAGGCCATACCTACACCATATGCAAAACGGTCTGTATCCTTTTCTTTAATATGAGCACGTTTTTCTTTCCATCCAAAAGTCTCCATACCTTTGAGAATACATTCTTCTATTCTTGCATCCCCCAGGTTCGTCCCCCCTGTAGGATCTGGATCCTGTGGATGAACAATGTTGCGTAGCCTCAGCTCGCATGGATCCAATCCTAATTTCGCTGCAGCCTGATCTAAATTGATTTCTGTTACTGCATGAGCCTGGGGAGAGCCATAACCTCTGCAGGATCCCCCTGGTATGGTATTCGTATAAAAAGTTCTTGTATGTACTGTTTGATTCTCTATCCTATATAAACGGAATAGCTTCTTGCTGAATGCCATAGCAATGGCAGAACCATTGGTATAATAGGCACCGCCGTCAAAATCACAGTCAATACGCCGCCCTATCATTTTTCCATCCCTGGTAAAAGCACTCTGAATCTTCATTTCACTTGAATTTCTTCTTCTAGTCCCCATAATATCTGCCGGACGGTCCATATAGAGAAGCACAGGTTTTTTCAGTGTCCAAGTTGCAAAAGCACAAGCAGGCTCTACTACAGATAAGCCTTTCCCACCAAAAGAACCTCCCATAGTAGCCTTCACCACCCGTATTCTGCTATATGGAATATCCAACAGTTCAGAAATCTGGAAACGATTTAAGAAAACAGACTGGCATGGTGTCCATAACACTAGATTTCCCACCTCATCAATCTCTGCTAAGGCTATATGAGGTTCAATAGGCCCATGGTGAATCATCTGGGTACTCCCCTTGGTTTCTACTACCAAAACTCCTTCCTTCTCAAGGGCTTCATAATCGCCGCATTTTAATTCTTTCTCAAACAGCAGGGCATCCTCTATTTCTCTGGCTGCCTTTAATCCAATAACTGGCGCCTCTTCCTGATAATCAATTTCCACCAGAGCACATGCCTCTTCCACTGCTTCTTTACTCTTTCCGGATTAGCACGATTCACAATCAATGCCAGGTGATCTCCTACATATCTTGCCTTTTCACTAAGAATATACATATCCTTTTCACAATTTATTGTGGCATTCCAATTGTGTGGATTGTATTTTTTATCTGGCACATCTGCATTTGTAAAAACAGCTTCAATTCCAGGAACCGCCAAAGCTTTCTCTGTGTGAATGGTAACCTTTGCTTTTGCTTTTTCACTAAGCACTAGTTTTGCATAAAGCATATTGTGCAAAGTTCTGTCACAAGTATATTCTGTCTTTCCTCTGGCTTTATCATATACATCTTCCCTGATAATTCTCTTCCCTACATATTTCAATTCGTTCATGCCTTCACCTCCCTGACCTGTGTTTTCAACTCTTCAAGGATGGTATCCAAAACACCAAAAGCCGCTGATTTCTTATAATGCTTGGAAGAACGATTCGGAATATTGGCCTCTATCTGTGCATAAACTGCTTCCTTCAAACTCCTGAAATCCACTTCTTCCAATTTTTGGCCTTCTAATGCCTGCTCTATATAACCTGCCCTGGTTGCTTTTGCTCCTACAGCACCCAAATATACAATTACCTGAGTCAATATATCTTCCTTCAAAACTGTTTTTACACATCCGTTTATTTTAGAAATCGTAACTGCTTTTCTGGAACCCACTTTAGAAAATCCAGAAATACTACTGTCTTTTTTTACAATAAACCGAGTCAGCATCTCTTTTTCCTTTAGACGATTCCGTTCCAGGCCTTCAATCAAATCCTCCAGTAAATACCGCTTCTCTTCTCCCAGCTCATTTAGCACCACAGCCTCCGTTCCATAAGCAAATAAAACCGGCATAGTATCTGAACTCTGAGAAGCATTTGCAATATTTCCACCAATGGTTGCTCTATTTCTTATTTGCGTAGAGCCTACCATGGATGCCGCTTTTGCTAATCCTGGCATATACTTCTGAATCACAAGGCTTTTTTCCAGCTCTGTCATAGTAACACCAGAACCAATCCAAATTTCTTCTTCCGTTTCTTCTATTTTTTTTAATTCTTCCACGTGGGTCAGGTCAATCAGGGAATAATGAAACTTTTTCCGGTTCCTTAAATGAATTACTAAATCCGTTCCTCCGGCACATAAATAGGTATTTTCATCCTTTTTACCAAGAGCATCTGCTAGCTCCTTTTGTGTTTTTGGAATGTAAAAATTCACTGTACCTCCCCCTTTACCACACTGTTTACTGCTTTTATAATTTTTTCATAACCCGTGCAGCGACACAGATTTCCTTCAATGGCTCTTTGAATCTCTTCTCTAGTAGGATTAGGATTTTCCTGAAGCAATGCCCTGCAAGACAAAATCATCCCGGGTGTACAAAAACCACATTGTATTGCTCCATTTTGGATAAATGCTTTCTGAAGTACATCTAACTCCCCATTTTCTTCCAACCCTTCAATTGTTAGGATTTCTCTGTCCATGACCTGTCCTGCATAAACAGTACAGCTTGTGACTGCTTTTCCATCTAAAATCACGGTACAGGCACCACATTCTCCTTCGCTGCATCCTTCCTTGACACCTGTAAGCCCCATATCATCCCTGAGAAAATCTAATAAACGTTTTCCCGGCTCTGTTTCTTTTTCAATTTTTTCCCCATTAATTGTACATGATAAAAGCATGTTCCCCATCCTTTCTCTTGTTTTCCGTCATTCTTTCCATCCATGTATATGAGTATATAGCCCCTCCGTTGAAAAACCGTTGAAATTATGGTCGAAAATCCTATTTTTTTATACTTTTTTCACAATTTAAGACAAAAAAAGAAAGGGTACTGCATGTAGCAACCCTTTCTCACAAGATCCGCTATTTGATATAGTCATAAATAAAGAAATTCATTTTTGCTGTTTGACCTTTAATATCAAACTTATGTTCTTTCTCCTTTCGTCTTACCATACCCTGATGTTCGTAAAAGCCATAATTACAACTTGTATCTGTAAACAAATAAAATTTATCCAATTGCTCTTGTTTCATATAGTCAAGGGCTGATTGAAACCATTGTTTTCCTATACCTTTACCACGGCAAGAGGAATCCACAGCAAATAAAGCAAGTTCTGCAGGATATTCTATGAATGTAATGTCAACAGATAAATATTTAAAACTTATGTCAAAAACTTTAGCTTATAGCTCATATACTTTTGTCTCATAAGCTCCTAGACAAATCTTTCCTTGCACCTGTTCCTTTGTGTCCATATCTTTCACTGCCCTTTTTATAAAAATTTCCTGAGGTTCCTCTACATAATTCAGCACAAAGATATATTTCCTTCCCTCTTTTTCTTTCGCTGTGATTTCACAGTCTTTTGGCAGCTCCAATATATCACAATATGGTTTAAGAACACCCACATACTCCAAAAGAGCTTTCACATTTTCTTGTGTAAAGGTTCCGCCGAAATGAAGCACTTTTCCATTGCCATATGGATTTTCAATAAGCGCTGGTTGTCCCTTATAATAATTGCCTGCATATTCTGCCAGCACTTTTGCATTGGAACCTATAGGTTCCAGAATATCATTAAAAATACCGGTATCCAACAAAGTTCCATTCCAGTTCATGTTCACTTTGTCATCTGCTGGTCCTACAAAGGTAAATTCCCGCACATCACTTCCTGTAACTTCTGCTAATAGCCCAGGCATAGGCATCATAACACATTTTCCATTTTCATCTTTTTGTCCTGTCCGTGCTCCAAGAATCAGACATCCACCTTCTTCTACATATGCTTTTAAAAGAGCTGCCTTTCTCTCTGATAAAATTAAGCCATGAGGATAAATAAGAACCCGATATCTTGTAAGTTCTTCCACTTCCGTACTATCCAGCAAATACACATAATCCATCGGGGTATGATTTACTTGAGAAGCAAGAAAGATTTCTTCTTCACTGCTCCATGCCAGCCTCTGATGCCATACATCCACTTTGGCATCCCATATATTACTGTAATCCTTCACTACCGTAACAGCCGCCTGATTCTCTGCCCCTACTGTTTCCTGGATTGCCTGCACCCGGCCATAAATTCTCTTTACTTCTTCCAGCTTCCGGTTATCACGGTTATCATAATCCAAAATACCATGCCAGTAAATCTCTGTTCCAAAGGTACAGGTTCTCCAGCGGAAAAAGCTCACATAGTCTGCACCATGAGCAATACTTTGCATAGCCCAAAGCATCATCTGCCCTGGTTTTGGCGCTGGCGCTTCCATTCTGGTATTCCATCCATTGGCTCCTGATTGTTGTTCCATAATACCAAAGTGTGGACAAATAGAGCGCACTTCTGTAAGCTTATCACTCCATCTCCGGTCATTAAGGTTTTTGGAATGCTTTGGATCTTCGCAAAGACAGTATGCAAAATTTGGATAAGAATCATAAGTATACACATCCAGAGCTTCATCTGTCATTCTATGATTATCCAAATTCTGAAACATACCATTGGTGGTAATAAAATCCCCTGGTTTTATATACTTTCTTAAAATATCACTCTGCATTTTGCAAAATCTCACTGCACTATCCGAAACAAAACGGATATAATCCAGAGTCTGGTGAGGATTGGTGGAATTATGTATGGTAGTTCTCGGTACATAAATCTCTTTCCACTGGGTATATTCCTGATTCCAGAACACGGCACCCCAGGCTTGATTTAAAGCATCCAGGGTTTTATACTTTTCTTTTAAAAATTCCCGAAAAGCCAGGGTATCACTTTCTGAATAAAATTCATCTACTTCACAATTAATTTCATTATCAATCTGCCAGCCTATGACACTTGGATGTTTGGCATAATGTCCTCCGAATTTTTCTACGATTCTTTTGCAAAATTTCTGATAAATTGGAGAATTATAATTGTAATGTCGTCTCATGCCATGGCGAAACTTCACTCCATCCATTCTGCAGTTTAATACCTCCGGGTATGCATTAGTAAGCCATGCCGGCGGCGTAGCAGTCGGTGTACCGAAAATCACTTTGATTTCTGTCTGAGCCGCTACTTCTAAAAAGCGGTCAAAAAATTCAAAGGTAAACTCCCCTTCCCTTGGCTCTACCTTGCTCCAGGCAAACTCACCAATTCGGATAGTCTGAATCCCATGGGCAAGCATTCTTTCCAAATCTTCCTTCCATAAACTTTCATCCCAGTGCTCTGGATAATAACACGTACCAAGAGACAGGGTGTTCCATTTAAAATTTTGTTGTTTTCTCATATTGAGGTCCTTTCCGAAGCGGTTGCTTCTTAATATTATTTTCCGTTCTATTTCTTGGAATGGAAAAAGAAATTCTTGTACCTTTTCCCTTTTCGCTCTCTATGTGGAGCATGCTTTCCTCCCCATAGCACAGCAATAATCGGCGGTAAACATTTTTCAATCCTATGGATTGTTTTGTATTCTGATTCTGACACTGTTGATATAATTCCTGAATCTCTTCTTTACTCATTCCCACGCCATTATCCCCAACCAGCACATTCAACCGTTCTCCCTGCATAGATATATGGATGGAAACCTTACCTTTTTCAATTTTCGGTTCCAAACCATGAATAATCGCATTTTCTATCACAGGCTGAAGGATAAAGTTCGGTACCATACAGGAATAAGCCTCTTCTTCTACAAAGTATTCTGCTGAAATCTTCTCTCCAAAACGCTCTTGTTGAATCAATAAGTAGTCTTCCACTGTATTCATTTCTTCACGCAAGGTAATAAAACGTTCTTTTTTTATGGTAGCTCTCAAAAGTTCTGCCAGAGCAATCGCCATTTCTGAAACATCCACATTCCCTTTTCCAAGTGCCATCCAGCTAATGGTATCCAGGGCATTGTAAAGGAAATGAGGATTAATCTGCATTTGTAAGAACTCCAGTTCTGCCTGCTTTTGTGTAAGCTCCATTTTGTATACTTTTTCAATCAGAGTCTCCACATTTTCCACCATTTTATTATATTCCAGACCAATCATACCAATCTCATCATTAGATACAACTTTCACTCTTGGATATTTATGGTCTTTTGCAAGTGTTTTCATGCTATCCATTAATTCTCTGGCAGGATAAGCAATTCTTGATGTAGCATACCAGACAAATCCAAGGCTAATCGCTAAAACCACTAACACAACAATCACAGCAATCGCAATAAGACGATTCATATCCCTGGAAAATTCCTCTACAGAAACGGTCTGCACCAGGCTCCATCCATTTGGCATCTCATTTCCCACAAAATAAAAAGCCTGGGTGCTGTCAAGAATATCATATCTGGAATCATGAGATTTTCGTAACAGTTCCAGTTCTACAGGGAACTGGCTTCCCACATATTCATTTCTATTACTTACCATGATTCTTTCATCTGCGTTCAGCATATAAGAAGCCCCAGAATACTGACTGGAATTATCTTCTAAAATATCTGCAAAATAAGAATTTTCATAAACAATATTAATATACCCTGCCGGTTTCATAGTGTTTAAATCCAAGATTGCTTTTGCTACGCAAATCCTGTTTTTCTCCCCTGTAATCCCCCAAAGACTGGTTCCATTTGCCGCATAAATTTGATCTTCTGTAAACCCAAACTGGGTACCTCCTGTTTCCACCTTTTTCACAGCAAACTCAATTCCTTCTCTGGAAATCACACTCACAGATACCACATAGGAAGCATATAGTGCCCAATTAGACAACTCACGCTCTATTTTCTGTCTGCACCTGGCAAGAGCATAGGAATCCATCTTTTCTTCGTTCACAATTCTAAGCTGGCTTTGAATCACCTGACTGGATAAAATCTGAACATTCATATCCTCGATTTTCTGGATATTGTTTTCCAGATTATTGGTTGTCTGTTTGTTTACATCCTGTAAGTAAACCTTGGAGAGAGAGCTGTAGCCATATCGAAAAACAGCCACAAATAATCCTGCAATTCCTATTCCTGTTACAGTAATCAAAACCGCAAAAATTACCATCATACGTTTTCTGATACTGATAAACCCTCTCTCATCCTTCATATGCCAGCCTCCGTTTATTGCTCTTCACTCTTGATAAGATGAAGAATATCTATGATACTATATAGTTGTGTTTCTTCCTGTTTCCGAAACTCTCCAGGACTTACCCCAAATGCCTTCTTAAACACCTGGCTAAAATACTTCTGATCACTAAATCCTGCCATTTCTCCAACCATGCTGATTTTCCCACAGTCCTTTTGCAGAAGTTCTGCTGCCTGTGCCAATCGGATACTGTTTAAAATTTCGCTGAAAGAGAACCCTGTTTCTTTCTTAATCATTCTGGAAAGATATGCTACTGAATAATGATATTTTTCAGCCAGAGAATTCAGAGAAACTCCCTGACTGAAATTTTGTGCCACATCTTTGAGAATTTCCATAGCCTGCTCATTCACACCCCGAAAGTGCCAGCTAATCTGTTCCTGATAATCTCTGGAATTAGCAGCCCCTTCATAACGCTCCACCACTTTTTCTTTGTACCGTCTCTTTTCTAAAGTTTCTTTTACCTTCAGTACCGTGGCTAAAATATCTTTTGGCCGCAAAGGTTTCAGCATATAATCCAAAACTCCATTTCTAAGAGCTTTCTGGGCATATTCAAACTCTGAAAATCCAGTAAGCAGCACTACCGCTGTATCAAGGCTGTTTTTCTGTACAAACTCAGCCAGCTCCAGCCCTGATAATCCCGGCATTTTAATATCACTGATTACAATATCAATCTGTTTCTCTTCCAAAATCTTCAATGCTTCCAGACCGTTTTCTGCCTGATATACCTTTTGAATCCCAATGGTATTCCATGGAAGAGACAAAAGTCCGTTCCGAATATTTTTTTCATCATCTGCAATCAGTAATCTCATATCTTCTCCCTGTCTTAACCTTTTACAGCACCAGCAACCATTCCTTCCATAATGTGTCTGTGAAGCCAGATATATACCAGAATACTTGGTATAATGGTAATGATTACTGCCGCTATTTCTACAACATAGTTGGTAGCGTACTGTCCCTGAAATTCTGTCAATCCAACTGGAAGAGTCATCTTTGCTGAGTCTGTAAGAAAAATCTGCGGAAGCAGCAAATCATTCCAAATATTAATAAATGTAACTACCGCAACAGTCACAATCGATGATTTGGAAATCGGCATAATGATTTTAAAGAAAATCTGATAGATATTACATCCATCCATAACAGCCGCTTCTTCCATTTCCATTGGCAAGGATCCCATAAACCCTGTCATAATAAAAATCGCCATAGGAAATGCAATTCCAATATGGGGCAGAATCACTGCTAAATGAGTATTTAAAAGCCCTATTTTATTAAACATAGAAAACAAAGGTACTACCATGGCATATACCGGAATCATCATCCCAAGCAGAAAAACACTTAAGGTGATTTTTGACAAGCTCCAATACATTCTGGTAATAGCATAGGATACCATACTGCTTAAAAGAACAGCAACAACTACCGCTGATACCGCAATAATAACAGAATTACCAAAATATTGCAAAATGTGTCCTTCTTGTATGGCCTGTATGTAGTTTGTCAGTTGAAAGTTTTTCGGCAGTCCCCATGGATTTGCATACAACTCTGTATTAGTCTTAAAAGAACTCAAGAACAGCCATATCAGAGGATACAGACACAAAATTGTAAATAAAATCAGGCATATATATTTCAACACCAGAAATACTTTATCCTTACATGATAATCTCATCTCTCTCCCTCCCTAATACTCAACTTTTTCCGAACGAAATACAAAGTTTGACAGAAGCACCGCGCAGATACACATCAGCAGAAGAATCACACCAATCGCCGCGGAATATCCGTATTTTAAAGTACGGAAGCCCTGATAAAACATGTATGTGGACATTAATTCTGTTGCATGATTAGGGCCTCCTCCGGTCATAACTGCTACTAAATCATAGTATTTTAGAGAACCTGTGATAATCAGCACTGCATCCACCTTTAAAATAGGTTTAATAAGCGGAAATGTAATGGACTTAAACTGCACCCATTTACTTGCTCCATCTATCTCTGCCGCCTCATAGTAAGATTCCGATATATTTTTCATAGCTGCAATCTGAATAATCATGTGATAGCCTACAAACTGCCACATCACTACCACTATAATACAAAACAATGCCAGATTTTTATCTGCCAGCCATACCTGCTGCAAGCTTCCCAAACCAATGATTTCCAAAAATTTGTTAATCAGACCAAACTCTGAGTTGTACACAAAAGTCCAGGTCAACCCCACTGCTACGCCGCAGATAACACTGGGAAGAAAAAATACAGTCTGAAAAAAATGGCTTCCTTTTATTTTCTGAAACAGGATATTTCCAAAAAACAAAGCCAATGGCAGGTGTGCAATCAAAGAACCAATTACCATGAAAATATTATTTTTCATTGCGCCTGTAAAAGTTTTATCCTGAAACAAATTCACATAGTTTTTCATTCCCACAAATTTACTGGGACTCATTAAATCTGTCTGTAAAAAACTAACATAAACATTGTAGCCTATGGGAACCAAAACAAAAATCGCATAAATAAGAAATGCCGGCAACACAAAAACCGCTATGCTTTTCTTATTTCCCAGTACCTTATTCATAGAATGCCTCCTCTACATCCAGTCCAGAATACTTCTACCTATCTGCATTATCTTCAGCAAACTGCTGAAGGGCATCAAAGGCTGTTTTTGCATCTTCGCCTCCTAATACTGCAACACAAGTATTGTTAAATTCAACACCTTCTCCTGCACCAAACTGTCTGTCCCACCATGGTGTCAATCCAACCTGAGAGTTAGAAATTTTTAGAACATCTGACATTAAAGGTGAGAGTTTTGTTTCATCAATAGGATAATTGCCAGCAGGAATTCTTCCATTTTCGTATAGCAGCATTTCTTCACTTTCCTTAGAAGTCCAATATTTCAAAAAGGCCACTGCCGCATCTACATTTTCACAGTTTTTAGAAATCGCAAAACTGGTATCAGAAGATCCAACGGAAATATTTGCATACTGAGCGTCATATGCCGGAAGCACAAAAGCTCCTGCCTGTTCTCCTATACTGCTTTTCGATACTTTATCCGCATCCCAGGCACCCATAAAGTACATGGCTGTTTTTCCATTTGTAAATAAATCGGTAGATTCTTCTGGTCCCATTCCAATATATCCATCCTGGAAATAACCTTTATCTGCCATTTTTTTCACTTCTTTGGCTGCTTTGATATGGGTTTCATTATTCCACTTTTCTTTTCCGTCACACACATCCTGAAAAAGCTCATCTCCTGCCATGCCGCCTGCAATCTGCTGCACAAACTGAGCCGGAATCCAGGCATCTGTTCCACACATTGCCATTGGTGTCACGCCATTTGTTTTTAAGGTTTCGCATACCTCTAAAAATTCCTCATATGTGGTTGGAACGGAAACTCCATTTTCTTCAAAAATCTGTTTATTATAAAACATCACACAAAGGGATTTCTGTGTGGGAATTCCATAATTTTTTCCATCATAAGACAACAACTCTAAAGTTCCATCAGCAAAAGACTCCTTCCACTCCTTATCTTCTTCCAGATAAGAGGTAATATCTACCACTTTTCCACCCTCTACAAAAGGTTCCAGATAAGATAATTCCCAGGTAAAAAAGATGTCCGGCACTGCATTTGATGCCATAAGTGTGGTTAGTTTTGTTTTATACTGCTCGTTTTCATAATACTCAATTTCCACGTTTACTCCATATTCATTATCTTCTGAAAACTTTTCTGCAATAGAATTATACGCATCAATATAGGTATCTGCCTCTGTACCGACGCACATCACCTTAATGGTATCTTCTTCTTTTTTACCTTTGTTCTCCTCCTCAGAAGAATTGCCTCCGTTTCCGCATCCCGCCAGAAGGCTTCCTGCCATAATCGTTGTAAGCAGCATTGCTATCACTTTTTTCTTCATACTTGCTTTCCTCGCTTTCCTTTTTTTGATAGTATCACTTTACCATCTCTATTTTAAATAAAACAGGTGTGTTTTTTACGTAAAAAGTTAGGTATTTTGACCATATTCTATTTTTATTTTATAAATATCGTGATATTTCTCACATAGAAAGCAGAAAAAGCATATGAAGTTTTATCTAAAAGACACTTCATATGCTTTAACTTCTCACGCTTTAACTTTCATCATTTTATTATTCCACCAAAACCCTGCAAATCCCTATTTTCGCCTCCTGTTCCCCCTTATTTTCAACCTCTGTTTTTTCTTCCCATGCTTTACAAATCAGCATTTCCTGTTTCTTCACCTGTTTATCCCCTAAAGTAATTTCCCCTTCAGCCACGTAAATGGCCAGCAGATTTTCTTTTCCCTTTGGTTCCAGAATAATCCCCTCTCCCGGTTTTAGCTGCGCGGTTAGCATTTCCCCGTCTGCTCCATTTTTCAGCATGAGATTAAAGTCTACTACTTTTCCAAAGCTTACAGTAGGAACGCCTCCGTCAAATGAATCCACCTGGAAAGGTTCCAGAGAAACTTTCTGATTTTCTCCATGAATCATATCTAAATGTCCGCTAAAAATAGATAAATAGCGCTTTACTCCCGGCAGGCTTGTAAAATCGGAACGCTCTGCTTCAACGGTAGCGCTGCTGATTCTGCACTGAAAATTTCCTTCCTTATAATCTGCTGATTCCGGATAAATGTATAATTCTGTTGTGCTTCCTCCCGACCACAAAGATGTTTTGCACGCTTCTTTTTTCTTAATAACATATGTTTCACTCATTTTCCTTTTCCTCCGGCTTTTCATTATTTTTTACTTCCCTGTAATAAATATTTTTTATTTCATAGTAGCAAAAATACACAATTCCGTCCAGCCTATCTTCGCGTATATATTTTTTCTTCTGTGAATTTGCATTATAAGCAGCTTATATGATAAAATTACTCTATACATTTTCCACAAGAAAGGAGTCCCTATGAATTCTCAATCTTATTATTTGGAAGAAGGTTTTCCTTTTCATCACCGGAAGCTTGAAAAATTAAAAGCCTTTCTGTCAAAAAATGATCTGACTTATGACCAACAGATTCAATATTCTGTGCTTTTATGTAATGATGAAGGGGGAATTGTTGGCTGCGGTTCCAGACATGAAAACATTTTAAAATGCATTGCCATAGATAAAAATCTCCAGGGAGAAGGTCTGCTTCAGCGCATTATGACCCAGCTCATTACCAATGCGTTTGACCAGGGAATGACTCATTTATTTTTGTTTACGAAACCACAATACAATGAAATTTTCTCGGATATGGGCTTTTATCCCATTGCTGAAACAAAGGATATGCTACTTATGGAAAACCGCCGAAATGGCATTCAACAATATCTGGCAAAGGAAGCAGCGCCATTTAAAGGTCTTTCGGACACTCTGGTTGGCTCAATTATCATGAATGCCAATCCCTTTACCAACGGACACCGGTATCTGGTAGAAACAGCCTCCAGACAGTGTGACCGGCTTCATATATTTGTATTGTCTGCGGATGCCTCAGAATTCCCCCCAGATGTGCGCCTGGAATTGGTAAAAAAAGGATGCAGGGATTTTCCCAATGTTTTCATTCATGGAAGCTCAGATTACCTGATTTCCCACGCCACCTTCCCGGATTATTTTCTCAAGGATAAAGCCTCTGGTTCTGAGAAGGCTGTGGAACTGGATTTGAAAATCTTTGGAAAATATTATCAGAAAGCCTTTGGCATTACCCATCGTTTTGTAGGAGAAGAACCATTCTCAAAAATCACTGCTTTATATAATCAGGAAATGAAAAAAATTCTGCCCCACTATGGCATACAGGTGGTTGAGCTGCCAAGGCTCTGTCTGGATGACACCATAATCAGCGCTACTTTTATACGGAAAAAGTTTCTGGAAGGAGATTTACAGGGGCTTAAAACTTTTGTTCCCTCCACCACCTATGAATATCTCCTTTCTAATACAGGCCAGAAGCTTCGGGAAAAACTTTTAGAAAAAGGAGAGACTTTGTAATGCATACATGTTGGACACAGGGACCTTCCATAGGCCTTTCTGAAATGTTAGATGCCCGGGAACAACGGGTTAAAATCCAACAAGAACTTTTAAAAGAACATCCGGCCTGCGTGGTAAGTTTTACCCTGAATATTGCCGGTCCGGTGAAGGTTACCCCTTTTACCAAATGGCTCTATACTCTTGGCATCCGTCTGATTCAACAGGGAATTTCAGAGAAAAACGGGCAGATTCTAAAAAAAACAGAGAAAAAAACAGATACCGGATGGGAGGGCTTTTTTGCTCTTTCTCTTGAAGCAAAAGCTATCAAAACCTATCTTATCTGCCAGGAAGAATCGCATCCTCTGGGGAGGCTTTTTGATTTTGATGTACTCTGCCCGGATGGTACCAAGGTTTCCAGACAGGAACTGGGATTTCCAGAACGCACCTGCCTGATTTGTGGAAATCCTGCTTTTTTATGTGGGCGTTCCAGAACCCACAGCGCACGGGAACTGCAGCAAAAGACCTTAGAAATGATAAATACATTTTATCAGTCCCGCATGTCAGTTCATATTGGAAACCTGATGCAAAAGGCTTTGCTTTATGAGGTAAACACAACTTTGAAACCAGGACTTGTAGACCGCATTCACAATGGTTCACATCAGGATATGTGCCGGAGTACCTTTGTTACCAGCGCCTATGCCCTGACGCCTTATTTTATAAACTGCGCCCTTGCAGGACTGTCTTTTGACGGTTCTTTGGAGGAACTTCCCGCTTTGTTTCAGCAATTACGTGTTCTTGGAAAACAGGCCGAAATTACCATGTTGGATGCTACCAAAGGTATTAACACGCACAAAGGCATTATTTTTTCCGGTGGGATTTTCTGTGCTGCTGCAGGCTATGCAAACTCTGCTTTTCAGGCAGATTTAAAATCCCCTGCTCTGCCGAAAATATTGTCCTCTATCTGTCAGTCCATGGTTTCCGGGATTTTAGAAGATTATAAGAATATAACTCCGGATACTGCCAGAACCCATGGGGAAAAACTCTATGCCCATTATGGCATTACCGGCATCCGCGGTGAGGCGCATAAAGGTTTTCCTCATATACTGTTTTCTGGATATCCAGGATTTCAAAGAGCATACAAAGCCACCTGCTCTCTTACAAAAGCAGGGCTTACTACACTTTTGTATTACATGGGAAATACAGAAGACACCAATCTTATCATCCGCTCTGATTACGAAACTGCAAACAGGATTCAAAAATCCCTCTCTGCCTTTCTAAATCACAGCGATTATGAAGAGCAGCTAAGTATTCTCCCTGCTCTGGACAATTATTTTGTTTCGCAAAACATCAGTCCCGGCGGCAGTGCAGATATGCTGGCTCTTACCTATTTTCTTTATTTTTTGTCTCAAAAGGACTGTTGGTTTGAAAATTAAAAGCTGAAAATGTTAAATTTTATTTGACAAAACACACAGCTACTGGTATAATGCCCCATTACTACAGAAAAACACAACAGGAAGGATGGTTTTATGACATTTTATCAGGAATTACAATTAAATCAGGTTGGTTCCAAAGCAGTTATACGGAGTGCCAAAACCAGAAAAGAAAAGCTTCGGCACACCTGTATTTATTTTATTAAAATCGCAATCACCATGATTTTCTGCATGGGATTTGTTATGGGGTTCAGTGCAATATTTGGTGATGACAACAGTATTGCCGGTGTTGTACTGCTCTTATTTCTTATGGTATTTAAAAACGCTGATTTTGGAATTGGTATGAAGGATTCCTTAGGTGTTATGGGAATTATTTTTGCAGTCTTAATTGTGATGCCAAGGCTTGCGAACTCCTTTGGCCCACTTGCAGGAATGGCAATCAATATGGGATGTATTTTCCTTCTTGCCTTTTTAAGCTGTCATAATCTTCTCATGTTCAACCAGTCTACCGTTGTTTTAGGCTATCTTCTGCTCTACGGATATGATGCTTCCGGAAAAACCTTTGCCCTTCGCAGTGTTGGGCTTCTTCTTGGAGCAGCCGCTACTATGCTTGTATTTTATAGAGGTCACAAAAATCGCACTTATAAACGCAATATAAAAGATCTTTTTTCTGAGTTTGATATTCATTCTTCCAGAACCCAGTGGCAGATTGCTTTGGCCTTAGGTGTTTCTTCTATCATGTGCGTAGTAGAACTTCTGGATCTGCCGCGTTCCATGTGGGCCGGAATTGCAGCTATGTCTGTTATGCTGCCCTTTGAAAAAGATTCAAAAGTCCGTACTAAAGGAAGGATTCCGGGAAATGTAATTGGAGGCATTGTATTCTTAATCCTGTACATTATTCTTCCTCCCTCTTTTCTCTCCTACGCAGGTATCATTGGAGGTATCGGAGTTGGACTATCCGCAACCTATGGATGGCAGTCCTTGTTTAATTCCTTTGGTGCCATGGCAGTGGCAACCAGCCTCATTGGACTGGAAGGTGCTATTTTCTTCCGCATTTTCCATAACATTTGCGGAAGCCTGTACGGACAGGTATTTTATAAATTTTTCAGCAAGTCATTAAGGCGGGTTTCCCAGGAAGGTGACGGGTTGACTGCAGCGTAAAAATACGGGATGTTGCACAAAACACAACATCCCGCATTTCTTTTATCCAATCTTTTCGCTCTCCAACTGCTCCATCAAAGCTTGCATTCTCTCCTTCAGCTTTGCTACTTCCCTCTTTAGCTGCTCATTTTCCTGTGTTTTCCGCTCTATCTCTTCTTTCTTCTTTTCCAGTTCTTTCTCCTGCTCTTCTATCATATACTGCACCGTGTTTCGATCTAACTCTCTCAACTCTTTAGAAAACATCTCCATCACTCCCTCCACATTTAAGCACATATCGTAAATATCCTGATACATGGCTTTAAACTGAGGATATTTCTCCATAAGCTCTGTCATTCTTTCCGGTTCATCACAACTGATAAAGGTAAGCCATGCATCTAATTCATCTTTTATACCTTTATTGTGTACAACCTCTTTAAAAATGTCAAGAGCAATTAAGACATATTCCTGTAAGGTCTCTAATTTCAATCCACTGTCAAACACATGCCTGGAATGATGTACATAAAAATCTTGATACTTGTGGAATTCTTCTGTACTCTTTTCAAACAAAACAATTGTATATACCTTCTTCATATCCCGGTAAGTAAATTTCTTTTTCTTTGCCTTAACCCTTTTGTACTGTCGTAAAAGCAAATCAGCAGAATAGCAGGCAACCCTCTGTCCTGGAAAATTATAACCGATTTTTTGAACCTCTATATTAGCCAGCACACCATCTTCAAATTCAACTACTATATCTGTAATGAGTAACGTACTTTCATCTGCAAGACGCACTGAATCATTTGGAAGTACCTGTTTAATTTTTACTTCTGTTCCAAGAATCAGACTCAAAAAAGCTTCCAGCCTCTCTGGATGCAGTTCCGGGTTGAAAATTTCCTTGAAAAAGCTGTCATATAATATTTTTACTCCCCTGACTCCACAACAAAAATCCAAAAATTCCTCTTGTCTTTCTTCACTCCAGGATTCGAAGACCTCCTGAAGCTCCTGTCTTTCTTCAATATAGATTAAAATTTCCTTTCTGGTTCGAATCATAGGAAAATATTCCTTTAATTTGTTTGTCATAGGCAGACTCCTCCCGTTGTTCTTATAAAATAAATTGGATAAGTGCTTCAGAAACAGAAGCATAGAAATGAATGAGAGCCATTATAGTAAACAGCCTCAAAACAGATTTTTGATATATAGCAACTATAACATTTTTTCTTCTGTATTGCAAGAAAAAATGAGACACATCCTATCATTCACCATGACTGGATGCTGTCTCATTTTTTATCTGCTAAACAGCTTCTCTTTTACTCTTTAACAAATATCTTTATTTAAAGTATTCCACACCGGATTCAAATATCTGAATATCCTGTTCCCCGTAAATATTCATGGCAACGCCATCTCCACGTCTCTCAGAGTGTGCCATCTTTCCAAGTACACGTCCATCCGGGCTTGTGATACCTTCGATTGCACAGTAGGAACCATTGACATTCCATTCTTCGTCCATAGTAATGTTTCCATTAATATCACAGTACTGCGTTGCCACCTGTCCGTTTTCAAACAGCTTCTTTAGCCATTCTTCATTGGCAACAAATCTTCCTTCTCCATGGGAAGCCGGGTTGGTGTAAACCTTGCCAAGCTCTGCTTTCTGCAGCCATGGGGATTTATTGGTCACTACCTTTGTATAAACCATCTTGGAAATATGACGTCCAATGGTGTTAAAGGTCAGGGTTGGTGACTGCTCTGTCTGTCCTACAATTTCTCCGTATGGAACCAGTCCCAGCTTGATCAGAGCCTGGAAACCATTACAGATACCCAGAGCAAGACCGTCTCTTTCATTTAACAGGCGCATAACAGCTTCTTTAATCTTTGCATTTTGGAATGCAGTAGCAAAGAATTTCGCAGAACCATCCGGTTCATCACCTGCTGAGAAACCACCTGGGAACATGATCATCTGAGCCTGATCAATTGCTTTTTCAAAAGTTTCTACAGAATCACGGATATCTGCTGCATCCAGGTTCTTGAATACCTTTGTGATGACTTTTGCACCGGCACGTTCAAATGCTTTTGTGCTGTCATATTCACAGTTTGTTCCCGGGAATACCGGAATAAATACAGTAGGCTGTGCAATCTTATGAGAACAAATATGGATATCTTTTGTATCATATACGCCTTTATCCATGTTCTTGGTCGCATCATCTGTCTCAGAACCGGAACGTGTCTTGAATACTTTCTCAAGAGGCGCTTTCCAGGTTTCCAGGGCCTCTGCCATAGAAATAGACATATCCTTATAAGTCAGAACAGGCTCTTCTAAGACTTCACCGATTACAGTGTATGTCATTGCCAGTTCTCCGACTTTATCGTGTTTTACTTCGCAGATAATGTCGCCAAATCCTGCTGTAAACAGGTCTCTCTCATCTACATTATGTTCAATCTTCACACCACGCTGGTTACCAAATGCCATCTTGGAAACTGCTGCTGCAATACCCTGGCGGTCTAATGCATAAGCAGAAATCACTCTGCCTGCCTGAATATCTTCATGCAGCTTTGTATACTGATCTTTTAATGCTTCAAAATCAGGTAAATCGTACTCTGCTTTTGGTGCGCAAAGCCATACTAATTTGCTTCCTGCTTTTTTCAGTTCCGGTGTAATAACATCTTTCTGTTTTGCCACATCCACTGCAAAAGATACCAGTGTAGGTGGTACGTCAATTTCATTGAAAGTACCGGACATGGAGTCTTTTCCGCCGATAGATGGAAGTCCAAATCCAAGCTGTGCTGCATATGCACCAAGAAGTGCTGCAAATGGCTGGCTCCAGCGGCTTGGGTCTTCTGTCATTCTTCTGAAATATTCCTGGAAGGTGAAGCGGATCTTGCTGTAATCACCACCAGCAGCTACGATTCTTGCCACTGATTCTGTCACTGCATAAACAGCTCCGTGATATGGGCTCCAGCTTGACAGATATGGGTCAAAACCATAGCTCATCATGGTAACAGTCTCTGTTTTTCCATTTAATACAGGCACTTTTGCTACCATAGTCTGTGTTTCTGTCATCTGATATTTACCACCATATGGCATAAATACGCTGCCTGCTCCAATAGAACCGTCAAACATTTCTACCAGGCCTTTCTGGGAACAGGTATTTAAGTCAGCCAGTGTTTTTAACCAGCGCTCTTTTACATCACAAACTTTTGCACGGTCCAGAACATTTCCTTCTTTGTTTGGAATGTCTACGAACACATCTGTCTCCTGATGAGCACCGTTGGTATCCAGGAATGCTCTTGATAAATCTACGATGGTTTTTCCTCTCCAGTTCATTACCAGTCTTGGAGACTCTGTAACAACAGCGACCGGAATTGCTTCCAGGTTTTCTTCTTTTGCAAATCCTAAGAATTTATCTACATCTTTTGGATCAATGACAACAGCCATACGCTCCTGAGATTCAGAAATCGCGATTTCTGTTCCGTCAAGACCTGCATATTTCTTCGGAACCTTGTCCAGATCAATTTTCAGTCCTGCTGCCAGTTCGCCGATAGCAACGGAAACACCGCCTGCACCAAAGTCATTACATTTCTTAATAATGCAGCTTACTTCTTCTCTTCTGAACAGTCTCTGAATCTTTCTCTCTGTAGGCGCATTTCCTTTCTGTACTTCTGCGCCGCAGGTTTCAATGGATTCCTCTGTATGAACCTTGGAAGAACCGGTAGCGCCGCCACAACCGTCACGTCCGGTACGTCCGCCTAATAAGATAATGATATCACCTGGATCAGAGTTTTCTCTGATAACCGCTCTTCTTGGAGCCGCACCTAAAACAGCGCCGATTTCCATACGTTTTGCCACATAGTTTGGATGATAGATTTCTTTTACATATCCAGTTGCCAGGCCAATCTGGTTTCCATAGGAAGAATATCCATGAGCAGCCCCACGCACTAATTTCTTCTGTGGTAATTTACCTTTCATGGTTTCCTGCACAGAAACAGTTGGGTCTGCAGCGCCGGTTACACGCATAGCCTGATATACATAAGTACGTCCGGAAAGCGGGTCACGGATAGCTCCGCCAAGACAGGTAGCTGCGCCACCGAAAGGTTCGATTTCTGTAGGATGGTTGTGAGTTTCATTCTTAAAGTTAATAAGCCACTCCTCTTCTTTTCCATCTACATCAACAGGAACAACGATAGAACATGCATTGATTTCATCAGATTCTTCCTGATCCTGAAGTTTGCCCTCTGCTTTTAATTTCTTCATAGCCATGAGAGCTAAGTCCATAAGACATACAAATTTATCGTCTCTGTCTTTATAAATCACCTGACGGTCTGCCAGATATTTCTCATAGGTTTTTACGATTGGTTCCTTGTAATCTCCCTCTCCAAAAGTAACATTTTTCAATTCTGTGGAGAAGGTGGTATGACGGCAATGATCAGACCAGTAAGTATCCAGAACCCTGATTTCTGTCATGGACGGGTCACGTTTTTCTTCGTTTTTGTAGTAATTCTGAATATGCAGGAAATCCTTAAAGGTCATAGCCAGATTCAAAGAATCATACAATTCTTTCAGCTCAGCTTCTGCCATATCTGCAAAGCCTTCAAAAATCTTTACGTCTTCCGGTTCTTCAAAATTAGTCACCAGGGTTTCTGGTTTCGCTGTTTCTGCTTCTCTGGAATCTACCGGGTTAATGCAATGAGCCTTAATGGCTTCCAGTTCTTCCTCTGACACATTTCCTTCAATCACATAGGTGGTTGCAGAACGGATAATCGGGTTCTCATCCTCTTTTAAGAACTGCACACACTGCACTGCTGAATCTGCTCTCTGGTCAAACTGTCCCGGAAGATATTCTACGGAAAACACCTTAGAACCTTCCTTCTTATCAAAAGTTTCTTTAAATAAAATATCTACAGGTGGCTCAGAAAATACACAGTTACATGCTTTTTCAAAAATCTCATCTGAGATATTTTCCACATCATAACGAATTAATACACGTACAGCTTCTACATCCTGAATTCCTAAGTAACTCTCAATTTCATGCTTTAATTCCTTTGCCTGTACTGCAAAGTCTGGTTTCTTTTCAACATAGACACGTCTTACACTGCTCATGCTGACATTCTCCTTTCTGCCCTTTTCGGCATTGGCATTTTCTTTTTACCAGTTGTAAAAACAGTTTAGCATATGTTTCATTATAAGTAAAATTAATATGACTAATATTTTATATAATTCTTTCTAATAATATATAATTTCCAAAATTTTTACTATTTCAAAGTCAGGATGCATTCCTATTACTTCCGTTCTTCTTTTATTTCCTCATAAACCGCCAGATTATACCCATTAAAATTTACCGTTTGGTTCTCCTCTTCTTTTGACATAGATACAGTCACAAGATGTCCATTCTGCAAAAACTCCTCCCACTGGCTTTCATCCAGATTTGGTATATAATATGGCCAGTGCCACACTACATTTTCTGATACCTTATTTTACTATATAGGTATGGGATTTGCAATGAAATCCCCTATACAAACCAGAGAAAAACAGCTTCCCCCTTTGCTTTTATTTCCACCTGGTAGTCTGTATTTCTGTGAAGTTTTTCCAAATCTATACTCTCTCCCGGAAGAATTTCTTCACTTTCCAAAATCACGTTTCCCTCTCTATCCATGATTCTCAGCGCTATGCTGTCACTGCTGTCAGCATGAACCACCATCTCTTTTTTATAAAACACACTGTTAAAATTTAAGTAACCATCTTCGCCCACGGAAATCTTTTCCCACTCTCCAAAGGTATCTATATCTCTAAGCGATACCTCAAAAGACGGAGAAAAATACTCATGCACAACCCCAACATTTTCATAAACCAGATAACCGCCAACCAATACCATGGCCGCAAGAAAAACTGCCACACCCCCTGTCAGGATTCTCTTTCTTTTTATCTGACGTTTTAACTCTTTTAACATTTTCTTATTTTCCTCCTGAAGCCTTACACTTGATGGCAGTTTCCATTCCTGTTCCATAGTTTCATATTCTTTTCTGCAATTCCCACAGCTTTCAAGATGGGCTTTCATCACTTCTGTGGTTTCTGCGCTTAGCACTCCATCCATATACAACGGCATTAAATCTTTGGCAATACTACAACTGATTTTTTCCATTCTCCACATCCTCCATATACTCTATAATCTGTTTTCTGGCGCGGTAAAAAGTAACCCTGGCCCAGTTTGGTGTCTTCCCGAATAACAGGGAAATTTTCTCAAAAGAAAGCTCCCCAAATACCCGCAGGGTAAACACTTCTTTGTAAGGTTCTTTCATCCTGTGCAAAAACTGATGAATCAAAAATACAGTCTCTTCATCCAGAATTTTCTCTGTAATTCCATCCGACACCTGCTGTGCCGGTTCTTGAAATTCTTCCTTTACATAGATTTTTTCACGTTTGCAATACGTGTAATAAGTATTTCTGGCAATGGTAAACAACCAGGCGCGAATATCCTTTTTTCCATCAAAACCATCTATGGATTTCAGAGCCCTGGTAAAGGTCTCCTGTGTGATTTCTT
>ENA-OOWK01000326-OOWK01000326.1-human-gut-metagenome-genome-assembly--contig:-NODE-326-length-37363-cov-7.978718_pt1 | contig 37363 bp, 56 predicted proteins | sample MGYA00241405_ERZ501317 | MGnify/ENA primary metagenome ERZ501317 (study PRJEB25962, sample SAMEA1972440) | human gut metagenome | biome: human gut; feature: human-associated habitat; material: faeces... | reverse complement strand
TTATACATTAAAGAATTTACTTCATCCGAATATGTAGCCTTGGCCGATGATGAATATTCTATCTTTCCAGTATTCACCATTACTTTTCTTGCCTGATTGGCCAGGGCCTTCATGCTATTGGCATAGTCCGCGTATGCTTCTTCCTGAGGTGTGCCGGACGATAATGTTCTAGCATCTCTGGTCTCAGCCATCTTTGTACTCCGCTGCATCCTGGTATGTACTTTACCATCCTTATCCACATACTCTTCTACAACCTCTTTATATGATTGTTCTCCGGTTTCTTTATCTATGACAGGAGAACCTTTTCTTTTAAGTACGGAGGTCTCAGACTTAGCTCTTGAAATAAGAGTTGATGCTCCACCATATCCATCGTCATCATCATGCGCCTGATACTTTTTCTTTAAAGCTTGTATTCCGTTGTCAGCCTCGCTTTGTTTGTAATCAAGGCCATGTTTTTCGGCATCTATAACAACCATGCTATGACGAACAGCTCTTGCAAGCTCGTCTTCCGTAGCTCCTTTTAAAGTCATGTCGGTTATTAAATTAGAGATCTTACCCATCTCTGTTTGGGTATTCTTCATCTCTTTGAAAGTGCCTGGTTTCTTCCCGCCATACTCAAGCTTAGGATCAAAGTCCTTAAGCCCCTCAAGCGCATTAGTCGATGTGATCCTGACCTTGCTTCTTGACGAGTTGCACGGTATTACCATAACAGTATCGCCATCAAAATCTGCACCTGATAGTCGATCCGCCACCTTCTTATTAATTCCGATAGCGTCGGCTGGAGTGTTTCCTAAAACTCTTAAACCTTCAGGCTGTTTGTTGTTTACCTTAAGAATGGGAATCTCAAATGTTCCTCCGTGAGGGAAACGAACTAAAGCTACTGTCTCGCCATTTCTATAGTTAGGTGCATATACTTCGTTATCTTTAATCGATGTTAAAGGAAGTATTACCTGATACTTTTGTCTCGGTAATGCCGCAGCTTTAAGATGTTCGGCTGCTGCATCGCAGTCATCGGCAAAAGATTTAAGTAAGACTTTCTTAACTGTTGGATTTGTAAGAGAACATATATCATCAAACTCTGCCTGTTTGTCTGCTTCTGCGAGGTTTAGCTGCTTTTTTATAAGAGACATACTTTGCTTAGATAAAAACTGAGAAGGCAACTTGTCGGCCCAATCTCCCCAATCTCCTTCTTCCGCCCTCTTATTGATTAAAGAAAGCTGCTTCTTACCGTTTTTATCGTAATAATAACTCTGTCCGCCTCTCTCTGATGACGGATTATCAGGATCATTTATTCCCTCTTTTATCAATGAACCAAACGGATTATCTGGATCATCTTTTACTGTTTTGAGAACATCTTCTTTCGGAGTACCTTTTTTCTTGTTGGTATTAAATATTACATCGATACCATCTGGCAAATCATCCCCATAAACGGCCATGCCCTTCAAATATTTATTGTTATCTACCAGTATTCGAACCTGCGCATAATGAGAATTGCCTAAAGACAGATCGTCCACGCCTCTTCTTAGCTCAATCACTCCATCCTTGTTCTCTCCGCCATCTTCTGCATACCTTATCTGAAGACGCTTTGAATCCATACTCTTAGGATAGATAAACTTTGGGTCAAAAGTTTCTCCATCGTCATGAGATACATAATCTTTAAGCGAGTTAATCTTGTCGTAATCATAAATATCTTTATGCTCTGTGCCAGGAGGACATACAACTCGCAAAGTGGTCTGTTTCCCTTTATTCGTTACTTGAGGAACTCTTCCTCCATATGTAGGATAACCTTCAAGTTCGAGAATGTATAAAGCCTCTTTCATCTTCTCTTTAGATATACCAAGTTCTCTTTCTACGCCAGCTCCGACATCGATCATTCCTTTTTCATCGATCTGTTTTTTTAAAAACGCTGCCGTTTTTTTCGCTTGATTCATTCTCGCTTCTGAATTTTCATTCAGTAAAGATCTAACTGATGAATCATTGTTATAACCCATTTTTTCGGCAATCTCATTAAGACTGTATCCTTTATTTCTAAGATCTTTAGCAGTCTCAACTTCTATAGCGCGTCTTTCGTCTTTTGCAAGCGATCTCTGAGTACGAAATTGAGTTGTAGTCAAGCCCATAGATTTTGCTATTTCCGTATCGCTCAGACCCTGCTTTTTAAGCTCGTCTATTCTGCTCAGAAAATCGCCGCTATGCTGATATGGCTCTTTTCCAGAACCCCATGGATATCGTCCGGATCGTCTCGGCATTCCATAGTGAATTAAATATATTTCTTTAGCAATACGGTTCATGACTTAATTCTCCTGTTCTTTTATTCTGTTTATGATTTTGTCGAAGGTAATTATCTTATCCATTATCGGAACTATAATCTCTTGATCTGGATTATCGATAACAATTTCATCGTTCTGGTACAGACGAAGCTCTATATTTATATCCGCTGGTTTCACTTTATACTCTAAACAAAAAAGAGCAGCATATATTTGAAGCTGCTCCATGTGGGCCGGAATGACACCACTTTTATAATCGTGAATCCTTAAAATATTTCTCCTGAAAGATATTGAATCGGCCGTGCCAAAACAATTTTCAGAGTAATATAAAATCTGTTCCGGTATCATTCTAAAACCGATCGCATCGTTTACATACATGTTTAATGTCTTTGTAGACTTTGGTAACTTTTGACCAAGTCTTATACATTGTGCAGCAAACTCATGTAATACGGTTCCTCTCTGTACCGCTAAAAATTTAGAATATGTTTCAGCAAGTTTCTCATCAGTATAATTAATCCAATGATATTTGCTGGCTCCTAAAAAGGCGTGCTGTCCTTCAAGAGTCGAATGCTTGTTGAAGTTCATTTAATACCTCCTCCTTATTCTTCGGAAAGATAAAACGGGCAAAAGACATATCGTCCATGATGCTGACATAATACTCTTGATTAGGCTGCACATTAGCTGATTCATTTTTTTTGCACTCAAGAGCCGCCCATTTATTTTTATAAAGAATCATCAAATCTGGAATACCCTGCATATAACTTGAATCATTCTTTATAACAATACATCCTTTGAACCTTTCTTTGATTTCTTTTATAAGTTCGGCTTGAAATTGTCTTTCTAACATTTTTCTTCTCCACAAATATTTCTGCAAACAAAAACAGAGAATGGGCGTTTTATTCCCTTTCTCTTCATAACAGTCAATGTTTTTTTCGCGCGGAGAAAAATAAGCCAGAAATTCCACATTTTTACTATGTAAAACATAGCTTTGACCAGTTTGCCCAGAAAACCCAACTTTTTTGGTATATTAATATAATTTAATTAATTTTTTTTCGCAATTAATAGAAAAAAAGTTGGGCTAATTGGGCACGACCGCTGAAACCATTGAAATTTCAACGATTATCCATGTCCACTTTTTAAAAATATTTGGGCATTTGCCCAACTTTTTTTGGGCAAAACACGCAAAAATTGTATACATCTTCACACAATCTTCACAAAACTCCGTTCATGACCAAATATTAAAAAATAAAAGTGGGCGTAAAATCGGCCCACTTTACCGAAATTAAAGAGAGATCAGTCTATCCAATTCTCTTTTGATATGATCAAATATCCGCCTAAAATAAGCGCAATTAAAAAGAATGTTGCGTCCTTACCAATCAGAACAGACAACATCCCAATTCCAATAAGCGCTAATCCATAGAGCTTATTCCTTATTAGATTTCGTTTAAACATTTTATCCTCCGTCCGTACAATTACCTAATAATTACTGCATATTTTTATATGTCAAAGATCCAACTTATTCCTGTGCATACTTCTTTCCGAATCGAATCCGTCAGGATATCTCTTCTCAAGCTTTTCGATATTCATCTGAAAAATTTTTTCAAGGCTATATCCTATAGCGTCGGCACTTATAGCAAGATACCAGGCAATATCACCAAGTTCTTTTGCCAGATGTTCTACATCAAGTTCGTGATCTTGAAAAATATGTTTCTTCAAAAGATCTATCGCTTCACCAGCTTCACCGTTTAGACCCATAAGTCCATTCAATAATTTTTTGTTTCTCAGGCTATATGCAGGAGCCGTTCTCAAAGCCTTTTTCTGGTATTCGTTTATAGTCATAACTTAATCTCCTTAAATAAATCTTCCTACAGTGGCGTTTCCTTCGTATTCTCTATACTTTGTCACATGTTCTCTTTTTCCGTTTTCAAAAGTTTCTATACAACAAATACAATTCCTGCAATCTTGTTTGCAAGGAAGATACCTTTTACTTCGAGCCATTAGTTCGTCACATTCTCTTTTTATAAGAATCCCTTTGTTAGTCATTACTCCTTTTTGTTCCATATCTTTCCTCCAAATAAAAAAGAGCCAAGAATAAATCTCAGCTCTTCGTCCATATAAGTTTTATTTACTTGTGTGAGTTATCCATGCTTTACACCATTCCTTGCAAGAAGGATATGTTGACCAACCGCATTTATTACAGATCCAGCTTTCCCTTTCAAGGTCAGGAATGTCCTCTTCGTGTGTTTTTATAACAGTGGTCCATGTACCATCTTTTTTCTTCACCGGACAAGACATTTTTCCTGTTATATGGATCATTTTTTTACCGTTTAGGGTATAATGAGTTTGCATTGCGTTATCCTCCTTGACCGAATTATAACATGTAAAATAAAAAAGTAAAAGGCCGTATTTCAGACCTTTTACCTTTTTGGAAGAAGTTGATTTTATGAAATCAAAATCTTATACCGCTCGTCAAGCTTATTGAATATTTGTTCGTCTGCATCTATGCTTATATGAAATTCAATCTTATCTTTATCGTTTAATACGGTATCGATAAACGGTTGAATTCCCTCAGCATAAAGCATTCTTAAACAAATACCAAGCTGCTTATCGTTTACGGCTTTAAAAAATCGTTCCATAAACTTTACCTCCTTTCCATTATAGGAGGTGTATTTTATGCGAATTCATTACTCTTGCACTTCTTCTCCGGTGATCAATTCAGAATATGGCAGTGTCTTGATCCAGTCACAGAAACCACGATTATTTATATATTGGGAGAACTCATATCCGTCTGCAATAGGATTTTGTTTTCTTTCTGGAACGGTATGCTCCGCCCACTCATCCAGTTTATGATTCTTACGAGACTTATACATATTCGCCAGAACCTCATAGTTCAGCATAACTGTCCGTTTCTGGTTGTAAGAGCTCGGAAGGAGTTGGATCATCTGCCACCAGTATTTTTTGTCGTTGGTTTCGAGGTACCAGTGTCTGAAATGATTTAGAGTTCGAATGAGATCATTCATCATACCGATAGGATGTTTCCCGCCGTAATTCAGATTCATAGACGGATCTCCATAACGATCGAAGAGATGCTCGGTTGAGAAATCCTCCAGCGTAAACTCCTTCGCCGCTATCTTATGCATCGTTGAGCAAGAGTTCGCAACTGTCCCAACCTTGTATGTATCAAACTCCTTCCACCAATAAAGCGGAGCGGTAATATCCACATACACCGTGATCATTCGCATGAACTTACGATGATCCGTCCCGGCATTCCGCAGCCGTTTCATCAGGTCGAGATCAGCAGGACCAAGTTTCACGAGCGATTTCTTAATATGATGCGGCCACTGTTCGCATTCACAAACGGAAAATTCACTATCACTCTTCTCCCAAGAGTTCATCGGATTCCGCATCCCACGGATCGCATGTTCCCAGCCCATTACTTCTGTGTTTTCGAATTTAATCATTGTTTTCTCCTTTCAAAGCAGATCAAGTTGATCACTAACATCCTTAAGTTTAGCTCTAAGTCCTTTTTCAAGAGCATCGAGCACTATTTCGGATTTTTCTCCTCGAATCCATTGCTGAATATGCTCTTCGTGATTAACCACGCTCGCATCAGCCGTAATGTATTGGTTTGTCTGATATTGGGCGGATAACAAATATAAATCTTGTTTCCGTTTATTATCTGTTTGAGGATTTCTTTTTGGAAAGGCAAGAGTTCGACGCCAATTTCTTTCAAGAATTCATCGAGCTTCTCGTTTCTGGTCATTGTTTTCTCCTTCCAAACTTAAAAGATTAATAACTATCTTTAATCCTAAAATATACAGTCGCGGTGTATTCTCCGGTTCGAGAATCAATAGCGGTTTCTTTTACGCCAGTTTCTCTCCATTCAGCGCCATGATCATAGCTTTGACTGCACATAGCGCCAACAACCTGATCAATCGTATCTTCAATCAAGTTTAGATCTAATGTTTCATTGATTAGTAATGAGACCGTGAATTCATAAGCAAACTTGCCAGGGATTCTACGATAGTCAACACGAATTCCATCCACTTCAACTGCAAGTCCCGTCTGTACAATCTGAGAAGGATTAATAATTTGTTTAATCATTTTTTCTCCTTTCTTTATCGAAAAACTCTAAAATATCGAACCATTTATCTTCGGTAATATTACCGATTTTTGTGATAGTAACTCCCAAACCTTTATCTTCAAATCGAATATATTTTCCAGGAAGTTCTTCCCATGTTTTAGCTCCGACAACTTCCAAAATTTTAGATATTACTTCCATAGACTTCGCTTGGAATGCTATCGTTTTTGTACTTTTATCGTATTCATCTAATGCCAAACCACCGATTCCACAACCGCCCCATTTATCGGATTTAATAAAAATCAAAAAAGTCATTATTCCGTTATCTTCTCTGCCTATCATCGTAGATTCAATTATTGCATTTTTAATCATTGTTTTTTCTCCTTCTGTAAGTAATTACAAATATGAGCAAAGATAGCATCACATATATATGCGTGTTCGCATGTAACTACCTGATAAATGCTATCAAAATCTATATATAATTCATTTTTTATCGGCTCGAAATTTTTACAGTTCTGACAGTAATCTTCGACTTTAAGTTCAATCATTTTTAACCTCCTCATATGTAGCATCAAAAATATCTTTTCTACAAGGATAGAATTCACCTTTTATACCTTTTATGATATAATCTCCTATCTTCGCTTCAAGGTTTCCTTCCAGTGTCGGTATCGTAATTTTAGATATTGTGTTAGTTCCTTTATAAACAGAGATGTTATAAGAAGATTGATTCATAAATTCCATGACCTCTGCTATATTATTTTCTGTAAATAAAATAGCCTCTACTTCTACAGGCTTTTTGACATACTTTTTAGGTTTATCCATTATATCATCTCCTATTATATATTTATCAAAATTACTCCGTTTTTGAAGTTGGTAAATATTTTTTAAATATCTTGTAGTAATTTCCTTTATTACCAAGAACTTTTTTAATTATAGCCATAGCTAGTCCTTTTTCCGGATCAAATGGTTCTCCGTTAGCTTTAACTACTGTTTTAGAACCGTCAGCCCATAAAATTATAGTTGCGGGGTCATTAAAGATCACATTTTTTATATTAATTACAGATATATTATTAATAGCATTAGAGAAGGCTATTGTGGAATCGTCTATTATACCAAAACACAAATTTTCTAAATAATCATAATATTCAGTCGGCATTATTTTTACCTCCATTATCTATTTTATCGTAAATTGCATTGCCGGAAGACATAGTAGATAAAATATGCAGTTCGTCATTTTCTATTTGCTCTCCGGAGGCGATTTTTATCAAGCATTTATTAATGAATTTTGTTTGTTCATATGCGGCCAGGAATACATCCAGCGGGGTATATTTCGTATCGTTTTCCTCATAAGTTTTGTATTCTTTCATAAATAGACTAAACTCTTCTGCGCATTTAGGACATAAATCTATATGTTTTTCAAAGTTTTCTCCAAATCCGTTTACTTCTTCAACTTTTATAGAATATATTTTTCTTGCAGAATATCTCACTGATATTTTGTCGTCGTAAGTTACTCCGCATTTATCACATTTTTTACATGTTGCCATTTTATTTTCTCCTTTCGCTATTTATCTTTAACTAAGTAAACCCGGCATTTCCGGATCGCAGAGTGATAAAAAATCGTCTCTTACTTTATTCATTATCTCATTTTGAACATTCAAAGAAGAGAGTTCGTGAGTATATACCGGCCGTCCGAGCTTTTGTTCAATATATTGATGTACTTTGTCAAAATCGCACATCAAATATCCGGTATAAGCCGATACTATTATTTTTTCTTTTTCTGTCATCTTGCTCTCCCTTTCTTCAATTTATCGTACAGTTTATTTTGCGTGCAGACATATGGGCAGTTTCTAAAGTCAAATATCCATCCCTGGAATAAAAACTGAATTCTGCGTGTCCGACATTTATTACAATTTCTCATTCTTTGTTTGTCTGTCATTTTTCTTTTCCTCATAGTTTACAGGTTTATGAGAATACACATTGACCGGTTCGTTCAAGCAATCGAAACAAGGGTCTTTATCTTCCGACCTTTTCTCATATCTGCATGTCTTGCAATATTGATCAAAATATACTTCCTTATATCCGTCGTTCATTGATTATCCTCCTGAAAGTTAATGATCATCGATGATAATGGTGTAACAGAGCTTTCATTATTAAATCCTCTAAGCATGATTTGCAATATGAATTTTTTAGAAAATCGACTATTAAATCATCTTTAGCATCAGAATATAAAAAGAGCTTACCGCATGCATTGCATTTTCTTAATTTATAAGACATTTTTCCACCTCACAAATTCTTTATTTTCTCCAGGTACTCTTCTACTTCTTCCCATTTAAGATTCCCTATGACATCATCTGTAATAGGAGTGTCGTAGCATAAGTGCCATATATAATCACCGAAAAATTCAATTACTGCTATCTCCCACAGATTTTTTTCATATCCATAAGATCCTTTTAATTTTATTACGCTTGCTCCATATCCATTTGGGAATTTATATATTTTACGAAATCCTGTAGTTTCGTAATAATCGTCAATAATTAAAAATTCATCGTAACTCATTTATCTTCTCCTTTCAACAAAAAAAACAAAGTTATTTAATTAATGCTTTTATTGTGTTTTCTCTAGCTCATTTAATTTTTCCATGATCATCTGTAAAATATATTCTACTAATTTTCTAGTATTATTGCTAAATTTCATATAATCCTTATGCTCATTATACCAATCAAATATTTCTCTTAAATTTCCACTACTCCAAGAAAATGACCACCAATCACAAATCATTTCGATTACATAATTTTTAGGAATATCCAAAGCAATCTCTCCCTCATTTGGTTCGTCATTTAACAATATCCAATATTGATAATGATGTGGATTCTTATGGATATGTCTTAGCCAAGCGTAACGAAAATTACGGACTACATTATACGATCTATTTCCTCCATAGAAATACGCATCATACGCTTCATATTCTTCTGGATCAGACTTGCTTGCGTCATGACCGAAAACTATTTGATGCTCGTAGTCTGTTTCGTCATTTTCTATAAGCTCTGGCAGATTTTCTTTTATCCAATAAAAGCCCTTTTTTACATTATCTTTGTGAGATGCTAAGTAAAAGTCATACATCATACTCATTTTTAATAAATTCTCCTTTCAACAAAAAATAAAGAGTCTGACTAATAGTTGGACTCTTTAATAAAAAGAAAAGCCCGGTTATTTACCGAGCAATCCCATTGCATTCTCTTTAACTGCTATTATACTTCCTATTAAACAAATTCCACAAAATAATTTTGAATCTAATATTTTCTTAATGTTCATAATAATTACCTTCCTTTCATAAAGGAGCGTGTAATTTTTGCGAAGCTGAATAGAATCAGTCAAGGATTTCGATGGATTTTATTTCCGGTTTCATAAACTCTATTAAATTTTCATACTTATATCCATCGTTTCTTAAGTGTTTGATAGTAGAGTTTTCCTTTTCCATATCGGCAAAATATTTTTCAACCCATGCTTTGCCTTTTCTGATATAAATACTGTCCAAATGCATCCTCCTCGTTTAAGATATTTTTTGGCGCATAGACTCCTTTACAAATTTTGCTTTCTCAGATATAACCTCTCTGATTTCAGGTATTGTCATCGTCGTGGTGATCAAAGTTATAACCGGAATTATGATCTGTTTTATCCAGAGTCTTGTTTCTCTCATTGTATCAACTTTTTTGGTCACCTGCGTATCAACTTTTGTTTTCATTTTAATTTCTCCTTTCGATTTTGTTCACCATTGAACATAAGCCGACTCGTTAAAATTCTTCTTATTATTCAGAGCTCTGCTTATAGCCAGATCAATACCGCTTCTTGATTTTAAATGATAATAATATAAATCTTTGAAGGAAGTATTAACTCTGTCTATTCGTCCTGCCGCTTGCTGCATAATCTTATAAGAGTAATTTTGAGAGTAAAATACTATTGTATCAGTTGTAGTACAGTTCCAGCCCTCAGCTCCGGCAGCGTATTGAACCAAATAAACCCATTTCTCTGAGTCAGGAATAGGCTCATGTTTATGTCCGTTCCACTCGGCTACTTTTACTTCTTCGGCGTACTTACAATTCTTTAAAATCTCCAATTCATAATCGAAGTTGTAAAATACTATAACTTTATTATGTTTTTTTAAAATAGAGAGTAATGCGTTTTCTCTTGAAATATCAGAATTGACTATTCGCCTCCATACATAACACAGCTCTGCTGCGTTTACTATCGGCTCATTTTTGTATGGATTCCATCGGGTCTTAGTAACTTCTTTATATGCCTCGATATCATATTCTATAAATATATTCTCATGATGCGATTCTGTTTTTCTGGTGAAATCCATATTGACCAATATCGAGTTTCTCAAACGGAGAAGTCTTCCCGTGTTCAGATATCTGTCAACCTTTGGATATTTACTGAAACGACTGTACACAATATGCTCCCGTGAAAATTCAGTCCTGTTTCTATAAAAGCCATTTGCAATAAATACCGGAATATAATCTTGCCAAGTATCTCCCGGTGTTGCAGATAGCAATATCCATTTATTTGACTTTACAATCTTTAAAAATGACTTAACCCACACACCGCTTCCGACTACTCTTTGTTCATCAAAAATAAAAAAAGCGTCCTTAACATCAGAATACTTTTTAATATTGTTCCACGAGTCTATTACGATATTGTTATTATAGAAATTCGTCTTTGGATCTACAGACATAAGAAACGGCAGCATTTCTTTTTCCCATTCCAATGTATCTCTCTTTCTCGCTGTCGTGATTATATATAGATCAGCAGGATAAGGATTCATCGAGGTAAATTCTCCTCCTTTTAGAAAAGCAATATCACCACCGTTCATCAGATAATAGTACCCAAGCGCCGTAATAGATTTTCCTGAGCCGACACCTCCGCAAAGAATGCAGCCGTTCTTCATTCTATTAATCGCATCTAACTGATAATTATATAGTTTCATATAGTTATCACCGCAATTTTTAATATTCATGAGGAAATAATATAGTTGTAACGCTCCTGTCCCATTCCGTTATTATCCATATTTCCTCTTCTGTTTTTGGATATTTATAAACAGCGAGAATTCGCTCATCATTTTTTATTGCGGCGTTATTTGCTTCTTTATCCTCATCACAAGTATCTCCCCAATCCATAGCTTTATATCTATTTACTGAGTCATTAATAAAATGTGCGAAATCATTATCTTCACACATTTTATCCACTATACTTTTAGTAGCTACTAATGTTCCAATCTTCATTTGTTTCTTCTCCTTTCGACAATAAAAAATATAAAGGCTGTTTCCGCTTATTTCCGGACATTTAACCGGACATTCGATCCGGCACCTTTATATCAGATACTAAAATGGTATTGCGTCTGCCATATCATCGTATTTTGCAGCGAACGCGTCTTCTTCTATCGTCACATACATTGTTTTTAAATACGCCTTAACGCCGGATTTATCGTTTACTTCCCAGCTATAAGGCCTGATAGTAAGATCTACATTTACTATTTCTGCATAGTCAAGAGCGCTTACAGACTCTTCATCGAGTTTTGTTTTCTTGTTTCTTGTTATTAAATATATATTAGGAGGAATGTTTGCAAAATTCACAGATACCTGAAGATAATATAATGGCTCATCTTCAGGATCTCTTTTTTTAGACATGCGTACATTCCATCCATCATTTGATAATCTCCCAGCAGTATCCGCGTTATCTATTACAACGCAGAAATTTCTGCTACCCGCTCTGTTATATTTTCCTTCTTTTCCAGAAAAGTTTCTGAATATTATTCTTGCGTTTTCAATTATGATATTGTCTATTTTTTTATTTGTCATTTGAGTTTCTCCTTTCAATTATCATTAGACGCAAACCACTCGAAGTCCCCATATTGCGATATAGTCTCGACCGCTTCATCTACGAGATTATCGTAATACGATCGGTCTATATCATCTGTGCTTTTTAGTTCTCGCACCATTTCAGATTCAAGCCATCTATATCCTTTCGATCCAGCCGCAGCATAGAATTTCCAATCTTTTTCTCTCATAAGCAATCCTCCGCCGTGACCAGACTTTATTGGGCAGAATTGCCCGACCTTTCCGACAAAGATATAATTGTGCCCTTTAGATATTTCGTTTTTAATATCTTTATCTGACAGATTGCTAAAATCGGGATTTAAACGCCTTTTCTCTGATGTTCTTCTTCGTTCGTACAATTCTTTTTCGTACTCAGATACATCCGGTAAGTTTTCGTTCATGTCTAAATATAAAGCGGTACTTACAGCCTTTGTTTCGCACATATCTGAGAATTCGATCTTCTCTTTGCTGAAAAGAGTCTTAAAGATATAAGGAACTTGGAACTGAGTACCAGTTGCTGTCCATTCGCCAGCATGTTTTCCATCTTTATATTTAGCAATATAAACAGCATCATTTACCAAACACATTCGATCATATGTAGCCTCATGTTCGAATATATATCCATACTCTTTTCCATAGTCCATAACGAATTGGATGATTTCCGGTGTTGCATTCGGAATTTTGATGGAATCTGTTTTAATGTGGGCAACAGTAAAGCCCCGTTTTTGCACCTCATGTTTTAGGTTTATCATAAACAGGGCCCCTCGTTTAGCAACTATATTATCCTTGTTTCTTGGATCGCGGAACGGATTGTCAAAGTTAGCAGCGGTTAATCCATATATAGAGTTAATCACTATTTTCAGCGCCTGAGCTAAGTCCTCTGCTGTAAACCATGTTGCTCCGTTCTCAAGTTCATCTATATATTCGTCGAGGGCGCCATCCAGCATTCCTCTCGCTGCGTCAAAATCATGATGTTTTATTGCTACCCTGGCATCTCTTATTTCCTCAAATCTTTTAGTGTATGTATCACCAAATAACTTCTCGGCTATTATGCTGCTCGGATGCATTGAAGCTACATCGAGCAGAGCAACATCTACATACATGCCAGGCTCGGCATAGACATATCCGCCTTCGCCGACCTCTTCATCACGATATATAGATTTACCGTTGTCGAATTTATATCCCGGAAATATAGGCCGTCCTTTCTTATCGAACATGGTATATTCAGAATCCAGACCAGATTTTCTGGTACCACTATCCTCCGAAATATCTCCCATATCACGATAATTAAACTGATCTTGCGGTTTTCTATTATTTCCGAATATAATTTTCATAGACAAAGAGTTGGTTGTATCATTCACAGTTCCGCCAGCTAACTTGGCTAAAATTTGTCTTGCTACAAAATCCCCTCTTCTTGCGTTAAACACAGCCTCTGTAGCTATCACATCATTATCGCAGTATTCAGCCACCTTTACCCACATATCTTCTGGCACCGGCTTGTCCCATGGCAACCCAAGTTCTTTATGATGAATTCCGAGTTCGATCTCCCATTTTTTGAGAGACTGCTTCTTAGAACAGAAGTCATAAACATCTGTATACGATACATTATACGCTTCTGCAAAGAAACAATTTGCGCTTCCGTTTATTATTTTTTGCGACAAATTGAATAGTTGCTCATTCGTATAGCCCATCAGTCTCGCATATAAAATATGATTATCATATCTCCTACAGTTGAATCCAACAAGTTTATACCTCATCAAATCTTCTATTTCTTCTGGCTTTGGATTGATCATTCTTATGACTGGTTGATCTTCACCTTCAAGCTTCCAATTTACAAGGAATAAATTAGGAAATACTTCAACATCATAAAATATCAACTTTGACCCGTCTTCTTTTCCAGACTCAGATGGCTCTGTTGATTTGAACCTCATCTTATTAACAAGTTTAATGCAATATTCTGACTGATGAGTGCTGTTAGCCGCAAATGCAAGTACCGCATTTCTCATATCAGTGACATCATATTTCAGACCACTTTCGTACGCATCCTCCAAAATCTTAAAAATAAAATCCACACTTGGTTTTGTACCAGGGTGGATCTCTTTATTAAGATTGCGTTTAATTAAAGTCCGTAATCCTTTTTCACTTTTCACAGCTTCAAAATTTACCATCTTTTTATCTCCTTTCGTAGGTAAACCTGAGCTAATCGTAGCAATAGGCAATTTGTTGCATTTCGTCAGTTTTCTCCTTAAAGAGCTCTTGCCTGTAAATACTTTGATCTCGATATGTTCCTCATATATTCTGCTTAATTTCGATGCATCGCCACTATAAATATAATGCAGATGGACACCTTTTCCGCTCTTGCTAAGTTCTGCATATGTAGCAGGCCATTTACTTGCTTCTGATATATTTTTTTCTAATGATTTGTTTCCTTCTTCGTCTGGAATATCAAAATCGATCACTATATGATTTTCCGGAAGTTTCACATAATGCAATTTAGAAGTGTCTATATCAGATAGTTTCGTGACAACATCATCCCATTTGCTTATAGGAGTCTCTTTTTGAGTTGTATATTGAGCAGGACACTCAGAGCAAAATTGGTCGAAATAAGATTCTGTCGAATCAAACTCTATAGTTGATGTATTTGTTTCTGTTTTTTTATAAGAAGTTATATTTTCGAATTTATCGTAAATAAATCCCGAATAGTAATTTCTTATTCTTTTCTTATCATTAGATCGACCTTCAAATGATCTAAAATAATTTTTTAATTCTTCTTTAAATGACCTATAAGGAAGAATATATGATACTTTTGAATCAGCGCAGTATGTTTTATACATTTCCCATGCCGATTTCAAGCTAACTCCATCTTCCTCTTTAAAAACATAGTAAGAATCTTCTACAAAATTATAAAAATCATTTGATGCTCCAAGCATTTTTACAGGAATATAATCGTCATAGATGTCCTGATTATTAAAGTAAACTTCTCTGCAATGATAAGCTATAGCCCCAAGTTCGAATTTTATCTGCTTAATCAGGGTCCGATATTCTTTAGGAGGAACTTTATTTCCGGACGGCGACACATCGATCAACCTTCTAATCAGACCGCTTTTTGCGTCTGTTATCTTTACCGGTTTATTTGTTCCCATAATGAGAAAACATTTGAAACGATTAGAATAGGTAGATTTGAACTTCTCATTTACAGTCATAAGTTCATGGGAGACTAAGCTGTTAAGTCTGGTATTATCTTCTATTCGAGAAAGGTCCCCATCGTGTTCAATCGCAACGAGAGGATTGGATTTAAAAGCTTCAAGCGCAAAAGCATTACTGGATGAACCGAGGTCTTTTGCTCTGAAAACCTCGCAATAGCCGTCAAACAATTTCTGGATAATGTTTATTATCGTCGATTTCCCTGTACCGGCAGCTCCGTAAAAAACCATAAACTTTTGTATTGTTTTGGAATCACCAGTTACGATTGCGCCTATTGCCCATTCTATCTTTTTACGCTCTTCTTCAGAATATAGTGTCGACACAAGCTTTTCATATGCGCTTATATCTCCTTTTTCTAATGGGTAGTCGAGTTTCTTGCTGGCATAATCGTTCTTTTTTACATCCATATTTGAGAATATAATTTTCTCATCGAGCATATGAAAAGAATCCCGCATCTGCTTCTGACAATACTTATGCCATCTGTCAATCATTCCGGATTCGGAATCCCACATATGAAGAACTTTCACAAGGCCTGAATCAAAATGTTTGCTGTTTTCTTTGGCATATTTATCAAGCTCATTATCTATCAGTTGCAATGCATCCTGCTCATCTGTAGACCATAATCCTCTTTCCTCTATCCATATTGCGTAAAAATCCCCGCCTCTTATCATCAGATCCGAACTTTTTTTGACTATAAATTTTGGATATATTTCGATGGTTCCTTTCTTGCTGCTTCTGGTTGCAATCATCAAAAAATCAACCATCAATTATTGCTCCTTTTCTTTACGCTCCATTTTATTAAGTTCTTTCCTGATCTTGCGTAAAACCGAATAATTTTTTACAGCATAATCATAAAATATAAGCGCTAAATATCCTACAGTCACACAAAGTGCCAGATTCCTTCTTTTAAGGCTTCTTATTTCTCTGTCAATAGGATCCGCATTGAAAATATAAATTTTTTCCATATCATTCACCTCTTTGTTGAATAAGATACATACACATTTGATACCATATTTCAATATCACGCATGTCTTTCGAAGGGGCCTCGATCATAAACAGCCCGCCTTTACCATTCTTTTCGTAATGTCTGTCTAAAAAGTTTTCAAGTATTATCTTTACATGCCGTTCGTTGAAATTATCATCGCTCATATTCCCAAGACCTAGATTAACGATCATGTTCCAGAACCATTGCCCTGTCCTGTCTCCTATATCAGGATCACTCATTATATGTTCCTCACATCTTATTGAAAGAGCTATCATCATTTCAAGAACGCTGCATGGAAAGTCAATATTGCCTTCTATTGTCTCGTCTTTATATCCTACTTCCATTGCGAAGCGGTATCTTAAACTTAACCCATCTTCTGCTCTGTTCTCATCCATAGGGAGAATATAAGTAAAGTCAGTAGAAAACAAATACTCTAGTAGTTTTCTATAAGACAGTCTCCTAGAGTATTCTTCATCGCACACTTTTTCGTACAGCCACTCGAAATAATCGTAAGTTACTTCGTTTTTTATCATTCGTCCTCCATCTGATATTCGTTGTAGTGTTCTACCTCAGAATATTTCCTTTGGTCAAGTAGGATTTCGTAATCACATTTTATCCGATCATTTCGCACAAATACCGAGTCTTCTTCATATTCGCCGAAATGACTTAGAGCATCAAATCCTATCTTATCCTCTATATCTTCTACTATTTCATCGTCTTCGTCTGTTAGAATATGGTCCGCATAATATGTAAGGCTGATAGTGTCATAGTCGTCATATTCGCCAAACTCATCAGGTCTGATTATATAATGCTGATCTCTGGTAACTTCATTTATTTCCGAAGTGTAATTATTATCTTCTATTATCCGATTCACTTCTTTTACAGCCTCCTTTCTTATGACCTCATCTTTTTCATAGGTCATGTCTCCAGTAGTTTCGCTTGATTTCTTATACTCCACGAATTGTCTTTTCTCTTCTCTCTTCGCGTATGTCTGTTTTACTGAATCTATCTCTTCCTGAGCGATTTCCTCGTATTTTGTTTTAAGGAACTGCCAAGTTGCAATAGAACCAACCGCCGCTCCAGCAATAAAAAATCCAACACTGATTAATTTATTCATTTTCTTCTCCTATTCGTTTTTTATCGTCATTACAGTAAAAGCCAATCCACCAAATAATAATGAAACGCTTAAAAGTATTCCACCTGTTATATGGCGTTTTCTCTTTGTATCAAGAGTTCCATCGAGAAGTTCTATCATATATTCTATGCTCCCCATTCTATTTGCCTCCTGATAATACAGCTATTCCACCAACTAAACATATTCCGGATATAGCGGCAAATGTATACGATATAAAAGCATGTGTATTTCTCATTTTTATTTCCTCCTTACAGTGTTGAAAAGTAGTGATTTCCTACCTGAAATAGCGGCTCGCTAAAACTTAAATATCCTATAGATGTAAAGAATAGGACATCCTCATTAGTTCTCGACATCGCTTCCTGTCTTACCAATTCACAAATGTCATCTCTTACATAACACCGATCAACTCTACCGTTCCACATTGAAGAAAATTGATTTTTAGCATATATCACATCGGTAACTGTATCTGGGAAACGGTCAGACTCAACCCTATTGAGTATTGTGTCAATAACAAGGCGTTTTCCAAGTTCACATTCTCCTTCAGCTTCCGCCATAGTAACAAGAGCTATAAGATCAATTTCCTCGTCTGTTAAAGGTATCACTTTTTTAGCTTTTTCGCATATTACATCAGTTATCATCCCGTTATTCTTCATGACATTAGATATAGAATCAAATGACATGGTATAATTCGCAATATCTTCCTGATATGTCGATGCTGAAAAGATCAGACACATTGGGATTAAAGCCGCTATCAATATTAGTTTTTTAAATATCTTTCTCATATGTTTTTACCTCTTAAAAATACAAAAGACCCCATTAGATGAGGTCCAATATATTTCCGTCTACATTGAAGTCTAAAATAATAACTGGTTCGTATCCATTTACAAATGAACCGTTTGCTTCTCTGTTTGTCTTGTATATGCCAAAATCTACAAAACTATCACCTCTGTACTCTGGATCGTCCGGTCTATAAAGCCATCCACAAACCTGACCTGCTTTTGTTCTCGGAATATCCAGCATATCATACACTTCGTTCAGAAAAAGATGTCCTGTATCTCTCAGTTTGTCATTCGCATGATTCTGGCAATCTCTTAGAAACATCAAATTATATTCAGGGTCTTTCTGCCAGTACCTACTTGCAGCATCAAAGTATTTAGAAAACTCACTGTATTCAAAACCGTTTTCGTCAACTACTCTGACTTTCTTTTTTACTTTTTTATCCTTTCCTGTTTTTTCGTCAAATTCTTTTTCGGTGAATACCTTTTCTTTGATGTTATATCTAAGCTCTTTTTCTACTTCGTTGCCGAACTTTTCAACTACCCTATTCCTATAGTCTTTAAAGCTCTTGTCAACTGTTGCGTATGCCGCTGCTATCGCAAGATTTCTTTTTCTCATTATATTATTTGATGCGATTATAGAAGCTATAGAAGCTCCAGTTATTAAAATGGCAGGCCCATACAGTTTAATCATTTTAACAGCAGTCTGTGCATATATTATTGTTAAATCTTTTTGGCCGTCTTCCTTTGTATATTTTTCTGGATCGTTCATCTCCAGACATTCGTGGACCTTATCTACATTTTCTTTTGTTTCATCCAGAATATCATTAACTTTTGTAGTAGCCTTACAGGCCATAACTGTTCCCGCAATAACGCCGACTATTCCAAGCCCAACAAGTATTTCTGGGCTCATTTTCTTTAATTTGAAATTTACTTTTGATAATGAATTCTTAGTTTTTACTACTAAATCGTTCATCGTTTCTCCTCCTAAATAATGTATTTATCTAATTGTTCATCTTTATCTGAATATTTTTCTTTAAGATGATCTATAAGGTGCTGAGTGTACCATATAATCTTTTCCAGATCTTCTATCCCATTCTTTTTCTTCCAACGGCAAGCATATTTGATTATATTTCCTGTATCGGTTGCCTCTATTCCTCTAAGGTCAGCAGTAAAGGCCTCTATAACCTCGATTACTTCAATGCCGTTTTCTGATTGATAATGCCTTGGATGCGACACATTCTTATTACTCGATTCGTACATTCTTTTCTCCTAATCTAAATACTTGGCTTTAGGCAGTTTTATAACATACCCCTCAACCGTTCGTACAGCTTTGGCGCCACTTATATCATCCCAACCATACTTATTGACTGTAAAGTTAGTTGTAGAAATATCAGCAAGGTCATACATATCCCCAACGCTTACAGAACCAAACTGCTCAATAATATCATTCATTGTATCTATAAGTGATTCGGCATCTCCTCTTGTTTCGCATATGACTTCCTCGTAATCAAAATCATTTCTGCTTCTTACTGCGGAATATTCTTTTGCTCCACTATTTTTGTCGTAATATTTACCATAAGAGACTTTCGTAGCTGATGTAGACCTTCTTCCACCTCTTTCTCCAAATATCATTCCGAGAATATCCAATATGGATTTTTTGACTTCAGGTATTATTACATCATGTAAAATATAATCCTTAATGTCTGTAACATCATCGGAAACAAAAAGAGAAACTATCTTCTGAATTTCAGACTTTTTCTTGGTCTTTACTTTTCCTGTTATTACTTTTTCAATTTTCTTCTCTTCCAGCTCCCTTGATTTATGAGAGTTTGATTTATATTCTTCCATTAGCTTCACTCCTTAAAAAAGAAAAAGAGAAAGCGCCACAAATCCGTGACGCAATCTCTCTCAAGAACACATTTACATATTTGTTCTTTAATTATTGGTTACTAAGCTGTAACTTCTTCGAAGCATACTTCACCATCTGCTTCGTCATTGCTCAACTCTTTTCTTGATTTAACTTTTGCTACAAGAGGTTTTATTGCATATTTGTAAGTAACAAAACCTACCGCTGCAATTCCGACTCCTGCCGCTACAGTCATTATCATTTTAGAGCTGTTCTTCATAACGCCTTCTACAGTTTCCATAACTTCTTCGTTGTTCATCATTTCTTTAGTATCCATTTTATTTTCTCCTTTTCAAATAATATTAATGTAGTTTTCTCATTAAAGTGATTGTATTTTTTGCGGACTATCAGTTTATTTTTTCGTACCCATATACCGGGGGATTTCTATAATTTATTACCAGGCACGGGGTCCCATCATCAGCAAGTTGCGAACTAAACACTATATCTATGAAACCTCTATCAATATTCCATCCGATATCATACCCTATTGATGTTCCAGACAATCCTATTTCTTCATAGAACTCATTTAGGCACACCGTCATTTCATCCATCATTTTGCGATTAATATCATTTTCTGCTCGTTTTATTCTCTCTATATCGGATTTAAAGTATCTCCCCGATAAGACATCAAAACACAGTGTATCGCCCTTTTTTGTTATGATAACTTCAGAATTATGTATTGGTTTCTTAGATATTGCATCCTTTGCCATGGCATCTCTTACCGATTGTTCTTTATTCTTTCCGATCGTTTCAACTACTTTTTCCTGATAATTTTTCAATGCGGATTCGGATATTGCGTATGCGGTAGTAAGAGCTGCGTTTCTTTTGGCATTCAAAGAATTAGCACTTATAAGACACACTATAGAAATAGATCCTAAAATTGCAGCCGGGATATAACACTTCCATGTTATCTTGACAATCTCAATTCCAGTCTCCATTTTTGTCTCTTTCTCCAATGCCGCTTTATTATCTTCTAACAAATATAAAGCTTTTGGAGTTGCCCTTACTGCCATAACTGTTGTACTTACCATACCCATTATTCCGATGCCGGTTAATATTTGTGGGCTATGTTCTTGTATAGCCATTTTTACAGTTTTAACAGTTCTTTGCATTTTTTCGTTCATTCTCTTTCTTGTTTCTCCTCTCCATAAAACAAAAGAGCCCGTGTAAGGACTCATTCGCTTATTTCTTAGATATGGCTTTTTGAACTTCCTGTTGGATCTTAATGTTTATCTTTTGGTCGCTGACCCAGTCCTGTGCTAGCGATGCACCAACACCAACTACTGTAACAACCGCACTGATAATACTGATCATTTTTTCTTTATTCATAAAGCGTACCTCCTTTTCATTAAAGACCTTGTAAAAAGTGCGATTCTAAGGTCACATTTCAAGATATCTGTCATAGTCGAGATATTCGGGTATTGGCGGAAGCGGAAATCTTATGATACAGCATTCGAGGCCGTCGTCTAAAGTCACATCTTCCGTATACATTTCGATCCAATAAGCCATATCCCACTCATAACTGATATAATCCGCCGACCATCCAAGTCCTGTGGTTATGTCTATCCCTATATCGTTATAGAAATCATCAAGAGATGCTTCGCAATTATATTGAAAATGTCGGTTTAGGTTATATATAGCATTTTGTATATCTTCCGGTTTAGCTTCGAAATATTCCCCGTAATATTCCTCATAATATAACTTTTTACCACCTTCGACAGAAATATCTTTGTTTTTCAGCTTTTCTTCTACAATCTGTTTTTCTATCTTTTTAGTTAATTCCTCTCCGCCGATATCAGATACTTTCTGTTTATATTCTTTTAGCATCCTATCTACTGCCATATAAGCTCCTGCTATCGACATCTGTCTTTTCTTATTCAGTATTTCAGCTCCGAATATACACATTACTGTAATAAGACATGTTGTTGCTGCCGGAACATAATAAGGTCCTACTTGCTTAATTTTATCCGAAAGCTCTACAGTCTCCTTTTCTTCTTCCAGTTCTTTGATCACATCAGCCGCTTTGAATGTTGCTTTTGCGGTCAATACTACTGTTGCAACGGTACCGGCAGTTCCTATACAGCTCAAAATCATAGGCGCATTATTTTTGATCGTCTTCTTCGTCTTGAATATAAGCTGTCTCGTTTTTGAAATTTTCATTACTTGTTTCTCCTTTCAAAAAAATAAAAAAGAACGGCATTAAACCGTCCTCATAAACATGTTTGTAATTTTTACGGATCATATATCTTTCCTGTCAAACACTGTTTCCCATCTTTCCTTAGGAAGCGGTCTCATTTTTAAAGCCCACATTATCTGTCTTATAGAAACAGTAGGATATAATCCGTCCGTACACTCTCCTGCACGCTCGTCAAAGAACTCTTTGAATTTAGGATGTAAATATAAATCGTCAGTGAGCCATGGATCAATCTCATCCCACCAAGTATATTTTTTATCGTAATCAAATCTTTGTTGGATAACGGCAAGCCCTTTATTTCCAATCAAAAATAAAGTACATTTATTATATGCCGGGTGATCACATGTATAAGTTTTTCCATATAGCGATAGATAAATTGTCGGTTTTTCGTAATGATATCTCATTTTTCCTCCAAAACGGAAGAGCCAATGTAAGACTCTTCCTAAAGACGAATATTAATCGTCTTTTTCTCCGCATACTTCCTCTTTTGTAGGATACAGAGCTTCGTATTCTTCATCGCTTTCAAATCCATAACGCTCTGAATCAATGGAACTTCCACAGCAATGGCAAATCAGTACATCTTCCCATTCATCTTCGAATTCCATTTCCGCTCCGCACTGACTACAAATATATTTTCCGGTCAGTAATGCTTCTATTGCTTTTTTGTTGAAAAAACTTCCCATACTCATTAACTCCTTTCGTTTCTGAAAGCTTGATATAATTATACATCGCTTTCGTCATGGGTTAAAGAGTCAAAGAGCTCTTTTTTCTCTTCATAATAATCAATGTAATTTTTACGAAGAAAGACGAAGAATGTATGTTAAATACACTCTTTCATCTTGAAACATATTATCGTTTCGTAGGTCTAAACCGATTGAATAAATTTCTGAATGTCGTAGAAGTATATGCTCCGGTTTCTTCAAATTTAAATCCTTTCTTCATCCATGAAGCATAGAATATCAACGGTAATATCAATTCTACCGCAGCTATACCTAATCTGAAATATCTGTCTTTAATTTGTTCTTCAAGCTGTTTATTCTTGAATTCCTCATCCCTTTTTGCGGACTCTTGCCGTTCAATATAATCCAGCTTAAATTTGTTTTCTTCGATCTTCAGTTTGTATAAAGCCGCCAGATCATCTATCGCCGCCGATTTTTCCTGACTGCCTCGTTCTAAGTTTTGTAAATTTGAAATCTCCTCAGCAATTACTTTCTCCAATGTCATTTCATTATTCATTTCTTCATACTCCTTTCAAACTATTTTTCGTTTCATAATATAAGATGTTATCCGTGCGTTTTTATTTTCTTACGATAAATGTCTTCAGCAATATATAATTTTGTTTGGAAATTTTCTTCACCGTATTTCGATTTAGGCTTAAATAAAAAGACGGGTAATCTTCTCCCGCCGATAAATCTATCAATATGTAACCTTCTCTATAATAGAGAAAATATGTAATGATTATCCCTAAGAAAACTCCGGCGATAACTCCAATCAAAAGAAATAATATTTCCATATGTACCTCCATATCTGACAGTATTAAAATAACATATTTTTTCGTCACCTGCGTATCAATTATTTCCGCTTATAATCAAGCAGCCAGAAAAATTTTCTGTACATCTCATAATATCGGTTCTTGCTAAAAGGTAATACTTCTTGCGAATTTAAAGTATCATACGATAATCCTTCGGTTATTCCTTTTAACAAATACGGCGCAACAACTGAATCTGTCTCATTAGCCGTTCTTTCTATCATCTTGCAGTTTGATATATACCATTCTCTTTGTTCTACACATCTTAGTACCGGATCCGATATATTTTTAATTTTTATCTCTGAATCCGATACATGACCTACACTATCTATGTAGTCTATTAGTTTTTTCCATATTGGGTATTGCATACAAAAATGCTTTAACTCGTAATACCTATGTTTTTCAATCCAATATTCATTTTTCTTTGATAACTCAGATCTTATAGTTGTTCCCATTTTACTTCTCCTCTCGTTCACATAAAAATATAATACCTCTCGAATTATCTATCTGTAAAAACAATACGAGTGGCAAAAAATAAGAGCCCGTAAAATCAGGCTCTTCATAAAAGGATATGTATTTTTTGCGTATTCCATCGGGAAATAGTTTTCTCGCATGGGTAATCTTCAAATCCTATTGTTTCACATGTGATGATTTTCTCTAACACTCCGATAATAATATCCGCTTCATATCGCTTATAAGGAAATATAGAATCAGGAATAGCCCTGTGTATAGAGTTACATTTTGTGCATCTATATCTTTTTATTCTTATATGATTTTTGTGTCCGTATCTTCCAAAGACTACCCTATTAACGCTGTCGTAGTATTTTAAATATCCTCCGCATAGCGGACATATTTCTTCATCCGTGTCTTTTATCATCTTTAGTGGTTTTCTATTATAGATTGTATTTTTCTATTCTAAGTTAAAATATAACAGAAATACGCACCATTTTCAATGCGGGCTATATGTAGTCTATAAGATTTACGGCTTTCATTTTTCTTGAATTTAATATTTGTATGTAATGTTCTTCAGTTATTCTTGAATTAGCATGCCCTAATATTTTTGAAATAGTTTGTATATCGGTGCCACTATCAAATAGTCTCGAAGCAAATGTATCCCTAAGGACATGAACTCCTCCTTTTTTGTTCACTCCTGCATTTTTCAGTATTGTATCCAGGTACTTATTTAAAGAACTCGGATTTACTAAACACCCATTTATGGTGTAAACAAACATTTCCCCTTCTCCGAATTGGTCTAACACTATATTGGCATATTTAACAGCGCCTTTGTTCAAAGGAACATATCTTATACTATTTTTTGTTTTTGGAGTATTTTTAACCTTTTTGATCCAATGCTTCTCGTCATCTTCTTTTCCTGATCGCACAGATATTATATTTTTATTAACCGATACAAGTCTCTCTCGTATATTTATATCTGATTTTAACAATGCGCAAGCTTCACCCTCTCTTAGTCCCGTATTAAGCATAAAGAGAAAAAACGGTCCATATCTATAAATATATTTTCCATTTGATGTTTTTTTAAGGCACTCCTTTGTTATCTTCTGAATTTCGTCCGTACTATACGATGGAATTTCCTTTAAACTCATATCGTATATCGGCATGACAACCCCTAATGTAGGATTTTCATATGGTTCGACTAGCCCTTCTTCATATACCGCAAATTCGAAACACATGTTAAATGCTTCTTTTATTTTTTTTACAGTTGAGTAGCTATAACCATCATTTTTCTTTTTATCCAGAAGTGCTTCTATAGCCTTTTTATCTATTTCAAGAAATGGCACATTGCCACATTCCGGCAAAATATTATAATTTACTATTGATTCCAGCCGTAAATATGTTGTGTCCGATACTTTTTTACGGCCAGCCCTTTTATATTCTAAAAATTTTTTAAAAACATCAATAGTAAGGACCTTACTCGGATTGTGCGCAAAATCACTGTTATTTTTATTCAATCTTTCTATTCGTTTTTCTTCTTTGATAAGCTCTCTTAATTTTTTATTTGCTTCATTCTCATTTTTAGCTGTTTTAGATTTTGTGACTCCATTTCTTGTTATTTTAGCAACCCATGTGCCATTGCTCCTCTGAAAAACTGACCCTTCGCCCTTAACATTTCGTTTTGTCATCATCAGCAAATCCTCCTCACTGTTCTAACAATAGGGTGATTTACAAAGGGTAAGACACCTTATTTTGACACCTTATCTTACGATCATAAGGTGTTTTAGGCAGGAAATCGCTGTTTTTTTTGAGCGGATATACGATATCAAAAAACTAAAAAAGCGTTGAATTTTCAACGCTTTAAATGGAGGCGACACCCAGATTTGAACTGGGGAATAAAGGTTTTGCAGACCTCTGCCTTACCACTTGGCTATGTCGCCCCATCAAGCCCATAAGGACTCAACGGAATAATTGGCTAGGGTAGCAGGATTCGAACCTGCGGATGACGGAATCAGAATCCGTTGCCTTACCACTTGGCGATACCCCAACATCATAAATTGCTCAGCTCTCGCTGAAATTTTATGGGGTGGGTAGTGGGATTCGAACCCACGTATACAGGAGCCACAACCCTGGGTCTTAACCACTTGACGATACCCACCATGCCGGCTTCCCGGTAAACATGCTCGTCTTACGCTGTCTTCCGGTAAAGATCCCTGCGACCTCCTGCATTTTACTAAGTATATTATATGCCAAAGAATCACATTTAATCTTTTTAAATCAAAAATATTAAGTTGGCGACCTGGAACGGGCTCGAACCGTCGACCTCCAGCGTGACAGGCTGGCATTCTAACCAACTGAACTACCAGGCCGCAATTGGTGGGAGTTATAGGGCTCGAACCTATGACCCTCTGCTTGTAAGGCAGATGCTCTCCCAGCTGAGCTAAACTCCCGTATTATCCTGATGATAAACCCGGATAATAAAATGGTAGCGGCGAGTGGAGTCGAACCACCGACCTTCCGGGTATGAACCGGACGCTCTAGCCAACTAAGCTACACCGCCACACTTGGTGACTTAAAATCACTGCAAGAGTTATATTACCAAATTGTTGAAAAGATGTCAACATCTTTTTTCATTTTCTTTTACTTTCCGGCAGAATCGCTTGTCATATCGGAGTCTGAATCATCGAGCTTTCTTTCGGCTTCGGCCAGATTATCGGATATTATATGCCAAGCGTCGTTTTGACCGAATTCTTTCTCGATTTCTTTCATCGCCTCGCGGCATAATACGGCGCACTTCTCGTATTCTCCCTCGCTGAAATATATGTTGGCGAGAGAAGATATGGCGGCTGCGTACCTGCCTTCACTTTTCAGAGACTCTCTGTCCTTATATATGTCGATAGCTTTTATCAGCATTACTTTCGCTTCCTCAAACGCCCCCTGCGCCCAATAGAGATTTGCAAGGTTCGTATAAGAAGCGGCCTGCTCCCCTTCGGTGCCGGTCACTCTCTTTAAAAGCAGCAGCGCTTTGTTGAGATAGTCTCCCGCGTCTTGCATATTGCCCTGTTCCTGCGCTATCCAGCTCATATTGTTATAGATAGCCGCCATTCTGTAATCATCTTCTTTCTCAAGCCCCGATAAGACGACTACGGCTTCTGAAAAGACAGATTCCGCCTCCTTGAATTTTCCCTGATCCGCCAGGCAGGTGCCGTAATTTATCAGCGTGGTGCCGTAGCTTTCGCTTCCTCTTGCGTCCAGTTCTCTTATAAGCAAAAATGCTTCATTATAATACTCTTCGGCCTGTTCATATTTTGAAAAATCTCTTAACAGACCTCCGGCCTCATTATACATGGCTATCAGAGCCCTCTTGTCATCCTTCTCCGCGGCCTTGTCAATAGCGCCCTGAATGAATTCAACTGCTTCTCTGCTCTTGCCTTTGCTCAGCAGCCCGTCCAAGTCGTAAAAAAACTTATTCAGATCCATATCTTAATAATACCTCTTATTCTATGTACAAATTTATATTTCGGCGCTTATTCTGTCGGGGCCTGCTCTGTTTTAGACAAAACGCAATGCTCAGGTTTCTTAAAAAAAAATTTCGCACTGCCTGCCCCCTGACGGCCGATAGTTACATTATACCTTCTTCGCCGTATATTTAAAAGTGTTTTTGAACGTCTCAGTAAAAATTGTACAGGCAGGTGAAAAATATGTTGAATTCAGCAATTTTTTTGTTATAATTGTCCTTGCTTGTCTATTGACCCATACGATATAGACCGAAAGGAGAGATGATAGTTGTTAAAGATATTTTCGCAAGAAAAGGCTGATTTCAATGGAAAGCGAACTCTATTGGTAATAGGAGCCGTAATGCTGGCCACAGTCTTTCTTACAAGCATGCTGCCTTCAGATAATGCGGAACCGGGTATCTTCTCGCTGGTTCCGGCAATATTCTTAATCATATATATATTCGCCACCCAGCGTATATTAGAGGCCCTGATCTTATCTTCGCTGATAGGATTCATAATGGTTTCAAGACCTGCCGTCCAAAGTGGAGAAAGCTGGATAGCAAATACCTTTTCCAACTTCAGCGACGGACTTCTCAACGTCATGATGAGCGAGGACATAGCATGGCTCATCATAGTATGCGGCCTGATGGGAAGCATAATATCACTCATAGAAAAAGCCGGCGGTTCATATGCCTTCGGAGAGTGGATAGCGGCAAAAGCAAAGACGAGAAAATCATCGCTGATGTGTACATGGTTTCTCGGCGTAGTGGTCTTTATCGACGACTACCTCAATTCCCTCACCGTAGGATCATGTATGACTACTCTGACGGATAAACACAAAGTGCCTCGTGAATTTCTTTCTTACGTCGTAGATTCTACGGCGGCTCCCTTATGCGTCGTGATTCCCATATCCACTTGGGCCGTGTTCTGCTCCCGCATATTGGAAAGCAACGGATGGGCGCCCCAGGGAGAAGGAATGTTATATTTTATAAAGACTATACCTTACAATTTTTACGGCTGGATAGCCGCTCTGATGGTTCCTCTGGTCATCTTCGGCATTATCCCTGTCTTCGGCCCTATGAAACAGGCATTTCACAGAGTCGCTCAGGGAGGGCCTTTAGCTCCCGCCGGAAGTGAGAAGATAGACATAAGAGCGGGTAAGAACAATGTTGTTCCCACCAATCCGAAGATGTTCAACTTGTTCGTTCCCATCGCCGTACTCATCATCTCCACCGTCATCATGAATTTCGATATGCAGATGGGCGTTTTGGTAACTCTCGTCTACATGTTCATCTCGTACATGTGGCAGGGAGTCATGACGGCGGAAGAATTCTGGGATGTATCCCTCGAAGGCCTTAAAAACATGATGATGCCCATTCTGCTGATGATACTGGCCTTTCTGTTTGCGGAAGTCAACGAACAGATACACTTCACCTATTTCGTCATAACCTCCGCCACCAAGGTGATAACTCCGGCTCTGCTTCCCCTCATAGTGTTCATAGCTCTCGCTATAACAGAGTTCATAACAGGTACTAACTGGGGAATGTACATAATCGCTCTTCCCATAGTAATACCTCTGGCTCAGAACCTGGGAGCAGATGTGACACTGGCAGTTTCCGCAGTGCTCAGCGCAGGAGTCTTCGGATCTCATATATGCTTTTACTCCGACGCCACGGTGATAACTTCTTCGGCCACAGGCTGCAATAATTTCGATCACGCCTTCACTCAGGCTCCGTACGGTCTGCTTGCGGCAGCCATATCGGCAATATTCTTTCTGATATCCGGATTCGTCGCGAATTAAAAGATTAGACGTACCCGTCAAAGATATCTGTCTAAGATATCATAAGATCACCGGTACGCTGTCTGCGCATACGATCGAGCTTCGAGTTACGATACAATCATATGCCATAACGTTCACTCCCTCGGAGGAAGCTTTTCTCAGAGCGTCTGCAAACGCCTTATGGGTACGGTCGTTGGGCGTAAAAGCATTTACGCCCTTCATCTGTATGACAAAGATGACGAAAGCCTTCTTCCCTTCGCCGGCTGCCTTAATGAGTTCCTCCAAATGCCTTACGCCCCTCTCCGTCGGGGCGTCGGGAAAGCGGGCCAAGCCGTCTTCTTCCAGAGTAACGCCTTTGACTTCGATGTAAGCTTCCCTTCCTCTGTCATCCTCTGCATAAAAATCCAAGCGGGACTCTCCGTACATGGCTTCTCCCTTAATCTTTGCTATGGACGACATCCCCGGCAGACGTATATCGCCGTTTTCTATGGCCTCTTTCACCACCTTGTTGGGAGCCTGAGAATCCATATTTACCAGAAAAGTTCCCCTCTCAGTCTTTTTCTCAACTGCTATGAGGCTGTATCTCAATTTTCTCTTTCCCATTTTACCGATATGGTCTTCAAGATATATATCGGCGTCTTTCTCGAGCAGTTCTCTGCATCTTCCGGTATTTTTTACGTGCGCTCTTTCTTCATTTCCTTCCACACATACCGATGCGATAAAACGGTTGGGTCTTTCCTTGAATTTTCCTCTGACTATATTTTCATATTTCATATAAAAATAGTACCAAACTTTGATGACATTTGGTAGTTTTTTTTGTATAATATTTAAAGTGCGTTTGACCGACGTCAATTTTTTTAAATTTAAGGAGGGCTTAGTATGATTGCACCGGATCCCGTGCTTTTTACAGTATTCGGTATCGACATAATGTGGTATGGGGCGCTGATAGGGACCGGTTTCCTGCTGGCCATAGCCATATCTTATTACAGAGCGCCCAAATTCGGCATAGACAGAGACTTCATCCTGACGCTGACCATATGGATAATCCCTTCCGCTTTGATAGGAGCAAGGCTGTATTATGTGATTTTCAGCTGGGACAATTATTCAGACGACCTTTCAAAGATATTAGATGTCAGAAACGGCGGCCTGGCTATACACGGGGGGCTCATCCTGTCCTTCATCGTCGGATACTTTCTCTGCAAAAAGTACAGGGAAAGTTTCCTAAACACGGCTGATCTCATCGCTCCCGTCATTGCCCTGGCTCAGTCCATCGGCAGATGGGGAAACTTTTTCAATGAAGAAGCTCACGGAGGTCCTGCTGATCTTCCTTGGGCGCAGATCATAGACGGTACCGGTTACCACCCCACCTTTCTCTATGAGTCTGTCTGGTGCCTGCTTCTCTTCATATTTTTGATGTACTGGTCAAATCACAGGAGAAAATTCAACGGCCAGATAATATGCCTCTACGGCATCCTCTACTCGGCAGAACGGTTCTTCGTGGAAGGACTCAGGACAGACAGCTTAATGATAGGGCCTCTGAGACAGGCTCAGGTGATAAGTCTGGCCATAATAGCCGTGTGCGCCGCGATCTATTTCATATTAAAAAAACAAAACAAATCTTTAAGATAAAGGAGATCTTCAATGAGATTAGGTATCGTAGGTCTGCCTAACGTAGGCAAAAGTACTTTATTCAACGCTATTACAAAGGCCGGAGCAGAAGCCGCCAATTATCCGTTTTGCACCATCGAGCCCAACGTAGGAGTGGTGACGGTTCCGGACGAGAGACTAAAAGTTCTCCATGAAATGTATAACTCAAAGAAAACCATTTACACCACTATCGAGTTCTGTGACATAGCAGGCCTCGTAAGGGGCGCAGCCAAAGGAGAAGGCCTCGGCAATAAATTTCTCGGACACATACGTGAAGTAGACGCTATAGTACATGTGGTAAGATGCTTTGAAAACGCCAACATAGTACACGTGGACGGACATATCGATCCGGCCTCTGACATAGACACCATCAATACAGAGCTCATATTATCAGACATGGAAATGCTGGAACGCAAGATTCAGCGCACGTCCAAGGCAGCGAAGGCAGACAAGTCTCTTCAGAGCGAACTCGATCTGCTGCTCAGAGTCAGTGAATGGCTGAGCGAAGGGAAAAACGCCAGAGCGATGGATCTCGATGATGACGAGGCAGCCTTTGTAAAGACTTTAGATCTGCTTTCTTATAAGCCTATAATATATGTAGCAAATGTTTCCGACAGCGACGTAGCCTCAGAAGATAACAACTATGTAAAACAGGTTCGTCAGATTGCAGCGGAGGAGAATGCCCGGGTTACAGTCATCTGCGCGGAAATCGAAGCTGAGGTGGCGGAACTTGAAGATGATGAGCGTGCAATGTTCTTAGAGGAGCTCGGTATCAGCGAGTCCGGCCTCGATAAACTGATAAAGGCCTCCTATTCTCTTCTGGATCTCATATCTTTTCTCACCGCAGGAGAGCCGGAAGTCAGAGCCTGGACAATAAAGAGAGGAACCAAAGCGCCCGGAGCCGCAGGCAAGATCCATTCAGATTTTGAAAAAGGTTTCATACGAGCAGAAACCATCGCCTATGATAAGCTTATAGAGTGCGGAGGAAATCTTGCTACCGCTAAAGAAAAAGGCCTCATAAGGTCTGAAGGCAAAGAGTACGTCGTCAAAGACGGCGATGTAATGCACTTCCTGTTCAACGTATGATTACAAATGCGCCAAGCCGCATCCGAAAAAAATGACTGCCGGCCCCTTGAGGCCGGCAGTCATTTTTTTGCCTCTATAAAGATACCCTTTTCATTTACATAGTTTTTTGAAGAGTTCTTGCGATAATATTGTCCTGAATATCTTTTTCAAGATCTACGAAGTATGCGGAATACCCCGCTACCCTTACGAGGGTATTGCGATATTTCTGCAGCTCCTTCTGAGCCGCAATCAAAGTCTCATCGTCTACTTTGTCGTGGTAACAGAAAGAAACACATGATTCCTTCGTCCGAAGATCTTCCATACGGTGAAGTATCAGTCTTATCAGATCGTTGCAGACATCACTGCCGTCCGGCAGCACCCCGCCGATCAGCCTTTTTATCATCTGCTTCTTGAAGAAGCCATACGGCTTTCCGGAGGCAACAAAAGCAAGGCTGCAAAGCTTCTCAACGTCTCCCGAAAAAACTTCTACCGCATGCTTGAAAAGTATAAATAGGCTCTCATTATATTCCTTACTTTTTCGTTAAAGAGGTGCTGTTTGAGTGGAAACAGCGCCGTATTTTTATATATAGTATTCTCTGTCTCTTTTTTCCTTTCTGAGCCTTTCTGCGGCGTCAAAAAGTTCTGTCTCCTCTTCTTCTGTAAGCCTCATCAGATTGCATATCTTTATAAGTGTATCTTCATCGAACAAAAAATCTTCTTCTACGCACAGCCTGGTAAAGTCAGTCTTGGTTATTCCAAGCTTTGAAAAGGTTATAGTTCCATCTGCTATTTTTCTGTCATAATATCTGAAAAATAAATTTTTAAAAGTAATGTCTCTCATCTATTCATCCTCCTGTATCCCCATTCGAGAAGCGCAGACTGCGTCACAGATATCAATACTATCAATATACCGCAGTGCAGAAAGAACCGGTCAGGTAAAATCGTTATCACAGGATCGTATTTAAGATCGAACAACCAATAATTATTATCAAAAAAGACTTTGTGCATAAACTCGAAAGACCATTGCCAGTCTATAGCCATGGCCAAACCGATCAGAATAACTGCGGATAGCAGCACGATGCCGGTAAAACGCATCCAGAGAGTTCCTTCTCGAGGTACTCTGTGTAGCTTGCGGTAAAGCATAAAGCCGGCAAAAAGTATTATACCGGCTATAGAAATCACCTGCATGGTTATAAAGATCTCTTTCACTTCAGCAAAATGTATTTCCCCTTGTTCCGACATGCTAAAAGATGGGAAGACGAGTTTTTCACTGCCCCCTATCAAATTATAATCTATGAGCGCATCATAATTTTCTATACAAATTTCCTTAGAATATCCGGAGGTCTCCGGTATCTGAAGATTATCTGTGTCCCAATAGTATAGAGGTCTGGCAAGTACAACTGCCGTCACAGATATACATATGACGCAAACGGCAGCTATGAGAGCTGCCGCAATATTAAAGACTTTATATTTCATCTGCCTCTTCATCCGTCGTTTATTTCACCGGCTTAAGGCAACATTTGTTGGCCAGCGCCGTTCCTATAGCCGTTCCATATTCTCCATCTTCGGGGATCATAAAGTTCACATGCGGATACATAGTCTTTATCATCTCGCACACGTTCCAACATTCAGGAAAGTTTATCAGATTTCCGATGAGTACAAAATCTTTTATATCAGTTCCGTTGGAGATCAATACTGCTGTCTGGCATATGGTCTCTATGACCATATGAACAATACCGGCAGCCTTATCCTCACAGTTGGCTCTCGATGAAGCTTTTCCGAAATTAGACGCAGTGATCTCAAGATCAAGTCCAGGCAGAGGATTCTTCGATATATCTCCTATCCTCAAGTCTATATTGCCTACTTTGCCCCCTGAAGCTAATTCCTGTATCTTTCCTACATCATTGGTGTTGATCATGAGCTTGGAGAGGCCCGTAATAGTTCCGCCTCCTATGCCTATGCCTCCCAAATGACGTGGAACATTGTTTCTGACCTCTACGAAAGAAGTTCCCGTTCCCATGCTGACGACCATGAACTCAGTCTTATTTCCCGCAAAGTAACCTCCGCCTACTCCGTTGGCAGAAAACTCGTCCACCCTGAAAGTAGGGACTCCATATATGTCCTGCCTTATCTCGCTGCTTCCTACTCCGGTTAGATTGACTTGTCCTATATCTGTAAGCTGCAGATCATTATCATATAAAAATTTGCCGAAAGCCCCAAACAGAGATGCTACCGCACTGTCGGCAGAAATCTGTACAGGTATAAGCATCCTGTCTTCTCTAAAACCTGCGATCTTAGTCGTGCTTCCGCCGATATCTATCCCTACAACAATACTCATTGCTCCGTTCCTTTCTGTGAGATCTTAAGTCTATGCTGAAACTATTGCCGTTTTTTTAACAATTGACCGGATTATTATAACACAGCTGCGCTTTGTTGTTAACCCCTATTTAATCTTTTTCTTCTTAAATTCACAAAGATGGCGGCCACTAAAAAAATAACTGCAATCGGCAGGATCGCCAGATATACATATGCTGTACCCTGACGCAAGATGCGTCCCCCCTCGCTGCTCTTTACAATTTCTGAAATATTCTCCTCCGGCGCTTTATTCTGCTCCGGCTTCTTTTCATCAACCTCGTCTTTTTCCTGTCCCGTATTATGACGTGTTTCCTCTGCGCTTTCTAAAGCTGGGCTGCGATCCTGTCCTCTTGTGATAAGTAAATCATCCTCAGCTCCGTAATAAGCAGTATAGTCTTTTAAATTTTTTACAGTTCCCGTGAATTCGGCATATCTGACGGTCTGCCCGTTCTCTTCGATATAAGGACCCGTCCAATGACCTTCTTCTATCTCAAAATGCTCCGGTGGTAATTCCAAATGGTCCAGTATTATTTTTTTATATCCTGAAAAATCCGGTTTATCATCCTCCAACATTATCTTTGTGTCATTTAAATAATAGTACTGTGAATCCCTATCTCCTGAGAAGCGGCATTTGACGCTGAATGGATAGACGACTTCAGATTCCGTCTCATCTATTCTTTTCAGCTTTCCCTCCACTTCTCTCTCAATACCTGCTTCATCAGTTAATCTGAGTATCATACTTTCCGATATCTCCGGCATCTTCAGGCAGCCATACCAGTTTTTGCTGCCCTGTGCCTGTGCAGGTACTGCTGAGAGAATCAGTATCATCAACGATAAAAGCACTGTCTTTTTCTTAATCATTTTATGTATCTCCTCCTCATCAAGATTACCCCTATTGCCGCAAAAGCAGCCAGCCCACCTGATACGCTCAACAGAAGATACCTTTCATCTCCCGTCTTTGGTACAGACGGAAAGATTCTGTCTCTGCTCATCTCTAAGACCGAAGGGCTGAAATCATACGCCATCATCATCTTCCCATATTTCATATCATCTCTTACTTTTACGGAAGTCTCTACCGTTAACGAATCTCTGTCATAAGTCAGCTCTACGTCATATACTGTATTATCTGTCTGATAACCTTCCGGAGCCTTTATCTCCCTCAATGTATATCTTCCAAGATAAAGCTCTTTTGATCTGGCCTTCCCGGTTTGATCTGTGGTCAAAATATCTGCTACATCTCCTGATTTTTGAAGAAAAGTACCGTCATATGCCGTAAAGTCCTCACAAGCTATCACTTCATATACTGCCCCTTCTAATCCTTTCTCCGTAGCTACCGGCTCATATTCTTCTTCATCGCTGGCATTGCCTGTAAATATATCTCCTCGTTTTTCTAAATTTATGATTCCCCGCTGAAACCTGTTTTCAAATTTAATGACGTTCTTTTTTCCCGCTTCTATAATCACAGTCTGCGGCTGGTTAGCGACAAATCCGTCAGGCACTGTTTCTGTGACTGTATATTTACCCGCAGGAATATTCTGAAGATTGAACTTTCCTTCCTCATCCGTCATGACCGTTTTTTCATACGAACCGTCTTTTGATTTTATCACAAAACTTATTCCCTCTATGAAGCCTCCTTCCGCTTCCTTCATTATTTCAAGTTCACCTATGGGTTTTATCCTGAATCCCATCTCCATACCTATGGGATTGCTATGCCCGTATACGGACATATTTTGACTCATCTCTGTCTGATAAAGATAATTAACTGCTGCATATGATTTATACTTCTCTGCCCCGGCACTTCTAAGTTCTCTCTCATTCATTATCACCAGTTCTCCACAGCAGTCATATGATACTTCTGCTGTGATAAAATTATCGCCTTTATAGTGACTCACCTTGACGCCATCTTTCTCATAAGAAAAATTCTCATAATACTTCAACACATGATTTTCATCCTCCACTACTGCTTTCTTTCCTCCTTCTATTTCGGGATGCTCTTCGCCAAACGATGGCCTTACATCCCATCTTTCTATGGAAAGTTCAATCTGTTCCTTCCATTTCTCATATTTTTCTCTCACAGACTCATCAGCAAAATATGATCTGTATCTTCCTGATGCATCTGTGCCGTTAGCAGTCTTATCGCATTCAGGCAAAGTCTGCCATATCATCATCTGGGTAAAAGCATAGTCTTCCATGGACGGCGACTCCTTGGAGCAATAGCCTAAATAGGCTATCTTTGACTGCAGAGAATCTTCCTTTGAGGCCTCCGCCACGGAAAAATCTATATCAAAAGCATTCTCTTTACCTACAAAGAAAATTTCACCTCCGGCTCCTCTTATCGCCCGACCTGCCTGAACGCAGAAAGCAGTCTCTCCGTTCAGAGTATAATAATTCATCTTGCTTACTCCCGCGTTCCAATTCATCACGTCCTGATAGACGCTGTACTCCGTGACTACAGATTTCATGGCCACTATACTGCCGGCCCAAGACACGGATGTGGCGGCTGTCGCCATCATTAAGATCAATAATCCCAATCTCCTAATTTTTTTCATCTTTTTCTCCCAAATATAAAAGGCTGCCTGAGCAGCCTATGTCATAATTTTTCAAAGAAAAGCCC
>ENA-OOWK01000294-OOWK01000294.1-human-gut-metagenome-genome-assembly--contig:-NODE-294-length-39724-cov-2.438478_pt1 | contig 39724 bp, 33 predicted proteins | sample MGYA00241405_ERZ501317 | MGnify/ENA primary metagenome ERZ501317 (study PRJEB25962, sample SAMEA1972440) | human gut metagenome | biome: human gut; feature: human-associated habitat; material: faeces... | reverse complement strand
TTTAGAGGGTAGGAGAATCCTTGTTTTTCTTATAAAACTGCCCTCCTTCCTAAAACAGATATTTCATATATATCATTTTTTAGAAGAGAAACATTTTTATAAGAAAAATTTAGTTGTTAAAGTTCTATTTCTCCATCATCAAATGGTAAGACATAATCTTCTTCCTGTTCTTCTTCTCTGTCAGCATCGTCCTCTTTTTCTCCCTTTTCATCTTCATGAGAATTATCTTCTGGGAAAGGAAGTTCTTCTTCTTGTTCGTCGATATCTTGTGATTCTTCGTCAACATTTTTATTCCTTTCTACATTTTTTTCATCGTATTCATTTACATAGTGAAAACTTTCTTTTTCTTGATTAAACGGGATGTCTACCGTTTTTTCAGCATTATTCATATCAGCACTCTGATAAAGTTCAGATAAATCGTGTGCAAATGAACGGAAATTATCAGGTGTGATACTATCTGGTGTCAATGACTCTATCATGACCGAAGGGTCCATCTGATAGCCCATCTCTATAAACGCAGGGGCATAAGCTACTTTCCCATTCTCTTCCATGTATGCTGTTTGAACCCTCTTATCCTCTTTTTCCACAAGCACAGGCAGTCTATCTGTATGTTCTGCCAGATATGGCTCTATCTCACACTTTTTTATAATCTCTGGCATTTTTTCAGGCTGATACAGGTAAAGTTCCCCCTCGCCGCCCGACATTACAAAAGATGGAACACCGTTTGATGATACAACGACAGTCTCATTTTCCTGTAAACTTTTGATCACTTTTGCGTCATCTTTCGATACAGAAAGGTCTTTTATAATTTTTTTAATCGAACGGTTCTGGGAAGATTCCTTGACTAAATCTCCCACATCTCTATCCATTTCAACAAGTGACGGTTTATAAAGTGTGACCTTATCTTGACTAACACCTATATGTACGGAAGTTTCTTGATAAGTTTTATCATCAAAAATACTTTTCTGCTCATATTCTTTTGCAAAACTTTCTGGACTTAAAGTACAAGTAAGGGCAGCGGCAGCAACTTTTGGCGAAATACCCTCCAATGGATGTTTTGCAAAAATCTGTTCAAAAGCTTGCATATCCGCAGAGCCTTTATAGATTTCGCCCTGTTGATCTTTTATAGAGATTGTATTATTTTTTGAGATAGTTAATGTAAGGTCTTTACTGATTTGGTGAGAACGAGACAATTCCTCATTAATTTTAGAACCTATATAATCAACAATGGATTTTTTACCATCTACAGCTTGAAAAGCGTTGGGACTTTTTAAAATAGCTTCCGGTATTTTTTTGATCACATCATTGCCGTTTATGGATATTGAGATATTGTTCTTGTCAATTTTTCTAATTTCCATATCTACAATACCCCGTTTTGTCTGTATCTCATGAACAAGAGATTTACCTTCTTGTTCTCCCGGTAACGTAACAGCCGCACTGATCAGACTAGCTTTTATAGAGGTTTGCATATTATGTCCATATACTGCCGCAATCGCCTTTTCAAGTTCTCCGACATCTTTACAATCGTCAGGTGATATTGTACTGTTATCTTCTCCATTTTGTAAAAAGACAGAATCTCCAAATTTTCTTCCATTGATATCATATTGTTTCATAAGATTTTTGATATTGACCTGTGGAGTTTCTTTTTCAATCTTTGTTTCTTCTTTGGATGTTTTCTCTTTATCAACTACAGTACTTGTTTTTCTTGGTGATTCTCTGTTTAAGCGATTTGCGATAGCGTCCTGCATCTGCTGACTCCATAAGAGATTTCTGACGATTGTTCCTGCTAACTCTGATACAAAAGAAGCAGCTGCCATTATTGTACCTACTACCGCTCCAATAAGTCCCGTATGAGTCCCTTGCTTTTGTATATAATCTCTTACATCCTGTCCCTCTTCTCTTGGAGCTGATTTTACTTTTTGGGTAATATTTTCTATAACATCTGATGTATCATTTGTTTTTGTATCTGCTTCATCCGTATTTGTTCGATATGTTAAATCCGACTTAGGCATAATAATTTCCTCCTTTTTTAATACCATCGTAATACAGTCTGAGAAGCCGTATTACGTTTAAAAAATCCAACTCCATATTTCCTGCCTTTTGCCTCAAATGTGAGTCCGTCTTTGATATAGACCATGACGTGTCCGGGATGCCATAAGATATCACCTGGCTGCACCTGGTCATATGGGATTTTCTTGAAATCATTGTGCATACCATCGCTTGTTTTGTAAGAAAAGTTAGGGATTGCCCCAGATTCCCGTAGACAATAACTGATCAATCCAGAACAATCAAATTCATCAGGACCTTTATGTCCCCAACGATATGGCTTTCCATTTTGTTCCGCTAGTTTCTTTAAAAACGCACTTACTTTCTCATTAGAAGATACCGGCATTCCGGCAGTATAAGAAGACATATCTTCCCCTAATCCGCTACTCACAGAATAAATAGCCGATACATTTGAAGCAAATTCTGGGTCAGCTTCATAATCCGAATCACCACATGTAGCATAATAAGCTTTTATGTTTGCTTTATACTTTTTGTAATAGGATCGTGCTTTTTTTACGGTATAAGGCTTTGCAGCATTTGTATTACAATCAGTTGCGTAGAAATATCCAATGTCTGCAAAGTTTGTTATACCGTAGTGCATTACAACGCCTTCTATAACAGCTTGTAAAGCTTCATCGTTATCAAAGATATATGGTTCTGAAATCGATGCATCTTTCTTACCTCTATTATCCTTTCTCATTTTCACCTTGTATGCTCTTGCACTTTGCGCGTAAGCATTAATGAGAGTTGTAATGGATTCTTTTTTTCCAACAGCACTTCCTGGTACAATAAACTGTCCCATGTTTTTAAGCCATTGTTTAAATTTTTTTCCTGAATTATTTTCTCCATCTCCTCCAATCACTCCACAGTTTTCAGCAAGTACTTGTATCATGGCTAAAACTAGCTCTGTATAATCTGTTTTGTAATACTCAAGCGATGCTTTTAGCTGTAGATTATCATCCTGCAGAATGGATTTTACAGAGCTTTCTAAATCACGAACTTCAGATGATACGTCTGCTTTTGCAGAAGAATTTTCCGTCTCCTTGTAAATCAATTTGTCTTGAAACTCGGACCAATCCGTTGTATCAAAAACAGTTAATGCGTCATCCTTTGTATCATCATCCCATTGAAAAGTATTTGTATCTGCCGGAGACTCCGTGGATGTTGTATTCCATATTGGAGAAGGTGCAGCAAAAGCCTGCAATGGCAGCATAGAAATACATAAACAACTTGATAAAACAGGGATTGCTATTCTTTTTCGTAACATTTCTTATCCTCCTTTTCTATTTAATATGAAAAAAAGAACAAAGACATTTATATTGCCTTTGTTCCTTTTTCATTATTTATTTTTTTGATAAAAAACAAGCGTCCAGACTCCACAGATAAACAAGATTATGACAGCCATAAGTAATTTTTTAAAAGAAAAGGGGAAAAACTGTGATTTTTTTCCTTTCTTCTTTTCTTTTACCACTTCCACTACATCTTCTTTGTCCGGGTCTTTCCGGGTGCTTTCTGTCGCATTTTCTTCACTTGTATCTTGAACAGTTTCGGTGGTATTTGTGGTATCCTGAGTTGTTACAGATGTTTGTTGCGTTGATTGCTCAGAAGCTGTTTTTACCTGTTTCCCATCTCTCACAATAAACAAACCGGACAGTGCCGTGGAATCACTTCCAATGTAAAAAGGTATCTCCGGTGTATCTGATATCTGAAGATTCATTTGTTTTGATAAACCAAATCCACCGCTTATGATATCTTGATTAATACCTTTATATTCGATGGATGTTACGGTATATCCACCTTCGTCAAGAGAGTTTTCAACTGCAGATGTACTGGATTCATATGCATTTAGTTCAATAGTATGTTCTTTCCCCGCTATATCAGTTAAAGTGATCTTAAAGATATCTGTGTCAGCCAGTGTAATATTTTCGTCATTATAGATAGCAAATGTAAAATAGGCTGTATTTTTCTCAGCTTCCGTTGATTTTTCGGTAGACTGAGATGATCTCTGCTGTTCTGTCGTTGTCTGTGTACTATCTTTTGTATCCTTTTTCTTATCCTGTCCTTTTGCGAAAACTGGAGCGGACACTATACTGAGAGCTAAAATGACTGTTAAAAAAAATATATGTCTTCTTTTTTTAATCATTATCATTACCCTCCTCATCATCTTCGAATCTTACCCCTGGGCGATGTAAAAGAGCATCTTCCGAAGAGTATTCATCTTCAAGAATATCCATTTCGCCCAATATATCCATTTCGTAGGACTTCTTTTCTAACTCTTCTTTTTCTTTGATGTATTTTTCCAGTTCTTCATCCAGCTCCTGCTGTTTCTTTTGGAATTCGTTATCAACCATCGCTTTGATACTGTCATAATCTATGTTATCTGAGCCAAATAATAAGGTCTCATTATTGTCAAAAGCAAGGATTAAGCGAAGCATACCATTTTTCTTCTCATAGAAATCACAATATACTAAATTTCGCAGTATCACAGTTATCTTGCCTTCTAACAGCATTGGGATTATCGTATAAATAAGGGTATCCTCCGATTTATCCAGCCAGTCCATACATATTTTTGTTGCACGGTAAAACTCAGGGCATTTTTTAAAATCAATAGATACAGTAATGCATCCACCAACTGTATGAATTTCTAATGGTTGATTAAAAGTGACATTTTGTTTGGTAATCGGTTGTTTAGCTCTTGTAAGACCAAAGACACTAATGGATGAACCCGCCATAGGCGTACCATCTTCTTGCTTTCCTGTACAAAAGTCCAGGATATCTTCTAACATTAATTCCATTTATGTCCTCCTTTCTTATGCTTCAATAAGTTCGTCCGGCTTCGTTGTCATAATCTTATACAGATGTGTATCCTTCGGGAAATCATCGTTGATTGGAATAACATCTTCGCCGATTTTCAACAATCCCATACCAGGTTTCGATGTGGAAATATATTTTTGTTCTTCGATTGTCAGACCGAGCAGATTAGATAACTGTTTTTTATTTACAGGTGACTGCTGTAATAAAGTAACAAACTGACTGTTATTGATAACCGTTCGTGCCTGTTCTGATTTCAACATATCTTCTACGTTCTGTGTGATCGCTGTTGGTACACCATTCCATTTTCGGGCACGTTTCCAAATAGTGGAAATATACTCAGCAGAAGTCTCTTTAGACATAAGTAAGTAAAATTCGTCAATATAAATCCATGTTCTTTTTCCTTTTGCTCTATTTTCGATCATCTTATTCCAGATAGCGTCAAACGCAATCTGTAATCCCAGTTCTTTTAGTCCAGAACCAATGTCTTTAATGTCGTAAACGACAAAACGGTTTTTTACATCAATGTTGGAATGGTGTGAAAAGAGGTCATCTGAACCCGACACAAATCTTTCCAGTGCTAAAGCAATATTAGCCGCCTCCGGTTCTGGCTGTGTCATGAGCAGATTATAAAAATCAACCATTGTAGGGGCTGTTTTCGGATTCATGTCTTTTCCGGTAGCTTGTAATTCCCTTACATGATCAGTATATAACCGGGTAGCACAACGTCCGATCAAACTTTTTTCGATCTGAGATAATCCAAACCTGCCTCCGATAGCGGTCTCACACAGCGATTGGATAAAATCTGATTTTACCTTAATAGGGTCACCATCTTCTCCTGCGTTCTGTAAGTTAATGTCAAAAGGGTTAATATGTGCTTTAGAACCATTACTGATCCTGATGATCGTTCCTCCAAATGCCTTTGCCATTGGAGCATACTCACGTTCTGGGTCAAGAACATAAATATCATCCTGCGTTCCAAGCCAGATGCTTTCCATTTCCCGCTTTGCTGAAAAAGACTTACCGGCTCCCGGCATACCTAAGATTACACCACAGGGATTTGTGTCTTGTGATCGATCGTAGAATGTCATTGTTTTATTTGATGCGTTTAGTCCATAATATAATCCGCTCTTTTGATAAATCTCTTTGACAGAGAAAGGAGTTAAGGAAGCAACTGTCTCTGTAGTCATCAAGCGGGTATAGGACATATAATTATTACCGATCGGGAGTGCGGAATCAAATGCCTGCTCCATTTCATTTAATAATGGGCGGATTGTCAAAAGATTTGTTTTCCCTTTCATGTATAATTCGTCTTCCAAGCGTTTTAATTCTGCTGCTGTTTTTGCAAAAATAACAAATAGTATATTTCCATAAAAAAGCCGGTTATCATCCTGTGCGATAGACTCCTGCAATTCATCCGCTTCCTGTTTAGCCTCCGATAGATCGGGAGCAATAATGGAAACATCTGTAGTAGTTGATGATTTTTGCTGCCTGTCGATGATACCTGAACGGATATTTCTGGTCTGTCTCTTTAACATATCGGCAGCTCCGCCCTGTGACTCTGATGTGAAATAAGCAGATATCAAGATATTACCAGACAACGTAGAAAAATCAGTAAGCGTACTTGCCCGCAACCAAGATGGATATCCGGACACATAATACGGTCTGGCCAGCATATTTCCTACTTTTATAACATTACCGATATTTTTTTCATACTGTCCAAAAGAAAGCTGTCCTGGTACGATATAACTCTGAGTGGTCCGTCCCTGCGCTTCACATTCTTTTAATGAGAAAGATTCCACCATATGTCCGTCAATCATACGTTTTTGATAGAGCGGAGTATTGTCATCCATATTGTACACATCATTTAATAATTCAAGCCTTTCAATGGCACTCAACACGGAACATTCTGTTTTAGTGATACGGCTCATTTCATCAGTGACAGAGACATCAATCCGGGCAAATTTTTTTATGGCTTCTTTGACATTTTCTGCCGGTACACTGACTGTTAAGATACGGTCTGTTGTTAAGTTGTTTCTGCCAGCAGACATTTTATCAAGAAGCATATTGTTGTACTCTTCTCTATACAAGTTCATATTATCATCCTGCATTTCAAGTAAAACACTGGCTTTAAACTTTTCAATGTCAATTGATCGGTTAAAAAGAGTGATTTCAATCGTTGCTTCTTTCTCAAATGAACCAAGAAAGTTAGCGTATGCTTGTCCGATATTCCATTGGTCGTTATCTGTAGCTGTTAAAAAGTTTACACTTCCGATATGATACGATTTTGAAAAATATCCTGGAAAAAGCTCCATGATTCCGTTTTCCCATATATGCTGGTAAGGGATGCTCCCTTCCTGTGTCTTTGGAACTGGACGTTTATCCTTTGATAAGAATTTTAAAAATCCGGTCTGTGTTTTTTGTTTCTTCTTTTTCAACGGTATCCCTCCTAAATAAAATTATTAACTCTAAAAAATTCCATTTATAATATGTAAAACCCCGCCTGGTCTTCATCCAAACGGGGTTAATAATGTCTCATTTATAAGCATGATATTCTGGGTGTTCCTTTAATTCCTTTTTTGACAATGGTTTTACTGGATATTTTTTTTCGACAGGCAAACTGACTCGCCTTTGCCTTGGAGCAAATACATTATATTTCAAGTATTCTAAAAAAAATGAATATGCTGGACGCTCATTTACCTCAGCAAGAAAGATTCCACCAATACAGAGGTCTATCCCCAAAATGATAGTACACAACATTTCGGCAGATAAATTAAATGGCTGGACAAAGGAATAAACAGCTAAATCCAAGATGATAAGACCTGTAACAGTGATCAACTGTTTTAACGTAAACGGTCCTGCTAATTTTGTTTTATACTTACGAATATCATTTGGCACTTTTGTTCTTAACATCTTTTATTTTCCCCCTATACACCCATAATGTCATTTGCAATCTGTGAGCCTTTTAGCATTGCTCCCACGGCTGCAAATTGCACAACGACAATACTGATAAGCACTTTCCAGTTACCGATAATTTCTTTGAAATTGTCATTATTGATATCCAACGTATTTCCTTTGTATAACCCCTGTAATAATTGCGGCAATAGAGCTCCTTGCAGTTTTGAAACAGCATATAAAATAATGATAATGACCATAAAAGTTAATGCTTGCGCCGCAAATTTTTTCAGATAGCGGATACCGGCACTCCTTTGCCCATCTTCAAAACATTGTGTTAGAGCGATCGGCATACAAAATCCATAAGCAACAAGCATGATAGCATTCGATATACTTATCAAATAAGATAAACCTACGGCTATATAAGATATCATCCATGGGATCATTAAAAGCATTACAGAACCAACTGCATTAAGTGCTCCTTTTATACCAGAACCATACAATGAATTTGATTTTCCCTGGAAAACCTCTCTCATAGATTTGGCTTCTGTCGTAACAGTTGTCTTTTTATCTCCACCAGTAAACGTATTTTGTAGTTTATCTGTGATAGTTTCTTTTTTCGTTGTAATGCTAACATCAACCGCATCATCATATCCCGGTAAGCTGCTCATACCCCAAAACGTAATCTGTTTCGATAAAGACCCATTATCGGTCTTATTATCTTTTTTGTTATTATTTTTATCTGACGATGTATCAGACGTTGTTATTTCTTTATTGATTGTTTCTTCCGCAACCATATGGTACATATTACCGCATAGGTTAAAGACATTGACCGTAATTTCCTTTGCGTATAGCACAAGCATAAAACAGAGAATCAGTTTAATAAAGGAGACTGCCAGCTTTTCAAGAGATACGAGGTCTTTTGCTGCAAGCGAATACATATCCATAAAATAATAGATAATCAGAAGAGAACCCGCTAAACCACTAAATAGAGTGCAAGCGGTATTCATAATACCAGTACCATTAAGAGGAAATAAAGTATTTAATGCTCCTACAACCATGTTGATAAAATCAGATGTTTTTTCTATCAGCCCACTACCAAATATTGTAGCAAACTGGTTATATACAAATTCCTGCATTTATTTTCCTCCATTTGTTTAAGTCCATGGGAAAATCCCATGGACAATCATTACACGATATTTATTTAGTTAAATAACTTGTAAGGTCTAATGACTTGATAATTGTTGGAATAAAAATTAAAATAACCGCAACTACAGCAGTTGTCGCACCTCTTGACTGGGCATCTGGATTATTAGACTGAAAAGCCTGAATCAATGTTCCGATAGCATACACAGCCATAATAATCCCAACAACACGGAAAATATACCCAACAATATCAACAACACTTTTCGCTAATTTAGAAACATCACTTTTATATGCTGTATCCGCAAAAGCTGGACATACTGAGTTCATAAATACAAAAAATGCAAACATGAAAAACGGCAATGCTCTAAAGAAAACTTTTTTTGCATTTCCTTTTGTTAACAGGTTTCTTTTTGTTGATAAACTTCTCATTAGTTTTCACCTCCTTTTTTTGCCCAATTAATATGTATTTTTCATTCTGGCGAAGTTAGTTGATATATTTTTGCTTTATTTACATTTTTATCCTTTATTTTTGTAAAAAATAGCCCCCTTACGGGAGCTGTTTTTAATTTTGCTTTTTAAAATAATTGTTTTTTGATAGCATATAATTCATTAAAATATGAGTTGCATATAAAACATTAAAGGCGAGTACACATCCTCTTGGACCTGAAAGGAAAACCCATAACCATATTGCAAAATAAAGAACCATATGGAATACCAGCCACATGGCATCCTTTGTATGTATCCTATCTATTTCTTGATAAGATTGCTTTACCATAACGAGAAGCAATAACACAAAAGGAATAAAATAGATGAAATCTGTAGTCCATACCACTTTTTTATCAACGTATCCAAAGAGATACCTTGAATGCTCAAAAGCTGTATATAATTTCCTATAAAGTAATTCTGGCTGCACTTTGAACCAATCCTGTAGTTTTTCTGGAGATAAATTATATAGATAGTAAACGATATCCGACGTTTTTTTTACGGTGATACCAGCAGCTTTCTGGAAATTAGCACTATAAGCTGATGATGCCTTAATGATAGATGACACCGTTGATAAAGCCTGATGGATACGAGGATGTATCAATGGAAGCTGTCTTAGCATATAAAATACAGAGGTAAGATATAAGCCATCAAGCAATCCCAAGTACCGAACATTCTCTTTTCGATATAAATAAGTAATAAAAGAGAATCCGATTCCAAAAAAGATGGAAAATAATATGATGACAATACCTGCATTATCTGTAAGTGGTTTAACTGTTTTAAAGAAGATAGTCCATATAAGGTTATTAAACTTAAGCATCTCATTCCTCCTAGTTTTGGTATTTCTTTATTATTTTTTCACAAATACCAATGATTTTTTCTTTATCAGATGTATTTAATATGTCATTTTCCAATACATCTTCTGCAATATCACAAAAAGTAGAACAGCGAACACGATTGCTTTCCAGTAAAAGTTCATCCCCTCTTCCTGTCATCTTTTTGACTCTTTCTGTTTTCATATAAGTCGCGATATAACGGTTTGCGTCAACTGTTTTGTTGCATTTCTTGATCTGTGCCACAACTGATTTTTGCTTCTTTGCAGACAAACCAGTAATACGGGAAGCAAAAGCCACAGAAACTTTTCCCTTCTCAACCATTACACGCAGTTGGGGTATCCCTTTTTCTAAGATGTTAAGGTACATATGTATATATCTTCCGGAAGATTTAAAATACTGACATGCTTCATCTTCAATAGAAAAGACCTCTCCCTGCTTTTTCCGTTTCAGTAAATCAGCTAATACAGAAAAACGATAAGTGTCATCCTGTATTTTTCTTTCCATATAAGAGGAAAACTCATCATCTACAACCTTGATTTCTACAATAGCTGGTGCATTTTCTTCTCGTAACTTCATAGACATTTTCGTAATCGCTTTTTCTTTATTGTTTCCCATTTTTATCCTCCTTGCTTTTTGTTTTAGTTTCCAGACAGTTTTACTAAAGAATACCAATGAAAAACAAACAGGAATTCTCATAAGAAAAAAGAAGTCCTAAAAGGACTTCTTTTCTAACGCCAACGAATGATACTTTTAATCTTTAGGTTATTATACTGTCCAGCAGAAAATGGGCCGCAGCCAACTTTTCCGTAACCTGCACTACTTGCATTTCCACCAGCTTCATATACGAGGATTTTTCCATTTTCGTATCCGGCATAAACATAAGTATGGTTGAAAGAACTATTTGCAATAATATCTCCAGCTTGTAATAAACCTTTCTTCGCTGCTTTTGTTACATTCATGCCAATCGGGTCTCCGCTAGAAATAACCGTAGCTTTTTGCTTAATTTTTTCGTTTATTCCATGCCATTTACCATCAGTTGTACTGTAAAAGTTTGAACCTTGCGCTAATAATCCCATATCTTTTAAAGCCCACATTGTTGGTAATACACAGTTTACATTGACTTTATCTCTGTCTTTTACTTTACTTTTCGCGGCTGAAAATGTACCTGCATTTTTTGAGTTTGAACGACGGAAGAACTTATGATTCTGTTTAATATAGTTAGAATATGTATCAAGCAGGCTTAAAAACTGCGTTGCACTAACGGTGTTTCCTGTTGTAGTTGTTCCGCTAGAAACAAAGGACGGTCCAGCTTGATTTTTAAAATAAGAACCACCGTTAATCAGACGGGCAACTTTTCTTCCTTTTAACTCTTTTCCATAGCCGCTACCTGGATTTCCATATCTGTGAAAATAAGATTGGCTTACTTCCCATTCAACGACACTTAGTGAACCTCCATCCATATGTCCCCATCCATTTGGACATTCGCTGGCTCGTTTTGTATCAGCAACGATACAGTTTATATTTTGTCCATTATCAAGCTGGACAGTCATGTAATCTCCAACTTTTCCGAATTTTTCAAGTACAGCAATAAATCGGTATGTCTTTCCACCGATATTAATGCAAGCAAAACCATCATCCCATGCAGAACCAGTACTTTTCCACATTTTAAATAATTTTCCACAGTCTGAAACCCAGTTGAATTTATCATACTCAGTGACAGTCCACATTTGTTTGTAATTTTGAGGGATATCTACAGCTTGCCCAGCCATTGGTGACTCACTGCCATACATTCCGCTGCTACCTAAAACACAATCAAAAAGATCATCAAAATAATACGTTGTTACGGTAATCTCTGCATCTGTATAATCCAGTACCTTTTTACCATCTTTATCTCTTGTATAGTGATCCTTTTCCTTTATATCCATTGTGTGAGAGCCACTATATAACCCGGAAAGATATGCACCGATATCCTCTTCACTTGCATCATCGAGGTCAAAATCGAAATATACCTGAGCCATGGCCATCATTTCTGCTGTATTTGTTGTTTCGGTAAATCCAAGGTCATCGTTGTACATAGAATTACTTTTTTTATCAACTTTCTTTATTTTAACATGACGGTATGCACCATTTTCGTTGTATGATGCTAAAGATTTTTGCTGTTCTTTATAAAGTGTCTCTATCTTTTTTAAACAAAATTCATTTACTTTATCACTATTGCTTTCCACAGAATATTTTGCCCCAACACTTGTGAGGAAAAGAAGTATGATAAGTATAATAAAATACACAAGTACAACAAGTGATACTGCCATTATTATCATATTTTTTATTCTATTTGCGGCATTAAATGCTTTGCCTAAAAGCCGGAGAGGGTTGTATTTACCTCTCGTCAAAAAACTGATTACAGATGCCTTTGCGTGTTGTATCTTATTTTTTACAAACCTTGCCGGATGAGGGACTTTATCAATCACTTTATCAATAAAGTCTTTATATTCTCTTCTTCTCTTTTTACGTCTGGCTTTTTTCTCTCTGCGTTCTCTTTTCTTCTTCCGTCTTTCCGCATGTTTCTTTTTCACACTGTCTGGAAGTTTTTCTTTTACTTTTTTTGCCAGTTTTGTCTTCGATAATTTTATAGACGCTTTTGCGGCAGCCAGACTAACCAACTTCGCCGCATTTTTAACAAGAAACTTTACATTTTGTGCAATCGTCAAGATATTTTGGATAACATTCTTTGTATGCCGCAGCAACGCTCCGGTCATAAACATCGCATTAAGCGTAGATTCTTGTCTGCCATATTTGTGAAGCTTTCTTCGTCCAAAGCGAAGTAAATGAAACAAATTTGATTTACCAGACAGTCCCCGAATCTCTCCAAGCCTTCGGTTGAGAACTTTAGCAGCCTGACCTTCTTCTATAGTAAGCCTTCCAGATTTAATAGCTCGATTGATCTCAAATTCTAAGACTTTTGGTTTACTGGAAAATATGCCGATATTCTTATCTTTTAGATATTTTTGCAGCCCTTTTTGCAATTTTTTGAAATCATCTGTGGTCATAGCTCTGGAAGTATCGACAGAAAAAAGTGTTTTTTCTTCTCCTAGCTGTGCTTTTAATATCTCACATGCTTTTTGGAAATCTTTGTCCATATGCATATTTCCAGCAATAGATGTTGCTAAAGTCCTTTTTGTGGTATCAACAGCCATTTGAATAAAAGGCATGACGTTTTCTTCTGTCTCTTTAATTCCCCGACCAGTGCTTGTTTGCCCGCCGCTTGTACGCCAAAGAAAATCTTTACCATTTTGTATCACTCTTTTCTGAGAAGATAGGATTTTCGTGATACTATTTGTTTGATATCTCGCAAAATTAGCCATAGTGTATTGCATAGCATCATTTATTGCTTTTTCCTGTAACGCATCCCGTTTTTCTCCAAGTTCATCAATGTCAAATGAGGTTCCCTGTTCTTGCACTTTTTCTCCATGGGCAGGACGCTCCCGCATTTTCTGTTCCCATTCTTTTTGTGCGTCCATTTCTTTACTATCTCTCAAGTGACTTTCATTAAAAGAAGATTGAGATGATTTTATATAAGAAGAATCGGATTCTTTTTTTAGAGCATTTTGTGTAAAAGTTCTATCGTCACTTTTTACGATAACTTCTGGTTTAGATACAATTTGCTTCGATTCTTGTTTATCCGGTGCAGCAATAAGGTCTGGAGATGATCCAATGGAATCCGATTCTTTTTGTGCAAAATCAAAATTATCAGCTGCATAGTCTTTTCGTTTCTGCATCTTTTCTTCCCACTCAGATTGAGCTTCGTCAAGCAAAGAATCTCTAAGATGTCCCTTGTATCTTTCTTCATCTTTTCTTTTTGTATCTGGAGAAGGAATTGTTTTATCTATGATCTCTGTCTCTACAATCTCTTTTGGACGGTCACGGGTCAGATTGACAAATCCCTGCCGGTCCTTTAATTTTTGTTCTCTCTCTTCTTCCAGAAAGATTTCTTTTTCTCTTTCCATAATATCCTCCTTTCTGAAAAATCTCTTCTAATATGTTTTTTCAGAAAAAAGGAAAAGAGGAATGGGATATTTCCCATTCCTCTTAAAAACCTTGATATACGTCTTCACCATATAAAAAAGCAACAAGATTATAATAATAAATAATCTCTTTTTTGATCTTTACGTAATCATCAAATGTCAATTTCGTTAAGGATTCATTTCCTTGCACTGACTTCCATGATTCTAATAGCTTTTTCCTTTCCGCCTCCCAGCTCCATTCCCCGAATTTTTCTTTATTCCAGTTTTCTTTTGGTGGTATTTTAGAGACAAGCTCAACAAGAAGAAACACTTCTCGGGGCGAAAGCTCCGTCTTAATACATAATTTGATATGAAAAGACAATCTCTTACGGAGAAGATTTACCAATCGAGCCTTTTCCGCAGTGATCATACCTGTGATTTTTTTATTTTCTTCAGCTACATCGTCAGGGATAGTTTTGGGAACTTCACCTACCTTTTTGCCTTTAGGGATAGATTTCCCCACATTCTCTGCTTGTTTATCTTCTGTCCCGATTCCAGTAAAAGGATTATAAAACTCGTTTGGTGTGTTCGGTGCAGTCACAGCTTTACTTTCAGTCTTATTTTCGCTTTTCTTTTCATTTTCTTTCACGTCTTGTTTTTTAGGTGCTTTATCGGCAGAAGATTTATTTCGAGAATTTTGATATGACTGCTTATTGATAAACTGGTCAACACCTTTTTTTAGATTTCCTTTTGGACAAAAGACTGTCTTATATTCAGACAAAGCTTCTTTATCCATTCGAGGAAGATTTTTTCCAAAAAAGACGAGTAAATTGTCTTTCATTTCATCTTCCTTTAAAATTTCTTTGAAAGCTGTCAATATCATCTGTCCATCATCCGGATTATCTACGATAAGTTCTCTGTAAGTTCCTTTTAGATCCGCATTTTGCCCAGAACCCCTTACTAGAAAAATATTATAATCCTTTAAAAACTTTGCATTGTTGCTACATAAAAGTTCATAATCCTTAATAGAAACAATAACAGCGTTTTTATTACTCATTCTTTTTCCCCTTATGTGACATGAACTTTGACATATCAACTTCTACGCTGTCTCTTTTCGGAACCGCTACAAAATTAGAACCAGCGATAAGGATATGATGCCGTATCTGGTCATCAGCTAAAGAAACCTGATTTGCATTAGCACCAAAAGTTACGTTTTCATATTCTGTCTTTGTAAGGCTGTTTGATAAAGCCACCGTTGCAAACATAGGACAATGATGAATCTGACAAAGTTCTAATAATTCTGTCATTTTCGTTGAAATCTCAGCTCTTTCTTCTTTTGATAAATTATATTCCCGCATTATATATCACCTCTTTATCTTTCTTTTAAGAATCTATAAGTTGTGCAAACGCATTCGTGAAAGCGTCCATATCTTCATCTGAAGCAGCTAAATGCTCGTCCGCTACTACCACTGCGTCTGGAGCTTTCTCAAAATAAAATGTATTTTCTTTTTCTGGTTCTTCCTGTTGTTCTTTTTTAGGGTACACGGAATGTTCCGACTCAGGCATAGGGGGAGATATAGGTGTAGATTCTGGCGGACTCTGTTTTATGACTGCCTCTGGCATAAGATCAATCGGTTCCTCTTCTGTTTTTTCTATTTTAGGTGGGATAGGCGTTTCAGGAGAAGGAATGGAGGTTGTATGCTTTTTGACCATCTTTTTCTTCCTTTTTGCAGGCTTTTTTCGTGTTATCAGCATCATTTTGCATTTATCCTTTGTAAAAGGATATAACTTTTCTGTAAAATACAGATAATCTTCTTTGTTATTAAGAAAATTTTCAGCAACAGGTCTCCATAAATAAAGACGTAACAGACTTTTGAAAAAATTATTCCATGCTCCAGGATTGATTTTATCGATCATCTCAATAATTTGCCTGTCAGTAGCATCCTCTTCATCTAAAAACAATCTATACTCCACCTTCGCGCCATGCGTACTTTGGGGTTGAAAATCATCTTCGGATGGATTTGGCAGGGAAAGGAGAAATTCCTCTCCCTTTATAAAAGCAACCAAAACTTGATGCATTACGTTCGCCACGTCTACATTGCGGTAATATAAAGTCAAAAGATCGATATCATGCTTTGTGTAAAATCGGATTGCAAACGACCTTGACATATATACACCTCCCCCTTATTTAGCCATAGTTACATATCGATACTGATAATATCCTCTTGCAACAGAATAAAGGAATGGAACATCCGGCGAATTCACATTACTTGGTAAGATCTGTAATGTTTTCATGTTAGCTAAATACTGCTTGATATCCTCAAACCATGCTTCTCCGGTTCCTCCGGCAATGATCAGTGTCTCATAACCAAGAAATGTGTTTGTAAGTGCGCGCAAACGCTCCATGGCTTCAAGAAATACCTCGTGACTCGACTGCTTTACTAATTCTCCAATCGGTTTACTTTCCTGCTCCATTGTCTCTTCATTCATGCAGATAATATAACCCGTTTCAAGATTGTGCTGTAATGCCTGACTACGGATATCTTCGCCGTACTCCTCCATGATAAGTTTAGAAACACGCTTGAAGATTTCTCCACTTCCGATGTTCGACAGTGATTCGCAGCATTCAAGTTTACGGTTTTTAATACCGTATAGGTCACCTGTACCGCCTCCAAAATCAGCAACTAATGTTTTGCCGAACAAAATTTTTTTTGCATCTGGTCTGTATTTTGCATTATTTTCGATTAAGGCTGAATATAACGCTCCGGCCGGCTGTGCCATAAGATGAATGTTATCAGGTGTAATCTGTAAATTAATGTTTACCCACGGTTTATTTCCTTTTTTAAGAGAAAAGTTAAATGGTTTTGTTAACGCTGTTTTCATTGCTGGGGAGTCTCCTTTTAGATAGGAAGCTGGAAGCCCAGTTTCTACAAAAACAGGACGAGAATCTTCTTTATCTCTTGACATCACAGCAAGTCCAATCGCTGCCTGACATAAGATTCGAAATCTTGGATTCCAATATCTTTTTCGGCTATAAGCCTCAGAGTCTGTTTCATTTGTATCTCCACTTTCGACCATTTCCTGTGCAGTGTAACCCAGCATATAGGTTTTTCCAGTGTCATTGTCCCGGTACAGGATGTCTTTTTCATCAAACAGATTCAGGCTTTCATCTGTCAGTTCTTTTACAAATGATGGAAAACAGAAATACCCCCTTTCATACCACGCTTTCATACCAGTATAACCGGCATCTAATCCAACAATAAATTTAGAGGCTCTGGGCAGTTGCATTGGGATATTGAAAAATTCATGACGAGTTCTATAAAGATTTGTAGGTACCATAATTGCTCCTTTCTTTTCTTGCAATAATTTCCTTTATTAATATGTAGAAGTTGTGTGTCTGAAAAACACACATATATCTGTGGACTTTCTTCACAGATATATAAGTGATATTTCTTCACGCAACAAATCTAAGTTGTGTGAAAAGTTATCACAGATATATGTGTGTTTCAGATACACTCAAATCATAGCAAGTCGGCTTGTGAGAAGAATTTTTGTAAGAAAAAAAGAAAGCCTGAAAACAGACTTTCTTGTAACACGATAAAAAAGAATTCGATTCCAAAAAGAGAATCTATGTATTAATTCCATTTTGTTTTTCTTATCTCACTCTTTATCTCCTGACTTTCCTCGTATATCTTATTGTTAGTTTCTCTTATTTCTTTCTTTATCTCCTGACTCTCGGCAAATACTTTGTTCCTTGTTTCTTGGTTCTCTTTAAATACCTTATTGTTGTTTTCTCTTATCTCTTTCCTCATTTCCTGACATTCATCATATATACGGTCTTGTAACCAAACAAATCCGAATGCCATGGCAAATAAGATGATAAAGCCAAATATAATTATTGTTCCGAATAGAATATCAATGTTTTGAATTTGTGTTGTTCCCATTTTGTTTTCCCCCTTATTGGCTGATATATTCGACTGGAATGTTTAACGTCTGACAGACTGCCCTTAATGTATCAATATCAAGTTTTCCTTCTTCTTTTCTGTCAAGGATTCTTTCTAAGCGTGACTGGGAAATCCCAATATTTTGAGCTGCCTGTTCCAGATTTTGTGTAGCGGCGATTTCTTTTGCACTCTCAGCCTTGATTCTGTCTTCTAAAACCAATAACAAATGTGCAAATATTTCATGGTTTTTTCTGCATATCAACAATGCTTTGTTATGAGTTTCACTGATACCAGAACGTCCATTTTTAGGCGGCAAGGTTCGGTCATACTCACATACAGCGCCAAATAGCACAGACATCAGATTGAACATCCCATTGATAACTCTCTGATAAAAGACCAGTTCTCCTTTTTTCATCTGGTAAAAATTTTCTTCTTCTTTTGCGAAAACAGCAAGCTGTTCTTCAAGCCGCTTCATTTCATCTACAATATACTTTTCCATATTAGAGATGACACTCCTTTCTTATTTTAGTTCATTGATTTTTTGTGTTATCATTAATATGTATATTTTTTAAAATAAGGAGGATTTGAACATGATCTATTTAACAGAAAAATTTCCACCCATTGCTGACCTGCATTGGACTCCAGATGGTTCAAGTTATCAGTATACTTTTCATTATAGAAAATGGGAATTAGCGCACTGTATATTTCAGTTATCGGCTGATGAAAAAATACTATATATTGAAAGCCTAGCAAGAGCTATAAATTATCCGCCAGAATTCAGACAAGAGCATTTATGTACAGAACTTTTAAATGCCATGTTATATGATATTTTATGCAGATGGGATATTATTCCCGAAAAAATAACGGGTACATTAGCCTGTACAGACTCTTACAATGGAAATTGGAAAAAATCCATCCCATTTTACCGCAACTTTCCAAAATACTTAGAAGCAAGGCTCCCATATACATTGACTTTTGGTATAACAGATAAAGATAGCTATGTAATTCCGGCGGATAAATATGAAAATGTAGATGAATTTATAGAAAAATATACTGGAGAAGATTTGAAATTCTTTTATGTTGTTACGAAAAAATAGCTTCCCTTATATTATCTTTCACAAAACAAAAACCCCGGCACATGACCGGGGCTTTAAGAAAGGATTAAAAAAATGAGGGAACAAAAATATTTTTTGTTCCTTATTTAATATGTATTTTTTTATTGTCAAAAGAAAGCTATCGTTCTGGATATTCTGGCTGTTGTTGCTTTACCTGTAACTCTTTATATTCTTCCAATTGCTTCATTAGTTTTTTATTCTTTTTTTCAAGCTGAATGATTTCTTTCTCTAGCTTTTCGTTCCGTTCTTTTTCTTTACGCCAAGATTCGCGCAAAGACTGCATATTCTGTCGTTCTCTTTCTGCATCGGATGCCAGTCTTTCAATCTGGGCAAACACATTAGATATATCCACTTTACTTTTAAAAGCAGCTTCTTTTGCCGCTTTAGAAGCAAGTGTATAGTCCCGGATATCCTTGATATCTTCACTTATAGTTTTATGTTCTTCGCTAATCTGTTTTTCAAGAAAAGAGTATTTTTCATTTATTTGTCCTGTTAGCAGTTCATGTTTGTCTCTGATTTGTTCTGCTAACAGTTCATGTTTACCTTTGATTTGCTCGGTTAAATTTTTATGTTCTCCCTCTTCCGCTTTTCTATCTTTAATGATATTGCCTAATATAGTGGCTACACTCACAACAGCTCCTGCGATTGCCACAATAGTCTGTGTATCCAAACCAAACATTGTTGTTCCTCCCGATGTTTTATCTGGGAATAATGATACCATGACATAGACGGAAAAGTAAATAATTAGTGGTAGTAAGCTTTCTAATATCTCAAACATATATTGCATCCCTTCTTTCCCTTAACGCAGGATAATATTAATGCAGAGTGCAATTAACAACAGCACTCTGGCAGAAGCTAATTGCTTTTTCAAGTCTATCGGTGCTGTTCCCTTCGCACTTACGTAATGCATATGCACCATATATATAAGCACAAATACACCCAATATTGTACTTATTATTTTTATGATTTTCGTACAAGTCATGTTATTTTCCTCTCTTTTGTTTTTAATTTTAATCTGTTTTTATACCATAGACAAAGCCAAGAAAAGGAACGATTGTATTTTTTCAGAATTTTGTTATAATTACTGAAAAAGATTTATCCGGAGGTTTCTTATGGAAAAATACCTAGATTTCGTAAAAAATAAAATTATCGAATTAAGCAAAGATGATACAACTTCATTTATTAAGGAGCTAGAAATGTATAAAAATGTTTATTTGCATTACAAAAACATATGGAAGAATACTCCATATAATAACAGTAATGTAAATTATAACAAACACATTTTTAACTTACCTCCAGATAGAGAGATTTCTCTTTCTTGGAATATTGATTTAATTTATCATGATTTTTTAAGTGTAGCTCCCATTTATATAATATCGCTTACTGAATTTCATCATACATTTGAAGAAGATATTAACCATTCGCAGGTAGAATTTAACGAACTTTTCCATAAAATAACGACCATACAGGAACATCGATATCGACCTATACTCGGAATATATTTCAAACCAATGCACCAAAATCTGATTTTAGATGGACGACATCGTTATACCGAATTATTAAAATTTGCTCCTTCTCACCCAATAGAACTACTATATCTGGACAGTACAACAGTAATTAATAGTCTTTTAACTCCATTCGATTTAGTGAAATATATTATCTTAAATAATATCGAAGAAATACACAATTATCTTTTTGGAGACAAAACAATCAAAAATATGTTACACTTTTCAGACTATAATCTATGATTACTCATTCTATGCAACATCTAATTTGTTTCTCCAGCATGATACCCTCTTCCACCTAAAGGATATCCCAACAAGAACCCTTTTGATTTTGACTCCGTAAAAGATACAGAATCATCGAGAGAATTTATCAGCATAGAAATGCTCATACCCTTTAAAAATTCACCCATAGACCAGGACTTAGGCTGTGGTTCTTTTATGAAAAAAGAAAAGGTTCCGTCTGTATTTTCTCTTTTTATCAGGCAGCCTTTCTGATACAGATAGTTTTTAACCATTCCTTCTTTTTCCGCAGCACTTTCTGCTGTGAAATAATCTCTATAAAAATCATCAATGTGAATTTTTGCTGCTTTTAAGTACTCTTCAAAATTTACTTTCTGCATAAAAACACCTCTTTCTTTTCCTTTAATATGAAAAAAACACCTGCGGTTTCCCGCAGGTGCTAAAAATAAATCTAAATGTTAGATTCTTTTTTTCTTCTTAATGACATATACAACGCCGCTGACACAAAATACAACTGCTGCTCCAATCAATACCATAAAGATGATATCGCTTGTCTTAACAGTCTTTGATGTGCCATTGCTTCCACCATTGGAGGAAGTTCCGCTGCCACTGTTTCCACTGCTCTTTCCGGAAGATTTCTTTGGTGTGGATTTCTTCGGAGTAGCTTTTGTAACTTTGACAGTCTTCGTGGATTTTCCTGGCTTTGTATTATCGGAAGTTGCCGTTGCCACGTTCTTTACATTCTTTCCAGCAAGGGATGCATCTTTGAAAGTTACTTTATAAGTTACTTTCATGGATTTTTCACCCTCTAAGTTGGATTTTGTCTTAACGGTAAATCCGTTCTTTGTCATCTTGATCGTAGCTTTTTTGATTTCTTTTCCATCTGGACCAGTAACCTTAATGCTCTTTTCATCAATGACAGTTCCCGTTGTCTGTAAGGCATCTTTGATGACTACATTCTTTGCAACAGTACCTTTACGGTCGTTTGTTACAGTGATAGTGTACTGTCCCTGCCCGCCTACTTTGTAAGAATCTTTATCAGATGTCTTTTTCACTACTAAACGAGGGTCCGTACCCTTATCAACGTCAACTTCATGGTCAGTTGTTACTTCACCAGTATCAGCTTTACCAATTGCGATATTTTTCACTTTCTTGCCTACAAGGGACTTGGAAGTGAACTTAACGTCGTAATTAACAGTAAAGGATTCATCTTTTGCAAGATTCATACCAGTTTTAATAGTGTATGATGTTTTTGTAGTTGCGATCTGGACAGATTTTGTGATGTCTGTACCCTTTGTATCCAATACTTTGATCGTATCAGAAAGGATTTCAGCACCTTCTGTCTGTAAGGCATCTTCAATGATGACGTTCTTTGCTTCAGCATTTTCTTTTGTCTGGCTGAGTTTTACAGTATAGTGACCTGTTTCGCCAACACCATAAACGTTTTTATCAGATGTTTTTTCGATAGCCATTTCCGGACCATCTACTGTAACTTCTTTTTCTGTCTCTACCCAATCAGATGTTGGGTGTTTTACTTCGTTTGTTGGTACGAAGCTATCAGGTGTCCATGAAGAAGGATCTTTTGGATTCTCCTTATCTGCTTTCTTTACAAGTGCAACATTTGTGATCACATCATCATCTGTTACAGTATCAGCTACCTTTACTTTAAAGGAAACGCTCTCTGACGCTCCAGCTGCTACGCTTGGAACAGTGAAAGATACATAAGATTTTCCGCTGATCTCGACTAATTTACCGCCAGAACCTTCAACATAAGTTGTTTTGTCTGGTACAGCATCCAGAACGAGGACGTTTTTCTTTTCCTCATTAGAAGTATTTGTTACTTCAATATTGTATGTGATCTCGTCTCCGGCTTTAACCTGTGTACCGGAAGCTGGCTCGGCACTCTTTAATGCAGTGAGTCCGTCTTCTACAGTAACCGGTGTCACATCGTTGTCTGTTTTTGCAGATGCGTTGTCCGCTTTTGCTTTTGCGATGTTCTTTACAGCCTGTCCTGCTAAAGAGCCATCTTTGAACAATACATCATATGTCACAGTAAATGTCTCGCCAAAGGCAAGGTCTCTTCCTGTCTCGATCGTGTAACCAGATGTATCCTTTGTGATGTTATCTACTTTATTTGTGATGTCTTTTCCGTTTGTATCTACAATCTTGATTGTAGCTGTCTGGATCTCAGCACCTTTTACCTGTAAAGCATCTTTGATAACAACATTTTTTGCAACCGCATTTTCTGTATCCTGTCCTACTGTTACTGTATAATGTCCAACTTCGCCTACCTGATAAACATCTTTATCAGATGCTTTCTGGATAGTTAAGCTTGGAGCGATCACAGTAACTTCGTTATCATCCTCTACCCATGATGGCAGTGGATGGGTTACCTCATTTGTCTCCTGATAGGAGCTTAAATCAGTATCATCGTCTTTGTCAGTTACTTTTACTAACGCTTTGTTTGCAACCTGCTTGTCAGCACTTTCATTAACAGTTACCGTAAAGGATACGGTCTTTTCTTCTCCTGCTTTTAAAGTATCGATCGTAAATGCAACATAAGATACACCGTTGATATCTTTTACATCCCCGCCATCTTTGTATGTTGTGCCGGTTGGTACAGCGTCAAGGATATGGATGTTTGAGATGTCTTTTTCGGATGTGTTCTTTACTTTGATAGAGTATTTGATATCATCCCCCACATTGACAGTGCTGCCATTTGCTGGGTCAGAATCTTTTACAATCTCAAAGAGTGCATTTCCGTTTTCATCCTTATAAGTTCCCGGAGTTACATCCTTTGTTGTCGTTGTTGTTAAGTTTCCGGCAGTAGCTTTTGCTACATTTCGTACTTTCTCATTAGCAACAGACGCTTTTGTAAACTTCACATCATAAGTTACGGTAAATGCCTTACCATAGCTTAAATCTTTGCCAGTCTTAATAGTATAGCCGCTCTTTGTAGATTTGATTTCTACTTCTTTTGTGATATCTTTTCCATCAGGATCTGTGATCTTGATTGTATCTGTTAAGATATCTGCTGCATTATTTTCAATCGCATCTTTGATGATGACATCTTTTGCAGCCGCATCTTTTTCTGTCTCACTTACCTTTACAGTATAGTGTCCAGTATCGCCTACGCTGTATGTCTCTTTATCAGATGATTTTTCAATTGAAAGAGCAGGAACAACTTCTGTTACGATATATGGGATGGTGTGGATAACTTTATTGGTATCAACAAAATCATCATCTTCCCAATGCTTATCTGGCTCATCAGATGTTTTTACCTGTGCTACGTTTTTGATTGTTGCAAGTCCTGTTCCTGTTACTTTTACCTTAAAGGATTCTGTCTTAGACTCTCCTGCCTTTAAAGTATCAACTAAGAAAGTAACATAAGATTTGCCACTGATAGTCTTAAGAGTTCCACCAGATACATATTCCGTAAGTTCTGGAACCATATCACGGATCATTACATTCTTCTTATCTTCTTTCGAAGTATTTGTGACAGTGATGTTATAAGTGATTTCATTACCTGTATTTACAACAGATCCACTTTCTGGATTTGCCGTTTTGATAGCTGTAAGTCCGTCTTCAATATCAACTGGTGTAACGGTATTATCTGTTTCTGCTTTTGCATTGTCTGCAACAGCTTCAGCTACGTTAGGGATATCTTTATTTGCTAAAGATGCATCCTTAAATACCACATCATAAGTTACAGTGAAAGATTCACCATACGCTAAGTTTCTGCCAGTGTTGATAGAGTAGCTATCATCTTTTGTCTCAATCTTGACATCTTTTGTGATGTCTTTTCCAGTAGTATCAGCAATCTTAACAGAATCTTTTACAATGCTTACGCCCTTAACCTGCAGTGCATCATTGATCCTTACATTGATTGCTTCTGCATCTTTCTTATCCTGTGTTACCTTTACAGTATAATGTCCAGTCTCGGAAAGATTGTAAACCTTCTTATCAGAAGATTTTGTGATAGTAAGGTTTGGTGCATGAAGGGTTACTTCATTATCAGCCTTTACCTCATCTGCATTATCCGCTTTCGCATCGGCAATATTCTTCACTTTCTTTCCATCTAAGGAATCAGATTCAAACAATGCATCGTATGTGATTGTGAATGTTTCATCTTTTGCAAGGTTTTCATTTGTATTGATGGAATAGCTTCCATCTTTCACAGAAATCTCTGCTTTTTCAGTAATGTCTTTCTCACCTTTCATGATCTTAACATTGCTGATCTTTGTTCCGGCTACCTGCATGGCATCAGCAATAACAACATTTTCTGCTGTCGCATTCTTCTTTGTCTGTCTGACTACTACAGTGTAGTGTCCAGTCTCTCCAATAGAATAAACGCTTTTATCGGATTTCTTTGTGATAGAAAGTTCCGGTGTAACAGGTTCTGTCTTTACTCTGTTTGTAGCAAGTACCTGTGGTGCATTGCTTCCCCAGATAAGAACAGAGTTTGTTGTCTCTTTTCCAACGGATGCTGCCTGTGGGGTCGCACGATATGTTACTTTGATCGTATCTGCTTCTGTAAGGTCTTTTCCAGTTTCGATAGTAAATCCATCTTTTGCTTCATTTAATGTGATCTTAACATCTTTTGTGATGTCATTACCATTAAATGTTACATGGAAAGAACCTTCTTTAATAAGGAAGTTATCTTTCTGGTCGAACTGGTCTTTGATGATAACCTTTTCAGCAGTTACATTTTCACGGCTCTGTCTGGCTGTGATCGTATATTGTGCTTCTTCGCCTAAGTAATACGTTGCTTTATCTGAGTCTTTATTCGGTGTGATAGATGGGCCGTTTGGTGTAACAGTTGCATCTGTCGTTACTTTTAAAGCTTCATCAGATACGGCATTGGCTACATTCTTGATCTCTTTACCAGCAAGCTTGTTATCTGTGATGACCATCTGGTATTCAATCTGCAGCTTTGTTTCTTTTGTCACTCCGACTGGGTTCCATGTCTTCTGTGTTTCCGGTTTCTTTCCAGCTTCAAGATCCCAGAGGCTATAATTTCCTTCTTTTACAAGGTGTCTCTTTGTCTTTAATGCGAAGGTGTTGTTCTTAACGGCTTCGTCATAAGATTCTTTCTTAATAACATTACCCTCTGCATCCATCAGCACAATGCTGGCTTTCTGCAGTTCGACACCTTCTGTCTGGATATCATCATCAATTACAAGGTTTCTTGCGACTGTACCGATCTGGGAGTTTGTAACATCGATTTTGTAAGTAACCGTATCACCGATCGCATATTTTTCCTTATCCGCTTTCTTTGTGATAACAAGGCGAGGACTGTTGATATATACAAGAGCATCCGCTTTTACTGTTTTTGCTTTGCCATCTGTTTTTTCAAGATTGGAAGCGGTTGCCTTTGCTGTATTTCTTACTTCTGTACCATTAACGATCTCTGTTGCTTTACCAGTATAAGTAATCGTCAGTTTGCTGCCGGAGGCAAGATAAGTATCTTTCAACTTCCATCCGTTACCGCTCTTTTCCAGAGTGATTTCAGGAGTACGGTCTTCGGTTTCGTTATATTTATCTGGATTTAACTTATTTGTTTCATCCGCTGTTCCTGCAACATGATATTTGATGGTTGTTCCCTTGCCGCCTGCGGCTTTAAAGGTTACTGTTTTTCCATCTTTTATGGTCTCTACAATCTGGATATCATCATAGTTTACGATGAGTCCATCTGGTAAACTGATATCAGAGATGTCTACATCTTTTGCTACTGTGCCATCTGCACCGTTTGATGTTACATCTACCTGATATTTTACTAACTCATTTCCTGTCTCTTCTTCATAAACACGGAATTCGTTGTCTGCTCGGTTATCCTTTTTCTTCGCTTTATACTCATTGATGTATTTCTTTGCGATAGAAAGGTCTGCTGTATTGATGTAAAGTTCTGCATCGTCTTTTACTTCATCGGCATTATCTGCTTTTGCAGAAGCAATATTGACGATTTCTTTACCATTTCCAGCTTTTGTTGTTTTAGCAGAAAATGTGATCGTTACTTCCGCATCTTTTGGCAGAGCGGAGATAGTTGCTTTGTATCCGTTTCCGTCTGCTGCAATATTGGACGTAACTTTTGATGTTGCTGTCTCATTACGAAGTTCTGGATTCAATTTATTGGTTGGGTCTGCTGTTCCGGCAACATGTTCTGTCACGGAATCAGGCACTCCACTCATCTTTAAAGAACCAGAAACAAGTTCTAATCCTTCAGGAAGTGTATCTGCGATTGTAACATTTTTGGCAATACCTTTATTGTTTTTTACCTTTACGGTAAAGTTTGCAGTGTCACCTACTTCATACTCATACTTATCTACGACTTTATCAATCGATAATTCGCCGCCGTTTGTATAAGCTTCGGCATCATCCTGTGCAGCCTCCATAGCGTTTGTTGCTGTGGCTTTTGCAGTATTGTAATTTTCTTTTGCGTTTCCGCTCTCTAATGCAGTACAAGTGACGATTGTCTTAAATTCTTTTCCTGCTGGAAGGGAAGCGGCTGTTACCTTAACATTTTGTCCAGAAAAAGAACTGGTAGCTTCAATACCTTCTGTTTTTACGCTGGTGATCTTATACTCAGAAGGAATGGTGTCTGTTACATTTACATTTGCTGCATTTGTAGTTTTTCCTGTTTCCTTTGTTGTGATCGTAAAGACTACGTTATCGCCAACTTTATGTTCGTATTTGTCTACGACTTTATCCACAGCGAGTTTTGCCATCTTCATACGGACATTGACAGTATTAGATGTGTTAGTTTTTGTTCCGCTATCCTGTTTTGTTGTTAACGTACCCTTGTTAGGGATAACAACTTCTGTTTTATCAGCATTAAGATATTTAGAAAGGTTAGCTCCCGCTTTTACTTTTGCATGGAAATGAAGAGTAAATGTTCCAGTTAAATCATCATCATTTCTATGGGCGGCTTTTAAAGTTGCTGTAAGCTGTTGCCCTGATATTTTAAAATTGAACCATCCGCTTACATTTGATGACGACCCGTTAAATGTTCTTGTAACCGTTGGAGTTCCTGAGTATTCTAATACACTTTCTAAAGTATCATTCCATACAAAGCTGCTTATCTGACTTCCGACTGCATTACCACAATTTTTTGTAGATAAAGTATACTCAAATGTATCAGAAGAATTACTCAACGTAACATCTGATTTTCCATTAACGGTTTTAGTTAACGGAAAATTAATAATCGTAGAACTATCGCCAGATCTATTACGAGCATCAAAAGATAAAAAGACCCCATTTGGCTGTTTACCGTCTTTTCCACCAGTAAAATAACGTATTTTCATTTTGTTGTTAGCTGGTGTTAACTGAGTCTGTACATACAGGGCATATCTCTGAGCGTTTGAACCAGTTCCTCCATCTGTCGCATCACTACTTGAATCGCAATAAACAGTATTATCTTTTACACTACCGCTCGGAAGTCGGTCTGCTGGCATGTTAAATCCAAGTGCTGTATCATCCTTTGCTGCACTAGCATTTTTTAATCCAGCCCATGTAACACGTCCCGGAGTACGGATCTCTAACCCCTGGTAGGAGTCAATATCCCAAAATGTCATATTGCCTTTCCATGTAGAACCTAAAGTAGATTTTCCGGCATCCGTTAATGTGTAGGTAACCACAATCCACTGATATCCACTATACCGGATACTCGCTGGCGTTTTTTTATGAAATGCAATATATGGACCATCCGCTCCGCTGATAGCACCATGAGCCTGTTCCACAGATACTTTTAAATCATATTTTTGCCCTTTTTCTGCTCCGTCAAGAGTTACACCGGAATATTTGATCCAATATCCATTATTAGAATCGTTGATTTTACTGGCATCTAACTTACCTGCAATCGGGGTACCAAGTTTAGGTTTTTCGCTGTCTTTCATCTCTTTCTTAGCCCATCTAGCTGCTGCATTATCAGTAGCAAGGCTAGAAGAATAAGTAACAGTTGCATTTTCCGTATCAATGCTTAATTTGTTCATATCTGCCGCATTAATCGTATTCTGCTTCTTATCAGAATTCTTTACACGAGTCTTTATTGTCGTTGTTTCAGCATTAGCAACAATCGCTGTTCCTGGCACTGCTGTCGTCACAGCCATTGCCGTAGCCATTACGACAGAAGCGATTTTTTTCAGACTTCTAAACATAAATGACCTCCTGTTATGTTTTATAAAATTTTCAAGGTACGGTACCATAGTGCTATATAAAGCACCCAAGCTTGTTTGCTTTATAAGTCTATGGATTTGGTCTGTCTCGGCATTTCATAAGACATCCTCCTTTCTGACTGCTCCATCACAGTCCCACCTAATATGTAAAATTGATTTTTTGAAAGGAAGATGGAAAAAGAATCGAATTCCTTTTTGAGATAGAAATAAAAAAAGAAGTCATTATGACTTCTTTTTTAAAGACACGAACTGCTTTACTTATGTATGGAATCCTGTTATATTACTATTAATTTGATAAAATAAGAAAAGGTGAGGGCAACATGATAAAATATTTAGATTTGTTTGAAAAAGACATGAAAAAGCATAATGCAGATTATTTTGTAGAACAGATACAATTATACAAAAATATGTATACACACTATAAGAATACTTCTTGTCCAAGTCCAATTTATACAGGAATACTTAATCATGGAGATACACATTGTTTTTATTTTCCAACTAATGAAAATGTCAACCTTACTTGGGATGTTGACTTGATTTATAAAAAATTTTTGAAGTTTAACACAACAAGATATATAAGCCTAAAAGATTTTGAAAAAATCTTTTCATCTGATTTAAAAGAGTTTCAAGAAGAGATAAAAAGAATATATAATTCTGTAAAAAATATATTTCCTCATACATATAATAATATTTTAACAATATTTTTTAAACCTATGCATAAAAATTTAATCCTCGATGGGAGACACCGTTACATAGAATTTAAAAAAATTAAGAAAAATCAGCTAATAAATTTTTCTTATCTTAATAGCGAAGACATAATGGATTGTATCCCAACAGCATTTGATTTGGTAAAATATATCATTTTAAACAACTTAAGTGAAATGAAATCTTTTTATGATCAAAAAAAGAACATCGAAACAATGAATTTTGAATTTTATGGTTTATCTCTTTTTTAAAATTTCTGTGATTGTATTATTTTTCATATATATAATATTATTACCTATTATATATCTTCTAATAATATAACTTTTTCCCGGACGTCCAAGTTCTACATTCACTTTTCGATTTTCTCCTAATGCATCGAGAGCTTTTTCATCTGCATAGATAATAGTTTTTGAAAGTTTTTCTTTATTTTCATCTTTAATATGAAATGGCGTAATATTACAGCAAGTTTCGGTCACTTTACATCTCTCCTTCTTTTATAAATTCTCTAATAATATGTACAAATTTTATGTCATGAGACATACATCTGATAAAAAGGCATCTACACGCATGATTGCTTGCAAAAACAAATGTTTTCTTTGAGCAAATGTTTCTATACTAGACTTTGTTTCAAGCGCATTACCATTTAAAGTTACTCCATATTGTCGCAATATGGAATCCAACGCTTTTTTTTGAGCAGGCGCTAATTGGAATCCGGTCATGTATAATGGATTCAAAGTATAGCCATCGTCTGTAAACAATACTGTCTCTCCCTCCAGCCGTATATATATTTGAATGCAATCATTTGCATTATTATAAAATGGGGTTGTTATTTCATAAAATTCTCCCATCTTCTTAAAGACTATTTCTTCTTTTAACCAATGTGCATATGTATCTATTAGTTTCTGAATACTCATAGTTATCCGCTTTTCTCGCATGTTTATAAAAATTTATATTGATATTCTATCTTTGGAAATTTTACTACATTTAATTTGTTTAATTTTATGTTTTTTATGGAAAACAAAAAAGGAGCCACGCATGGCTCCTAAATGCTATCTGTATAGCATTAATAAAATTTTATATACATATATATACTTGCCTAATATTCAGTTTTTGATGCTTTGTTTAATAGTTACGCCATGTTCCGGTTACCCACGGATTGTATTTGTTGAAAAGACCATTTGCACAATTTACTAAATCTTCTTGTAACGCTTCTTCATAAGTATAACTTACCCAGTCCGATTTATAATAAGCTACAGTCAAAAGATCAGCGTCCTCTGCTGTTTTCGCGTTATTATATGTTTCTTTAACAAAATCAAATCTTGTACTGGTAGCTGCCGGATTATACTTTTCAAACTGTTTATCTGGCTTGCTATAATATTTGGAGTGATACTTATATGCTTCTGCATCAGAAAACAGAAAATATTGCATCTGATAACTTGATAAAGCCTGTCCGGAAGAATCCTTTGTAGAAGGATCCATAAGATAAACATCTAAGTTATACCACTTTCCATCTATTGAAACTTTTAATCTCGCTCCACCATAAGATTCATTCACATACATGGTTTTAATTCCTGCGCTAGAAAGCAATTCATCCAGGAAATCATTATAGCCATATCGTGTTGCTTTACCCTTTAAAATACAGTTTACAGTATTCTCTGGCTCATATGACCAGTATTCTCCGTAAACTCTTTTTAAATGGTCGCAAGTCCAAATGGTTAATTTTAGGACTTTTTCCTGTGTTGACATGCTATTGTTGACTATTTTTAAAGCCTGTTTTATCTTTGCTTCAGTCGCTTCACTGGCATGATAATCATCTGCAATAACTTTTACATGACACTTGAAAGTTTTTCCATCAACTTTTGCTGTGATAACAGCAGTTCCTTTGCTTACAGCCTGTATAGTTCCTAAATTTTTTGAGCTGGAAGTTGCCCTGTCAGCCCATGCTACTTTATTATTGGAACTAGACCATTTTACAACATTTTTTGCATTATGTAGAACTAAATCAACACCGCTACCAGCTTGAAGAGTAACACTTGTTTTGCTTAACCACATCTTTTTAGAAGAAGAATTCGATTCTTTTTTCTTCCTAGCTTTCTTGCGCTTCCTTTTGACTACAACTTTGCATTTCAGCTTTTTCTTACCTACTTTTGCAGTGATCACAGCCTTGCCTGCTTTCCGAGCTTTGAGTTTTCCTGTCTTTGTGACAGTAACGACCTTTTTTTTGGAAGATTTCCACTTGATACGTTTGGCTCGTTTCTTGCTGATACCCTTCACCTTAAGTTTCTTACTCTGCCCAACGGTCATGGTAATCTTTGTTTTACTCAGTTTAGGCTTTGTTGCTGCATTTACCTGGGTTGCCGGGAAGATGGAAAACACCATCATCAATGCCAGAATCCATGCAAATGTCTGTTTAAAGATTCTACTTGTTGCTTTTGTTTTCATAGCAAAAACTCCCTTCATTATTTAATTTTTCTGGTCGCATATTTTTTCGACCAGCCTTATCGTACCACAACTCTGCAAAAGAAGAATTTTTGTAAGAAGTTATCCGCAGATACGATAAGTACTTCCCTCTCATCGAGTCTATCCGTATTATACCACGGAATCGGATTCCATGAAAAGGTCTATATTTAATATGAGAAAAATTTTGGTAGATGAAATAGAATTAGTATTGTAAAAGGAATCGGATTCCTTTTGATATGGAAATAAAAAGAGTTATAAATGGTATGGCATACAACACGGAAACCACAAACGAATTTTCAGTAGTTCTTATGTGTTTCAGAAAAGATTTTATTATACCTATCCATTTATACATACGTTATCTTTCTTTTTAATTAAATAATAGTGTAATAGATTCAGATAAAAACAATCCAAAAATTATATTTAGGTACAAAAAAAAGAGCCTCTAATTACTCAGAAACTCTTCTTCTACTCATCTTTATAACATAGCATATATCCCTTTAAATAACACAACCATGCTCAATTAATTTCTGTTGTCTAGTAGTTAAAATGGAAAATTCAAGACTTTCCCTGTCTCGGGACAAATAAAAGCAAACTGGTTCTCTTAATTTACTCTTTTTAGGAACAAACTCAAATGTAAATTTCCCATTATCGAACCGGTTACCATCAAAATATCCATAAATAAAACGTTCCTCTGTATTTCCACTATGCAACAGTTCATCAATCATCACCGCACCCGTGTATTGTTTTTCTCTTAATGAATCCTCAATCTCTGAAAGATAATCAAAAGGAGGTTCATTAGTTTTCATAATTATAAGAATATTTACTTTTTCTTCATTTATCATAAACATTTCAAAATTATTCATCTAACTCCTCCTTTCTAGCTTTCAATAATCAGATTGTTTCATAATATTCATCAATAACCGCTAATGCTCGTTTTATTAAATCATGAGCTCTTTCTATATCTAATATTTCTGTAGTATCAAGTGGTGCGGTAGGATCATCCCAGTGTTCTATACGATGACGATTCGTATTATAAAAAGTATATATATTTCCAATGTATCTTATTTGATCTGGTTTCGCTTTTCCGTATCTATCCGGTTTTAGTCTATATTTCGCACCGATTTTATCAAACATATCAAAATGGTTTTCTTTGATATACTGCACATTTGGTATAATTTCGCATTCTTTCAATACTATTTTTAACTGTGCTTCTACAACACGCATTGCTGGCTGAGCCAAATATGTTCCATCAAACATATCATCCATAATCTTAAGATTATACACAGCTTGATGAAGAGATCTCTCCATTTTTTCAGACGGTAATTTATCATATGCATTAGGCAGATAAAACTGAAATTCAGAATGCACTTCATCTTTATCTATATTAAGATTATATGTGCTATTGAAAATTTTAGGAATTTCTTCCACATCAATTAATTCAGTAATATATCCAATAAAAGTAGAAAATAACTCTTTTGGTTTTCCCTGCATTACCACTTTGTCATGTTTTTTAAAATGTGTTACGACAATCCTATCTTTTCTTTTATTACTTTTTAAAGAGACTGCTATTCCATGCGTAATATCTTTCTTTTCTATGAACAGATTATCTTTTCCGATTTCTTCAATAACAAGTTCTATAACTGTTGAAAATTCTTCCGATGAGATTCCTTCAACCGTAAACCAAAAATCGCCTCTCTTAATTTTAGGAATTCCATGCCCTTCTAGCAGGGCAGCCTTTGCCAGCTTATCAACTTGTTCATTATAATAATCGCCTGAATGAGCTTTTACTTTTTGATAAGAAATTCTAAGAATATTAGATTTAGTCTTCATAAAATCTGCATATTTTTGAGTAAGTCTATTCTTTGCCTTCCACTCACCCAACGCCCATTTTGCAATTCCTTCGTAGTCATATCGAAGATTTAAACTATGATAGCCATTATTAATTGCCCACTGTACTGCATACATAGCACCAAGCATTTCACCTGCAACATTTCTAATAGCTAAAGAATCAGGTTCATCTCCATTCCCTGATTCTCTAATAGTTTCGCCACTTGGCGTGAGAATAATACAACCAAAAGAATATTTTCTTATATTTATATCAAAACTACCATCTACATATGCAATTAATTCCTCATCTGTATCCTGTTCTATATCTACTGTTTTAATTTCTTGGACTTCATTTCCTAAATACTTTTTTGCTTCGTCTTCTGTTTCAAAGCCTTTATATTCTGCTCCTGGATATCCATTAACCATTTCTTTGCATTCATTCCATGAGTAAAATAATCCAGTTTGTTTTCCTTTTTTTACAGCATAAAACTTTTTCTTTGCCATATATACTCCTTCAAGATTGGGGATTATAGCATAATACAAACTACTCGTCAAGAATTACTTTTATTTATACTTTGACAATATTTGTCTATTTCAGCTATCTTTTGTTCTCTGTTTCTTTTTTATTATACATACTCATCTAAAACCAGTCAATAAATTTCACCGAAACAAAAGCAGTATAAATCTTACACGTCAACATAAAAATACTAATAGATATCATGGTGTTTATGGTCCGTCCAATAACCGCTCCATCTTCATAACAAAATTCTTTCTTACAATAAATTTAACATCTACGACTGGATATTCATGCCTAACTCTCTATGAGAATAACTTTGCTTTTTAAACGAATTTTGTTATAATTACGACGTTACTCAATAAGTGTGATTTTTTTGCTCAATATTTGTTTTTCAGGTATATGGTACTCTGTATTATCTGTAGAAAAACATATAATTTTTCCAAGTTCTTTATCGTGAGATACCTGCCAGCCTCCCGAATAAGAATAAAGATGACGTAGTTCCAATTCCTTGCTATTAGAATATAAGAAACACTGTATAGTTTTCCCATTTAATAATTCTAATGAAAGTTGATACCTGTATCCTATATTTTTTGTGAAACTAATATCTGGCCGTGTAAATATATAATGTATTCCAGCAATCGTGAAAAGCAAGAAAACAACACAGACTGGTGTAGTAACTATTATTAATGAATTATCCATAAGGAGCCCCCTTTATGCAGAAAATACTTGAATCATTGGCTGACAAAATAATTATTACAAAAGATTTCCCTTTTTACATGAGACTAATAAGCTGGTTTTGCTTTTCTTTAAGCTATTTTAAACAAGAGCTGTTTTCTGTCTTACAAGTCTGTGAAATTGATTTTAGTTTTGTAACCAAGTTAGTAAGAACAAATGAAAATTATATATACTTATTTCTTACGATTTTTACATTTTTTAATATGTATATTTTTATCGTCTGTATACTTGATTTTTTCTTCAAGATAAAGGATTCTTTACCTGATATTGCATTTCAGATATATATTATTTATTTTTATATTTCACTTTGGGTAGATTGCTTTGAAAATTTTCATATTTTACATAAGGGTTTTTCAGTAATAAACTTTTGGGAAATTCATTTTTCAAAGCCACTTTATTTATTGTTATTATTTTTCTTAATATTACCAATAGTCTTTTATATGTTCGCAATCACATTAAAAGGAATTGAAAATTTAAAGAAAACCTTGTCCCAATTTGATAAAAATTAAATTCAAAAGAATTAACTTCTTTAACATTTCTCCATCTAAATCTGGTTCAGTTAGGCTAGATTCAGATGGGGTTATACCACAATTATTTCAGCAAATTATGTTGAATCAGAGATTACTTGTTCATAGTGGACAATGTTTTCTTCTTTATATTGTATTTAGATGTATTTTTAAAGCTTTCCAACATTTCTTCTATATCTTTATATTTTCGCCTGGGGATAATATATTTTCCTATAGCGGATCGTGCCTGCCATATTTTTTCTGTCCTAATATGATATATGTGCGAAGGAAACCTTTCTTTCTTCTCTCCCATCTGCCAAAATATAAATCCAAAGGTAGTATAAGAAATTGATGTACCTACAAAAGAAAATATAGGAATTTGCTGCAGCAAAGTTTTATCTTCATCCTCTAATTCTATTTCTAAAGCTGAAACTGATTTATCCAGTATCTTTTGGTAGTGGCATATGACTGGAAATCTTGAATCCTCAAATTTAAAGCTATCTTTCATTAAAAGAAGTACACGTTCTATTTTTGTTCTTTCAATATCAGAAAAAAATATCATGTGACCAATACGATAAGCATTCCAGTATCTCCATGTCTGCGGCATAATTACTGGACAACCACCTGTAAGATGATGTTCCTTTATGTTTTCTTCATAACTTAATTCTCCTGATGAGGATTGTTTTTTACCCTTTTTCGTTTTTATGTAATCGAATAATTTTTCTTCATTTGTCATATAATGCCCTCACTTTTATCTTTTAGCTATTTGTTTCTAATATGTATATTTTTTGTTTAATGAGGGGCTTATTGTGCCGCAGCTTATGTGATCGGGCGCCGGGAATGGGACTTTCAGAAAAACTGCCATCCAATCTCAACTGTCTTGTGCCGAAGACACAGGGAAATTACAAAATGGCATCTCTTTTAATATATCCATCGCTACAGTATCTTCTTTTCCCATTAATTTTAATATCTTGTACTGTGCTATTTGCCTTAAACCGCCCACATATCTACACAAAACCAAATCCTGACGAGTATGTACTTTTATTTGTGACAAGTAATTTTTTACAATTTCTAATTTGATTATTCTCTCAGGATTATCTACGCATTCAACATAATTCCATGAAGAACTTTCAATAACCTTACCAAGAGCTTTTCTGTACGACTCATTATTCATTTTCTTCTCTTCGCTTTCAATACTTGAGAGAACGCGATCTGCAAATATTGATTCTTCAACCAACATTGTTCTTGCAGGGTATTCTTCCAAAGGGTGGAAGCCCACTCCCAGTCCTCTATCCTGTCTAACACTTTGCGTTAGTCTCTTATAGATATATTTTATTATTTTTTGTTTCCAATCTTCTGGATACTCCTCTTCCTTGAATTTAGAGAAATAATTATTTAAAAGCTTGGTTTCTTGATTATATGCAGCATATAAATCATTGCGTAATATATAATGATCATTTGTCATTACTCGGTCATGCTTTTCTTTGATAATATTATTTTCATTATAATCATTCAAGCCCTTTTCTAAAGTATGTTTCGTTATACCTTCCATAATATTAAGAACCAAAGTTTCTGCCTCATCACCGTATTTACAAACTATATTTTTAAATATTTCATCCTCTTCTTTTTCGTCTGCTGGTTTAAATGCTTCTATAAGTTTTTTCTTTATATCCTGTAAAAATAATTCCTCTGGCAAAGTAACTTCTTCCGCATCCATTGTTGGAAAAAGAATGCAATGTTTTGATGGATTTAATACATCTAACTCCGTTGTAATGATGCTCCCTTTTAAATCAGAAAATAAATCAGAAAAAGCCTTAATATCTTCTTTTACGCTATTTTGTGCTGACTTATATTTTTGCAAAGTAAGAAAGAGTCCTTCTTTTTTGTACAAGAAGGCTACTTTGCTAGTTGCAACGTCTGCTTTTATTTGTGTTACTATATTTTTCAATGTTTGTGCTTCATCACTATTATCGGGTTTTATTAAAAAAATATATATGTCAGATTTAGCAACACGTTTAGCTTCAACATTACCTGAAACGCCCGGTGTATCTATTATCTGAACATCATCCAAATCACATTTCTTTAACAGTTCCTCACAAAATAAGCTTGGTTTCTGATAGGTATTGATATGGAAAGATACCTTCTCTTTGTTTGGATATCTCTTACTCTGCTCAATTTCCCTGATTTCTCTAATTACATTTTCTATCTTTTCCATTTTAGATATATTGCTCTGAATAAAACGATGTTTTGTTAATTCTGTCACCTTATCCTTAAGAGCAGCTATTTCCTTAGAATCTGATTCATTGTAGATGGAGTTAAAATCTGTATGAAAAGTAAAGTTTTCCAGAAGGGTTGACTCTGAAACTTGAATATATATTGGACACACTGTTTTATCAATGTTATTACCGCAAAATAGTTTAGTAAATCCCACTCTATCCTTAACAAATCGAGAATTGAAAAAAGACTTACCACTTCTTGCTCTGCCAATAATTGCAATTGTTTTTGTTTTTAAATTAGCTTTAGATATAACAGTACTCGAATCCTCTTTTTTATATAAATAGTCAATAATATCTTCAGTTTTCCAAATTGATCCCGCAGGTGTTTTTTTTAAAGGCTTTGGAAAACTTGTATCGCTTTCTATCCAATTTGAGACATCACTATTACATATATCGACTATATCACTAAGCGTAAGTACCTCTTTATTAATTTCCATATAACTCCTCCTTACAAAATTATCACGAATGGAACAAGTTCCCGTTCTTTATGATTTTAGCATACGTTATGTATCTAACTGTGTGAACCCTCCCTACCTAAATCAGAGATTATAGGTGGGGCTTCCCATCACATCAGACCAAAGATGTCTCAAGTACAAGAGGTGTCTGACTACCACTTTAGGTGGTATGGGCTGCCCGACTACAGATACCGCTTTTCCTCAGCCGCTTGGTCACGCGGCAGCTTACGCTGTTCTTCAGTGTGCCAAGGACCGCAGAGAAGTGAATTAATGTAGCCAGGACGCAGCTGGTCCGTCTGCAAAGTTCAGGGACTTTTGCCTGAACCTGCAACAGTCTCTTCGCAGAGACTGATTTTAAGAGGACACGGATAAAATACCGTGCCGCTATATTCTTTGAAGCCGAAAGGTCACAGTTATAAACTTTTCCATTGGTAAAACGGCAGAGTTCATTTGTGGAAAATCCAGCTTCTCTCCCACGCAGTATCTTCCCGGAGCCATCATAGGCAAGCCGGGAAGTGTTCACGGCACAGATATAGGAGATACGGATACCTTTCCGGGCAGCCATCTCTTTTACACGGTGCTGGATATCCCGTTTCCGCCATAAAGACAGCCGCTGTTTCTTTGAACCACGCTTTTTACCATGCATCTGAAGATGTTCAAACACAATGACTTCTGCACTGACCTCCTGTGCATAGGCGATGATTGCCTGTGCTGTCTTTACAACAATCGCCGCATTATAATGATTGATAAATCTCCACAACCGGGGATTTTTATGATTGCCCTGCTGCTGTGCCTTCTTTACTGTGTTCAGTAATCCATACATCCGGTCTTTTTCTACGGGGCTGTTGATAAACTTCTGCCCGGTGACAGTTCCATCTTTACCGACTACAGAACACACAGCATCTGTATTGATGCCAAGGTCTACTCCAAGGACTGTGGAGACATCCTTATCCTTCTTATATCGTGGCAGTTTCTTGTTTGCGAGGGTATATGCCACACGCAGCTCATACCGGTGCCCACGTTTTGCAAGCACCGGCGGAGCGGCTGCCC
>ENA-OOWK01000259-OOWK01000259.1-human-gut-metagenome-genome-assembly--contig:-NODE-259-length-44135-cov-6.099025_pt1 | contig 44135 bp, 20 predicted proteins | sample MGYA00241405_ERZ501317 | MGnify/ENA primary metagenome ERZ501317 (study PRJEB25962, sample SAMEA1972440) | human gut metagenome | biome: human gut; feature: human-associated habitat; material: faeces... | reverse complement strand
CCGCGTCGACGCCGCCGGCACCGGAGCGGATGGTCACCACGGCGGAACGTTCGTCATATTCGCCGTCAAGCAGGGTCTGAATCTCCATCTGGTCGAGATCCTTCTGAATCTCGCCGATTTCGCTTTGCGCCTCGTCCAGAGAGTCCTGATCGCCCTCCTCGTGGCCGAGTTCGACGAGCGTTTCCACATCGTCGATGCGCTGGGAGGCGGAGTGCAGACGCTTCAGCTGCGATTCCGCGGCGGACAGCCGGCTGGTGATCTTCTGGGCGTTTTCCGGGTCATCCCACAGGCCCGGGGCCGCGGCCTGCGTTTCGAGATCCTTGATATCGGCCTTGAGCCGGTCGACGTCCAGCGCCTTGGCGATGGATTCATATTTGGCGCGGGCTTCGCCGATCGCCTGGGTAAAGTCAAATTCTGCCATCGTGGTTTACCTTACTGTTGATTCTTTGAGATTCCTTGGGAAGTCACGTCCTTGTTGACAGCCTTCGCACATTCCTCTGGCGTTGGCGGGCATTGCCGCGCCACACGCGCATCCGCCTGCAATCCATGCTGCCAGAAGGTTCCGGGCCTGCCTTGCCGATAGTCGGCCGGGCGACCTCACGAATCCCTCGCATCAGACGTGTTCAACTGCGGGCACGAATATGCGAAGGCAACGTCAAAGCCCCGCGTAAATCGCCGGGATGACCAGAGAGCCGAGCATGGCCACAGCTATGACGACGCACACCACACGCACGATGGTGCGGCGGCGGTTCTCACGCTGCTGTCGGCTGTCCTGATAGTTACTCACGAGACCAATAGTGTACTCACCGCTTACGACCGCAGGACTTGCCGCCGACGCCCGCCCTGCCGGTGGACCCCCACGGCCCTTTCCCTTGCGCTTTCAGCGCCGCCAGATGGTGTTTCATGGCCACCAGCATGATGTGCGAATCCTCAAGGCCCAGGTGGCGTTCGTTGTGGGCGGAATCAAGCGCGCCCTGACGTTTGGCGTAGGCGTCGAGCGTGTTGTCTCCGTAAGGATGCTCGTTGGTGGGTACCGCGCCGGGGTCCCACTGCCGGCTCATCGGCAGGGTATCGATGATGGTGATGCGCCCGGCGCGGTAGCTTTCCGCGTATCCGGCGACGTTCAGCATGAACCAGCTATGTTCGAAGGTGGCGTTATGCGCCACGTACGGCTGCTGGGTAAGCCGCGCGAGCAGGCCGGCCTGGGCTTGGGGCCATTCGTCGAAGAGTCGGTACCCGGCCTCGCTGCTGCGGCCGCGTACATCGATGCCGGTGAGTTTGGCGATGAGGGCGTTGCCGAGCGCCGCGTTTTCCGGCGGCACGCCAAAAGCGAGGCGGGACTGGCCGTAGGCGTCGCCGGCGGCGTAATAGCCCTGCTCATAGGCGTATGTCTCGGGTTCGCCGGCCGGGCGCGGACTGGCCATGTTCATGAACTCGAAGCCGACGTCGATGATGTAGTCACGTGCCGGATCGATGCCGGTGGTTTCGATGTCGATGCCCATCACCGCATCCACGTCGCGGCCGGGCAGGTAGGCGTCGCGCCAGTCGGGCTTGGGATGGTGTCCGGTAGCGTTGCCAGACGCGGCGGCACCACCCGGCAGAGCGGCACCACCCGGCGAAGTCGCGCCGGAGAGATTGGCGCGGGCCATCGCCGCATCGCCCGCCCGCTTCTGGAAGCGCTGGGCCTTACGCCGTTCGGCGCGTGCGTCAAGAATCGCTGCCGTACGATCTTGGACATCGTCCAAGGCGACTGTTGTGGGGAACTTGACATCGCTGTTTTCGGCGGCAGTGTTTCCGGCAGATGTGCCACCGGCTTCGCCGCTCAGATCCAGCATGCCTTGGTCATCGTTCGACGGGCCGCTGCCGGAGTACGGCTTGAGCACGGCAATGGTGGCCCTCCCCCGCCGTTCGCGACTGACCGCCCATAGGTGTTGCTGTTCGCCCAGATGCAACAGCGTGTTGATGTTGTCGTTGAGCCGACGATTGGCGTAGGCGAGCGCGCGAGGCAGACGATAGGAGCCGATGAACCGGTCGAAATCGGTCATGAATGCGCTGTTGCATTGGGCGATGATCGATTCCAGACGCTCGCGTGTGGCGTAGTCGGCCTTCAATGCGTCGTGGATGGACTGTGGGGTGGATTCCGGTATTGTGCCGACGCCATGCGCCAGGTCCAGAGAACGCACCCAGTCCCAGTCGATGGTGGTGCCATCGGCGTCCTTGGGCATGGACGCCGCCCATTGGGGAATGTCTCCCTTGGCGGCGTCGAACCATGCACGGTCGGTCATAGTGCGAAACCGAGCTCTTCAGCGGCCTCGGTGGGCACCGGGTCTTCGCACCAGTAGTCCTCGAGGTTCTCGTTGGTGGTCAGCGAACGGATTTCGGCGCGATCGATATACAACTCGCCGCTCAAATGATCGGTTTCGTGCTGGAAGATGCGTGCGGGCCAGCCGTGCAGCGGCTCGCTGTGGTGTTTGCCGTCTTCATCATCCCATTCGGCGGTGATGTCGAGCCAACGCTTGCGCACAGCTTGGTATCCGTCGAAGCTCAGGCAGCCCTCGTAGAACGAGGCGGTTTTATCGCTGGTGGGTTTGTAGCTCGGGTTGATGATCACGTGGAAGGGGAATTCCGCGATTTCGCGCGGATCATCCTCGTCGTCGCGCACGTGGTCTTCGACCACGGCGAGCGCGAGCCCCAAGCCGATCTGGGTGGCGGCGAGCCCCACGCCGGGTGCCTCCAGCATGGTGGTGTGCATCGTATCGATGAGTTTGGCGAGCGTACGCTTGGAAAGCTGGCCATTATAGGCCACTGTCCGTTGGCGCAACACCGGTTCGCCGGCCTGCACGATGGGCAGGAGCTTCTCCTTGCCGCCGGTTTTGATGAGTTGTTCGACATCACGGTTGAGTTCGAGGTCGACTTTGGCGTTCTTTCCAAACATTGTTTTTTTCCTTAGGGAAGGGTGCTACAGCGCGAGTTCTTCGGCGACGATCTTGGCGAGGCGGGTGCAGACTTCGTCGGCGTAGGCTTGGGTGGCGGCCTCGGCCATCACGCGCACGAGCGGTTCGGTGCCGGAGGGGCGCAGCAGCACACGGCCGGTGTCTCCCAGCAGTTCCTCCTCACGGGCCACGGCATCCTGGATGCGCTTGTTGGTGGAGGCGGCCTTCTTGTCCACGTTCGGCACGTTGATGAGGGTCTGCGGCAGCTGCGGGAAGTCGGCGGCGAGCTCCTTCAGGCTCTTGCCGGACTTGACGACCTCGTTGCACAGGGTCAGTGCGGTCAGGGTGCCGTCGCCGGTGGTGGCGAATTCGCGGTTGATCACGTGGCCGGACTGCTCGCCGCCAAGCGAGTAATCGCCCTTGAGCATTTCCTCAAGCACGTAACGATCGCCCACGGCGGTTTCCACGGTCTTGATGCCCATATCTTTCAGGGCGAGCTTCAGACCGAGGTTGCTCATCACGGTGACCACGAGGGTGTCGTGGTTGAGCTTGCCTTCGCGCTGCTTGGCACGGGCCAGAATGCCCATGATCTGGTCGCCGTTGATCATGTTGCCGTCTTCGTCCACGGCGAGACAACGGTCGGCGTCGCCGTCGAAGGCCACGCCCATCACGGCATCGGTGGCCTTGACCATGGCCTGCAGCTGCTCGGGGTGGGTGGAACCGGCGTTCTTGTTGATGTTGTAGCCGTCCGGCGAGGCGTTGATCACGATTACATCCGCACCGGCACGGCGCAGGGCTTCGGGAGCCACCACGGAAGTGGCGCCGTTGGCGCAGTCGGCCACGATCTTCAGGCCCTTGAGCGGCTTGGGCTGGGTTTTGTCATCGTTCAGCGGAGCGATGGTGGCCACCAGATGATCGATGTACAGGTTGGTGGCAGTGGTCTGGTCGTGGCTCACGCGGCCCACGCCGGCACCGGTCGGGCGGTCCCAGTCCTGGCCGAGCACGGCCTCGATGTCGTCTTCCTTCTGGTCGGGCAGCTTGAAGCCGCCACGTGCGAAGAACTTGATGCCGTTGTCGGGCATCGGGTTGTGGGAGGCGGAGATCACGGCACCCATCTCAACGTTGAGCACGCTGGTCAGGAACGCGATGCCCGGGGTCGGGATGATGCCTGCGTCGATCACGTCGAATCCGCCGGCGGCCATGCCCGCAGACAGGGCGGAAGCCAGAAAATCGCCGGACACACGGGTGTCACGACCCACGAGCGCGCGGCGGCGCCCCTCAGGCTGATCGTCTTGGGTGCCGGCGTCGCCGAGCACACGCACGGCGGCATCGCCCAAATCCAACGCCAGACGTGCGGTCAAATCCCTATTGGCCAGTCCTCGAACACCATCGGTTCCAAACATCTTCGGCATATGAAGTTCCACTCCTTGTATCGCGTTACCCGCACCATCGTAGTCGTTGTGCTCCACCCTAGGACCCGACTCGGCAAAAAACCGCCACGGAATCTGCTCCAGAACCGGAAATCAGCATTCAACAGCCGCAATGGCATCACCCACAAACCCGCATATTCATCTTGTTCGGCGGATGAATGATGAGATACATTCGTTAGCGGGCATGCCGGACGGACCGATGCACTCCGGCACGGGAACGAAGCCATCGCACTAGTAAGAACGGGCCGGCAAACGCGCCTGTAAACAATACAGCGGCAAATACGACGAACGGAACTACCCAGCGTACATCGATAACCGGCAAAGCAACACCAAACAGAACGACGGCGAGGAACACGCTGAGCCATGCGATGAACATGCCCAACGGCATCTCCTCTACCGGGGTGGTCTCGGCCATGAATGCAACGATCTATTACTCCGATGTTGTGGTCAGTATGTGCGGCAGTTGCTCGTCGCGGTTGAGGAAAGAACGCGTTTGGCAGCGAAGTAGCGTATGCCGACCTTCCTCAGTGCGGGCGTATACCATGGTGCAATGCGTCAGGCAGCGGTCCAACTGCCGGCTCAGTATCTCGGCGTCCTGCTGGCGGCGGGCAAATACGGACGGGCAGGGGAAGCTCACGCAGTAAGCGCGCACGCCCCATTCCTTACCGATGATGACATATCGCGGATTGTTGATGGGCGCGAGTAGCTCCTTCATAACGCCGGCGAACAGCACCTGCTCGCGCCGCGAACCGCCAATCAGCATGACACGCAATGCCGTGAATCTGCGACGTGTCTGGCGGATCGAGGAAGTCGTTCACCGCTTCGCCTGCCGCGCTGGTTTCTAGGCGCTCAGGTTCCGCAGTCGCCAAATGCCAGACATTGGCCACCTTATCGGGGTCTGCGACCACGCTGCGGTTGACGGCCATGCTGTATGCTTCACTGCATCAGTGTAAGGCACGAATCAATAGGTTTTGAGCCCCAGATCGATGGTAAGAATGATGCCGGCGATTACGGCGGCGGCGCGCATGATGTTTGCGGGAATCTTGCGGGTGATGGACGGGGCGATGTACCCGCCGATGAAGCATCCGATGCACAGCATGATGGCGGCCGGCCAATCGACCGCGCCTTGGATGATGAATACCACTGAGGCGCTGATGTTCGCGCCTGTGCCGATCAGGGTTTTCAATGCATTGATCTTGTGGAATGGGCCGATTTTGGCGGCATCAAGCACGGCGAGAGCCAAGGTACCGGCGCCCGCGCCGAAGTAGCCGGAGTAGATGGCGACCGCCGCTACGCCCAGCCATACCCACCAGGAATCCTGACTCATGGGCTGCACGAGTTGTTCCGGCGGGCGGTGAGGTGCGGTAGGGGTGGTTGCGCGCTTGGCGGCTTCAGTGGCTTCAGTGGCTTCAGTGGCTTCGATGTGCTTGAGTTGCGCGGTGGCATCCGCGGCGGCTTGCTTGGCCTGCATGCGGCCGCGCGGATTGATGGCGATGATCAGCGAGCTCAGCAAAATCAGCACTGGTGCGGCAAATTCAAAGACACTCGGGTCGAGTTTGAGCAACAGAAACGCACCGGCCACCCCGCCGAATGCGCCGATGACCACATACGTAATGGAGCGTACCGCTTGGCCTTTGAGTTCTTTGCGCGCACCCATCACGCCACCGATGCCCGTGCCGACCACGCCAACGGTGTTAGAAGCGTTTGCCAATACAGGCGGAATGCCGAACGCGAGCAGGGCCGGGTATGAGACCAGTGACGATGCGCCTACCGCATAGCCCACGAATCCTGCGCCGATTCCGGCCAACAGAATCAGCAGTAATGAAGTTATGGAAAAGCCCGCAATCATTCCCCGTATCCTTGTCGCTCATCGACCGGCATATTGCCGGCCTTGAGCGAGAATACGCTGTTGAGGATTGGTTGCGGGTTTTATGTTGGAATGTGGACGTAGCTTCTCGCGGAAGCGACTCCCCTCAGTCGCCTGAGGCGACAGCTCCCCTCGCGCCCGAGGGGAGCCAGAAGGAAATCAGAGCGCTTCGTTGTATTCGCGAACCTTGAGGGTGCGGTGGGAGGATGCCACGTTTTCGACGATCAGACGCTTCAGGGCATTGTCGGCGGCAATGTGCCCGTCCAGCCAGGCGTCACCGAGCTTGACCAGCGTGGCGGGATCGGCGTAGCCCGGGTACAGGCCGTTGAGCAGGGCGTCGGCCATGTGGTAGGTCTTGTTGGCCCAGACCCAGTCCACAGTCTCGAAGTACTTGGCGGCGAACGGCTCGGCCAGATCGGAGCGCGGGGTGGCGGAGAAGCCACGGGCCACGGCCTCGAGCTGGGAGTTGGTCAGCTCGTCGTTGTGGAGCGCCTGATCCCAAGCCCATTCCTTGGCCTCAGCGGTGGCCATGGAGGCACGGGCGCCGTAGGCGAACTCGCGGTTTTCCGTGGTCTCCTTCTTGGCGAGCTGCGCGTCCACGTCGTCGTTGGTCATCTCGTTGACGGAGGTGAGCGCTTGGACGATGGTCCACGTGAAGTTGTTGTCGATTTCGAGGCCTTCAAGACGCACGGTGCCGTCCAGCAGACCGTGTGCGTTGGCGGCGAATGCGGCGTCGCCCTCCTCACCGTAGCCCAAGTAGGCGGTGACGAGCTGGAACTGGGTGTCCGAGCCGGCTTCGGCGGCGTTGGCCAGAGTCCACAGTTCGGCGGCCACGTGGCGCAGCACATCGTCGCGGCGGGCGGGCGCCACGTAGTGGTGGGCGGTGGTGCTCATGCAGGCCAGCGCGTAACGGAAGGTGGTGGATTCGGTTTCCGTGGCCAGAAGACGCAGGGTCATGTCCACGAAGCGTTCGGCCGGGAATTCGCCGTCACGGGTCATATCCCAGAAGGCGAGCCAGGTCACGGCGCGGGCCAGGGCATCATCGAAACGATGCAGGTTGGCTTCGGCGAATGCCTGGGATTCGGCGTCGAAACGAATCTTGGTGTAGGTCAGGTCATCGTCGTTGACCAGCACGAATGCCGGGCGCGGCTTGCCGGCTGCGGCCTCGACGATGGTGGTTTCGCCATCTACATCGAGTTCGAACTGCTCGGTGCGCACGATCTTGCCGGTTGCGGCGTCTTCGTTGTAGAAGCCGACGGCCAGGCGATGCGGGCGCAGCACCGGGTGTTCGGCCGGCGCGCTCTGGGTGAGCTTCAGTTCGGCGATGGTGCCGTCCGCGTTTACGGTCAGGCCAGTGGCGATCGTGTTGATGCCGGATTCCTCCAGCCACTTGGCGCTCCAGGCCTTGAGATCGCGGCCGGAGGTCTTTTCCAGTTCGCTCAGCAGGTCGGCCAGGGTGGCGTTGGAGTAGGCGTGACGGTTCAGGTAGTTGTGGATACCTTCGAAGAACTGCGTGCGGCCCACGTAGAATGCCAGCTGCTTCAGCACGGAGGCGCCCTTGGCGTAGGTGATGCCGTCAAAGTTGACGTAAGTGTCGTTGAGGTCGTTGATCGGCGCGACGATCGGGTGCGTGGTGGGCAGCTGATCCTGGCGCAGCGCCCAGCTCTTCTCGCCGGAGCAGAAAGTGGCCCAAGCGTCATGCCATTCGGTGGCTTCGGCAGTGGCCAGCGTGGAGGTGAATTCAGCGAAGGACTCGTTGAGCCACAGGTCGTTCCACCACTTCATGGTCACATAGTCGCCGAACCACATGTGCGCAAGCTCGTGCAGCACGGTCACCACGCGGCGCTCGGCCAGCGCGTCGGTCACCTTGGATTCGAACACGTAGGAGTCGCGGATGGTGACCATGCCGATGTTCTCCATGGCGCCCGCGTTGTATTCGGGCACGTAGATCTGGTCGAACTTGGCGTACGGGTAGGGCACGCCCCAGGTCTTGGCGTAGAACGCGAAGCCCTTCTTGGTGATGTCGAACAGGTAGTCGACGTCCTTCGCGAAGGCCTTGGCCAACGACTGTCGGCAGTACTGGGCCATTGGCACGGTACGGCCGTCTTCGTTCAGGTATTCGGTGTGCCATTCGGCGTACGGGCCGGCGCAGATGGCGGTCAGGTAGGAGCTCATCACCGGGGTCGGCTCGAAGTCCCACAGACGGGTGCTTTCGTTCGGCTTGTCGCCGAGGGTGCCGTCGAGGGTTTCGCGCGGATCGTCCTCGATGGTGGCAACCGGCATGTTGGAGGTGACGATCCAGCTGGCGGGAGCGAGCACCTTGAAGTCGAAGGTGGCCTTCAGGTCAGGCTGGTCGAACACGGCGTAGACGCGGCGAGCGTCCGGCACCTCGAACTGGGAGTACAGGTAGATGTTGCCATCGGACGGGTCGACCGAGCGGTGCAGGCCCTCGCCAGTGTTGGAGTAACGGCACCTGGCTTCGACGGTGACCTCGTTCTTCTCCTTGAGGTCGGTCAGTTCGATGCGGTTGTCTTGGAAGGCCACGGCCGGGTCCAGGGACTTGCCGTTGAGGTCGATGGAGGTCACTTCGTCGGCGATCAGGTCGAGGAAGGTCGACGAACCAGGCTTCGCGTTGAAGCAGATGAACGACTTGGAACCGAAGTTCTTCGCGCCGACCGTCAGGTCAAGGTCGACGTGATAGTGAATCGGCGCTTCGATAACGGCCTTACGTTCTTCGGCTTCAATACGAGTGAGATTAGAACCGGGCATGACTTCAATTACTCCTTACGGTCGTCCCTGGATAATCCGGACTACTTGGTTTCTACGGTTTCGACGTCCTGGGCGATGTCGGCCACGACGGGCACGATCATCGGCTTGCGGTGCAGCTGGCGCGCAACCCAGCTGCCGAGCGTGCGGCGCATGGTCTGCTGCAGCTTGTAGGTGTCGCGCGTGCCCTGCATCATCTGGTCGTTGAGCTGTTCGACGATCTGGTGACGAACCTTGTCGAACTCGCTTTCGTCCTCGGCCACGGCATTCAGGTAGATCTTCGGGCCGGTGACGACCTCGTGATTGTCGGTGTCGACCACCACGAACGCGGAGACGAAGCCCTCGGTGCCGAGAATGCGGCGCTTTTCCAGCTCGTCATCGGTCAGCTCGCCGACGGAATCGCCATCGACGTACACGTAACCACACGGCACGGAGCCGACGACCGCGGCCCTGCCGTGGTACAGGTCGACCACATCGCCGTCTTCGGCCAAAACCACGTTCTGCGGGTCCACGCCGGTCTTGACGGCGATCAGGCCGTTGGCCACCAGATGGCGGTTTTCGCCGTGGATCGGCATGGCGCACTTGGGCTTGACGATGTTGTACATGTACAGCAGCTCGCCCTCGTTGCAGTGGCCGGACACGTGCACGGCGGCGTTGTCGCGGTTGACGACCTTGGCGCCGAGCTGCACGAGCTTGTTGATCACCTTGTAGACGCCGTGCTCATTGCCTGGAATCAGGGAGCTGGCGAGAATCACGGTGTCGAACTCGTTGATGTGGATATCGCGGTGGTTGCCGTCGGCGATGCGGCCGAGTGCGGCCATCGGTTCGCCCTGGGAGCCGGTGCACATGAAGACGAGCTTGTCGTCCTGAATGTCGTTGGCCTGCTTCAGGTCCACGACGGTGCCTTCGGGGATGTGCAGGTAGCCGAGGTCGGCGGCGATGGACATGTTGCGCACCATCGAACGGCCGACGAACACGACCTTGCGGCCGTACTTGTGGGCGGCGTCCACCACCTGCTGCACACGGTGCACGTGGGAGGAGAAGCTGGCGACGATGATTTTGCGGGTGGCCTGGGCGAACGCTTGGTCAAGGGCCGGGCCGATGGAGGTCTCGGGCTTGACGAAGCCGGGCACCTCGGCGTTGGTGGAGTCCATCATCAGCAGGTCCACGCCCTTTTCGCCGATCTTGCCGAATTCGACGAGGTCGGTGATGCGGTGGTCGAGCGGCAGCTGGTCGAGCTTGATATCGCCCGTGTCGATCAGGGAGCCGGCCGGGGTCTTGACATAGACGGCCAGGGCGTCCGGGATGGAGTGGGTGACGTTGACGAATTCGAGGTCGAAGGGGCCCACCTTGAGCTTCTCACGGCCGGCAACCTCAACCTTGGTGGGGTTCTGGTGGTGTTCCTTGCACTTGGCGTCCACGAAGGCGAGGGTCAGCTTGGAGCCGATCAGCGGGATGTCCGGGCGCAGCTTGAGCAGGTAGGGCACGCCGCCGATGTGGTCCTCGTGGCCGTGGGTGAGCACCAGGGCGTCGACCTTGTCGAGACGGTTCTTGATGTAGCTGAAATCGGGCAGGATGAGATCCACGCCCGGCTGCTCCTCCTCGGGGAAGAGCACGCCGCAGTCGATGAGCAGCAGGTGACCGTTGTATTCGATCACGTTCATGTTGCGGCCGATTTCACCCAAGCCGCCGAGCGGCGTGATGCGCATGGAGCCCTTGCGGTACTTCGGCGGGGCGATCAGCACGGCATCCTGCTGGGGTGCGGTGGCCTGCCGGGTGGCGTTGATCTTACGGGACGGCGTACGGCTGTTGGATCCGTTGGCGTTGCGGCCGCGCGCGGAACCGCGACGGCGAGAATTCGTGTTCTTGCTTGTTTTCTTTTGTTCTTGTGCCATAACCTTTTTGGGATTTCTGTTGTGGTGCCTCTGCTCTGTCATGCAGGGGCGGCGGGCTGGCAACCCGTATGCAGCGTTTCGGGCTTACAGCAGTCCGGCAGCGCGCATGCCCTCTTCAGCCTTGTCAAGCTGAGTGGCGTCGGGACCGATGTTCGGCAGACGCATGGTGGTGGAGGGGATAACGCCCTTGACCTTGAGCGCAGCCTTGGCCATGACGGCCTGATAGCCGTCGCCATTCAACGCATGGACAAGGGGAGCGAGCTGGTTGGCGAGGCGACGGGCGGTGGTGATATCGCCGCGATCGAATGCCTGAACAAGCTGCTGCATGGGGTTGGAGGCGACGTGGGCAATCACCGAAATGATGCCGACGGCGCCGATGGAGAGGAACGGCAGGAACAGGCCGTCATCGCCGGAATACCAGGCGAGGCCGGTGCGCTGCTGCTTCTCCACTGCGGCTGCAAGATCGCCGGTGGCGTCCTTGACAGCCTTGACGTGTTCAAGTTCGGCCAGTCGGTCGTAGGTTTCGACCTTGACCTTCAAGCCGGTACGGCCGGGAACATCGTAGACGATGATCGGCTTTTCGGCGGATTCGTCGACGGCCTTGTAGTGGCCGACGATACCGTCCTGCGAGGGGCGGGAATAGTAAGGCATGACGACGAGCACCGCGTCGGCGCCCGCTTCCTGAGTCTGTTCGACCATACGCACGGTGTGTGCGGTGTCGTTGGAGCCGGCGCCGGAAATCACCGGAACGTCGACGACCTCCTTGACGGCCCTGACCAGCTCGACCTTCTCATCCATATGGGTGACGGGCGATTCACCGGTGGTGCCATTGACCACCAGACCATCCGCGCCATCGGCGACGAGGTATTTGGCGAGCTTCTGCGCGGCGGCGAAATCGACGCTGCCGTCGGATTTCATCGGGGTGACCATAGCCGGCAGAATGCGGCCGAAAGGTGCTGGCTCAAGAAGGTGCATGTCATGCTCGCTCATAGTGTTCACCGTACTTCCCATTGTGGACTCTTATACTACGTACCTTGATTGTTGCTGAATGCGTGGCATTATGGCCGGAGCCGGTGGCAATGCCGTGATGCGCGTCCCGGCGCGCTTCCCTGCCTGAAATGCGGGGGCGACTACTGGTCGACTGCGGGTCGATTACAGGTCGAGGAAGTGGTCGAGGCCGATGGTCAGGCCGGCCGGAGCGTCGCCGGCGAGCTTGCGCACGGCAAGCAGGACGCCGGGCATGAAGCTGGTGCGGTCGAAGCTGTCGGCCCGAATGGTCAGCTGCTCGCCGGCGTTGCCGAAGAGCACTTCCTCGTGGGCGTTGAGGCCGCGCAGACGCACGGCGTGCACGTGGATGCCGTCGACCACCTGGCCGCGTGAGCCGCCATCGGTTTCGGTGGCGTCCGGCACGGGGGCGAGTCCTGCGGCCTTGCGCGCTTCGGCGATGCCGTGGGCGGTGTGGATGGCAGTGCCGGAGGGGGCGTCCACCTTGGTGGGGTGGTGCAGTTCGATGACTTCGGCGGATTCGAAGTATTTCGCGGCCTTGGTGGCAAAGTAGTCGGCCAGTACGGCGGAGATCGCGAAGTTAGGTGCGATGAAGACCTTCTGGGTTTCGGGCTTCGGACCGTTGGCGATGGCGGATTTGACCTGGGCGAGTTTCTCGTCGGTCCAGCCGGTGGTGCCGACCACCACGTCCACGCCTTGGCCGATCAGGGTCAGCACGTTGTTCAGGCTGACGGACGGCACGGTGAATTCGACGACCACATCGGTGTTGTCGGTGGTGATCTGGGTCAGGTCGTCGCCGGCATCCAATGCGAGCGCCAGCTGCGTATCCTCGGCGTTGTTCACCGCTTCGACCACGTGCGAGCCCATGCGGCCCTTTGCTCCGACCACCGAAACCTTGATCATGTCTTCTTCCCTGTCTACCCGTACCTGCCCGGCAATGTACCCGGGACGTTTTCCAATCGGCAATCAGCCTATCACCGCAGGCCCCTCACGCCAATACCCCGTCCACAGAATCAAGCTCCCTCTGACGAGCCGAACCGTGAAGTCGAGCTCCCTCTGATGAGGGAGAGACCCCGGCGAAGCCGCCAACCATCCATCGGGCGTAGCCCGATCCCGTTTCACCCACGCCGCTTGGCCAAGGCCCATCCGGCCAACGCCAATGGCACGGACGCCAGCGTGAAGATGAATGGCAGCATCATGCCCACATGAGGGTTGGAGGCGTCAAGCACAATGCCGGCCACGGACGAGCCGATCGACGTGCCGACCGTGCCTGCGGTGGTTACCCAGCTCAGTCCTTCGGTCAGGGATTCCGCCGGCACCAGATCCTTGACGATGAGGTTGCCGGTGGCGAACGTCGGCGAGACGGTCAGGCCGGCGAGGATTTCGAAGACGCCCAGCAGGATGAGATTGTCCATTGACAACCGGAAGAACACGTAGCCGACGGTCAGCAGCGACAGGAACATCACCATATGCGCCCAATGGGAGCCTTTGAGTTGGCAAGAGCCGAACACCAGCGCGCCGATGCACGAGCCGACCGCGAACATCGCCAATTGCAGACCGAGGAAGGGCTCAAGTCCCATGGATTTCATGGTGGCGGTAATGGACACGTCGAAGGACGTGAAGCTCATATTGAACACGATGAACACGGCGAGCAACGGCAGTACGCCGGCATAGAGCAATACACTCTTGGGCTTGGCACCGCTGCGTTTGAGTTGGCGCAGGGTCAGCTGGTCGGCATCTTCGCTTGCAGCGGGGCTGCCGTCATCGTGCGCGGCCACGCTGACCTGTTCCACGATGACCGGCGGCTGGGTGGATTTCAGCGAGAAGAATATGGTGCCGCCGATGCCGCATGCCACGGTGGGCACGAACAGTTGGGATACCGGATGCACGGAGGTGGCCAGCCAAGCCGCCAGAATCGGCCCCAGAATAAAGACGATCTCGTCAATGGCGGCTTCCATGGCGTAGGCCGTGTTGAGCAGCTGTTCGCCATCTTCCACACCGCGCAACGCATAGGACCAACGGGTTCGGACCAATGCGCCGAATGAGAACTGCGTCAGACCCATGATGATGGCCAAAGCGAACAGCAGCGGAATCGGCACGCGCACCAACGCCGCGAAGGCGAAGGCGAGCATGGCCACGATCTGCACGGCGAGCGCAAGCCGGCCCACGCGGGCTTGGCCGAAACGGTCGAAGGCGCGGGCGTAGAACGGGGTGACGCAGCTCATGGCCAGCACATAGGCGGCGCTCATGGTGCCGGCGATGGTCCAATTGTCGTAGAGATGGTTGAGCGCCAGAACGATGCCGAGACTCATCATGGAGATCGGCAATCGTGCCACCGCACCGGACAGGCAGAACGCCTTGGCTCCGGGCAGCATGAACAGGCGCCGATAGGGCGAGTGGGCAGCGGACGACTTCGAAACCGCGCGAGTCGTGGACACAATAACTCCTTACTGGTGCGTTGTCCGGCACGTGCGCCCGCCCACACGTGCCATCCGAGGGGTAGCGGTTCCCAAGCAACGTCACGCGGCGCGTTTCAACCGCGGACCGGTACGTGGCCAGTCGTCTTCATCGTCGGAGATGCCTTGCGATGCATAAGGTCTCTCCGCCGGTGAAGGCCGTCCGATGCTGTACAGGTCATGAGCCTTTGGGCTCAGTCGTTGTCAGATTGTTCGGGAATGCCGGAGCTCAACTCGGTAAGGATTTCCTGTTTGGTTTTCGCGCGGGCGTGAAGCTCGCGCAAGCCCTCGTCGGGCTCACTGACATAGTAGAGAGTGGCGTCGATACTGTCCAATTCCACACCTTCGACCGCTGCCAGCAGCAGTCGGTACATGTCGAGCTGGGCGAGTTTGCGGGTGATGTCGTCTGGCTTGGTGGGCCGACGACCGGTTTTCCAGTCGACCACGGTAAAGCGTGCGGTGGTGCTGGACGGGTCAAGTCCACCGATGAATACCGCATCGAGTTTGCCATTGACCAGGCCCACGCCCGGCACGTCCACGACGATGGCACGCTCCGTCCACGCCGGGATGCGCTTGGCCCACGATGATTCGGCCAGTCTGCGCTGCCACGCCACCAGCTTGGACTCGGTGGCATTGTCGCTACTTATGGAAGTGGCGGAGGCGGCGGATACGGCGGATGCGGATTGTTGAGCCGTGGGCTGTGGGACAGCGGGCTGCCGTGTGGATGGCTTGCGGCATTGCCGCTCCCGTTCGGCCAAATCGGCCAACATGGCTTCCCGGGAAACGAATCCCGCATCCTGACCTGTATGCGGCATACTTGATTCGGCTTCATATGCCAGTACCGCTTCATCCGGCTTACCGGCATTGATGAATTGCTCAGCCCACGCATGGAACTGCGTGCCGGCCTCGGCCGCCGGAGACGATATGCGCGGAATCGGGCGGATAATGCTACGCCAGTAGAGGCGCTCCTCCCGTTCGTTCATGCCACCTACGCGGGCTTGCAGGCTTGTCACGTTCTGGCGTCCTGCAGCCAGAACGCGTTGCGCCTTGGCTTTGACTGCCTCATCAAGCGACTGGCCGCTGGCGGCATCGGCCATCAAATCGGCGTCGTCCACCAGCAATTGCGCCCGTTGCAGCAGTGGACCGGCGTCTTGGTGCTGCTCAAGTGACGAGGAATCTGCGGCGATAACATCGATGCCACGTGACAGCTGTTCATGCACTGCGTCGCTGAGGGTAGCCGGCCACGGCAATTCGACAGCGGCATCCGTCTGCGTAATCGGCGTCTGCCATGCCTCCCCCACCACGGCGTCACCGTATGCCGCGGCATGCTCTCCGATAAAGAACCCTTCGGGAGTGGCAATCGCTTCGCCTTGCGCCGAGATCAGCATGGGCTTCCCGGCATTGGCGGCTTGCAGCCGTTCCACACAGTCCTGAGCCGATATCGCATGTTCACGGGCTTGGAGCGCGTCATGCACTTCAAGCCAGAAATTGGATGGCTGAGCGGCGCGAGAGCCTTTGGGCACCACTGACGGGTCCCGCCCGGATTCGCCCGTATAGGCGCAATAGGTCATCAGGGCATCTTCTCGCGCACGGGTAAGCGCCACATACATCAATCGACGTTCGTCGGCATGCAGCCGGCGCCCATATTCCTCCGCCTGCGTCAAATACCAGCCGGATGCATCCACTTCTTCCACGCCATCGCCGAATTCGCGCATGGAGCCGAACACTTCATCATCAATAAGCTCCACATCATCCAAAGCCGCCAACGATGCGATGGGGTCGGCTTCCACATCGGCATCATGGGGGAATCGCGGCAGAATGCCGGCATCGGCACGCATAGGCACGGGTACGGCGGTGGGGTTGGTGAGCCAGGAGTCGGCGGTCTCATGATATTCGGGTGCGGTCCAGTGACCTTGCTCGGTGCCTCCCGTATGGTGCTCGTCCAGCACGATCTTGAGATGGTCGCCCTGATTGCTGGGGAATCCGACGGCGGTAAGCCCCACTACCGCAACGGCATCCCATTCCAACCCTTTGGACTGGTGTACGGTCATCAGTTCCACATCCACCGGAGCGTCAGGGAGACTGGCGGCTTCATCCTCCACCGAAGCCAGATGATCCACCCATGTGATGAACCCATGCAACGAGGGAGTTTGCTCAGCGGCAATCTCTTGCGTGTACGTATCCACCAAATCCACAATCGCATCCATAGGCATATGCGCCAAAGCGGGATTGGCGCGGTGCTGCGGATTATGCAGCACACCGGCCAATACGGTGTCGATGTCAAGATCCAACGCTTCTATGCCGGCGCGAATCACGTCGCCCAGTGGCCGCCCGACGGCATCATGCACCTGACGGAGCATCACCGCGGCCCGGGTTATGGCGTTGCGCCCGTGTGCGCTCAACCGTTCAAGCAGTTTTACCAGGTCGCCGCGTAGCAATACGTCTGGCAGGAATACCGCATTGGCCACCTGATCGCGGTACTCACGCACCACAGCCGCCCATTCATTCGCTGGTGTATCCGGTTGGGCAAGGCCGGCCTGCACCAATGCTTGGAAGCGTTGTTCCGTGTTCTGTTCTTCAGCAAAACGGGCCAACATGGTCAAATCCGCTGCGGACATGGTGAATCGTGGCGTGGCCAGCAAGCGCATCAGCGATCCCGTATCGGTGTGGTCGGCGGCCACGTGCAGCAACGCCATCAGATCGCGGATTTCCGGACGTTCCAACAGCGCGGAATAGCCGACCACGAATGTGGTCAATCCGGCCTGTTCCAATGCCGCCTGATATTCGGGCATATGTGATTTGGACCGAAACAGCACGGCGACCGGCGCTTTCTGTTCGCCCGGCATCTGTTCCTGTTGTTCGGCTGCGGAACGGTGCCGTGCGATGGCCGTCTTGCAGAAACGCACTACGGCGTCGATCTCCTGCCCGGCCGTGGCGAAGCCCAGTACTCCCAATGTTCCTTCGGGGGCATCAGGCATGGGGTCGAGCGATGAGACATCGACCTCACGCATCAATGAGCTGGAAGGACGCGACGGATTGGAGCGCAACGGCAGCGTGAGATTATTGGCGGCTTCGAGCACTATACGGCTGTTTCGCCTGGTGACGGACAGCGGGAATGGCTTGTATCCGGCAGACAGGTGGAAATCTTGCTGGAACATACGGAATGCACCAGGGCTGGCACCACGCCATGCGTAAATCGACTGGAACGGATCACCCACCGCGTTGACGGCGGACCTCTGTGACGCATCCACGTGGAACAGTGCTGCCAGCAGAGCGGCCTGCGTGGTGGAGGTGTCCTGATATTCGTCGAGCAGCACGTGGCTGTACCTGCGGCGCGTACGCTCTCCGATGGAGGGGAAGCGCTCGATAAGCTGATACGCGGCAATGGTGAAGTCGGAGAATTCGGCCATATTGCGTTCCCGCTTGGCTTGGGCATAGGCCTCCACCAGCTGGAGCAGAATATCGCGTTTGCGTGTGGTCTCCAGCAGCGCACCGCAATGATAGGTGCAGCGGGCGTGCAAATGTTCGGCACGGTCATCGAGCTTGGCTTGCCAGCTGGCGTCGGTATCTTTCTTCAGTCGTTTGATCTTGGGGATTTTCGGCTCGTCCTCGGGCATGGGTTCGTCTGCAACGGCTTGTTGCAATCGATTGATGAATGCCGAATCCCATTGCCGTACTCGATTGATCGCATCATCGAAGCTGGTGCAGCCGGCACCGATCATGGCACTGCCAATGGCATCCGACAACGCCAGAACACGGTTCGCCAAACTGGAGAAGGCGCCAAAATCCTCACTGAACGCCAGATCCATGTGACTGTCGATGACTTCGGTGGCCAGTTGAAGCGCTCCGGCTGCGCTCAATGGTTGCGTGTTCTGATCGAATCCGACAAGCAGTCCATATTGGCGCACGATGGTCTGGAAGAAGGCGTCATACGTGAAAATGGCCGGCTTGAGGAATGCCCGATCAGACACCGTGGCGGTCGTAGAGCCCGCCATATCACCGGCCACTGCGGCGGAGACGCGTTCCAGCAGTTCGCCTGCGGCCTTGCGTGTGAAGGTCAGGCCAAGGATGCGTTCAGGTGCCACACCTCGATTGATAAGCGCGATGATGCGTTGGGTCATCGTAAAGGTTTTGCCGGAACCGGCACCGGCAACCACCAATACGTCAGCATCGACTGGCGCATCGATGATGGCGGCCTGTTCCGCACTGGGAGTGAACGTGCTCATGCTTGCCTCGTTTCGAAAATCGTGTCGATCTGGCCTGCACAGGCAGGGCAGACGTTCTTCATACGGCAGAATCCGATATGGGTGTCTTGCGGATGGGCCTCGATGATGGCTGATCTGCTGGCCGCCGCGGCATAGAATACGCGGGCGATCATGGTCAGCGACCATAACGTCTGCGTACCGGCGAGCGCGGCGAATTGCGCCCACGCTTCGGCACTCACACCTTCGGGAGGAGTAGCCGGATCTATGGCGGGTATGTCGAAGAAACGGTTGGGGTCTTTATACCAGTATCGGGGCGTGAACGGTTCGGCATTCAACGAGCCATCAGTGAACAGCGGCGGCTGGAAGGCACCTTCCGGAGCGTAGCTTCTGGCTGGTGCCGCATTCTGCCCGACATGGAATAGCACGCTTTGGCTGATATGCGGCATTGCGGCAAGTGCCTTGGCACCGCGCGGCCCGTCTTCGGGGAACACGAGGCCAAGCTGATAGCACACGAGCTGCAAATCATTGAAAATCTGTTTGACCGTGGGCGTTCTGCCTGTTTTGTAGTCAATGAGGCGAATGCATTCGCCGCCGTCTGCGAGTACGCGGGTTTCCATACGGTCGATGCGCCCGGACAGTCTCACGGTCAGATGCTCGTCCATGCCTTCCGGCCACCCTCCGACCAGTGCTCCCATCAGACGGACCAGCGTGTTCCGACCGATTGGGTGCAGGCCGGGCACGGCATTGTATGCGTCGAGTATGTCACGCACATCGAATCGTGCGGCAAACTCCCGTTCGCATTCGGCACCGGCCAATGCGCCAATGCTGAAGTTGCTGGAGTTCTTGCCAAGATACGTTTCCGGATCGGCGTCGCTGCGCACAAAGTAATCGGCGATGTTGCGCAGGGTATCCGCCGCGGACTCGTCCTTACGGGTGGCCTCATAGCGGTTCCGGGTGTCGGCTATGGCATTCGGATCAGGACGTTTGCTCTGATAGATGGCATTAAGCCGTGCCGAGACAGCCTCGATGCGACGTTCCGCGCCGGCCGTGGAGTCCAAGCCCAGTGCGGCCAACGCCTGGGCATTGTGGGAAAGATGGTCCAGCCCTTCCTCGCTGCCTTGCTGCGCAACCGCATGGATGAGGGTTCCGAAACTGGTGGCCACGGAGCTGGGGCGAGGACCGGCGAACCGGTTCTCCAGCATCCAGCACACCGGGCACGCCCATAGGCTGTCGACCGCCGATGGAGATAAGGTGACCATGGGCGCGGCCTGCGCATCCGTCTTGCCTTTCCCTGTTTGGATACCGTCAGGCTGTACACCACCAGATGACGCGCTGTCGGATGAGGCACTGTCAGATGAGGTATCGCCAGATGACGCACCGCCAGATGACGCACCGCCAGATGACGCGCTATCCGATTGGGCCGGCGATTCCACAAACGCCCAGCTCTGCGGATTTGCGGCGCGCACACCATGCTCTAACAGGAGTGTCAACGCAATCGCGGCGTCCTTTGCGGCAGCCTGCTGCGGTTGAGCAGTGGCCAGAACCGCGCGGGCGGCGCTGACCAACCCACGTGGGTCGGCGTCCAATCCGGCCAGATCATATTCGGCGAATCCCGCATGTGCCCCCACTGTGGTGAAAGGCGCCTGTTGCCGGTTGCGCGGATAGTATTCCGGCAGATACCCGAAGAGAAAGTCCGAGGGGCTCATGCTGTCGTTCCATACCGCGCTGATCATGATTCGCCGTGCACGGGTCAGCGCGACCAGGAAACTCTTCTTCTCGCCCGACAATACAGCCGCGAACCGCGGATCATGCCCGGTTTTGTCGCTTTCTTCAAGCGCTCCCCTCAGCACGAGCTCGGCAAGGTCTTCACCACCGAACATGGTGTTGCGCCCGGCGAGGTTCGGCCACACGTCTTGCTGGACCACCGGTATCCACGCATATTCCCAGTGGCGTCCGGCCGCGCCTGCCGGCGTAGTCAATGTCACCGCGTCTTCCACCGGTCCTATGTGGGCCAAGGAATCGGCCTGCACTTCCATGCCCCGAACCTGTGCCATGAATGACGTGATGTCTCGACTGGCGGTGGAATCATCGGCGAACTGGAACAGGCGCATTGCCGCGTCCAGCCGGTCATTGGCCGTACGCCCCTCTGCCGTGTTGAATAATGCCGCACGCTGCCAGACCGGTGCCAGACCGGTGGCGTTCCACGCAACAGACAGCGCATAGCGCGGCTGTACGCGCTGGCTTGCCGGCAGCCGCTCCAAGCCGGAAGCAACGCTGCCCACCAGATGCCACAGGTTCGCAAAAGCGCGGGCCTGAGGGTCGTTGCCGAGCACCGCGTGGATGGATGCGAGCGCAGCCTGCGCCGGCGCGGCGGCATCATCAATGGCAAGCATCACGTACAGCGCGTCAACGCCAAAGGCCAAGTCATCGCCGGACGGTTCACCGAGTATTTCGACAGACACTGGCAACGAAGTCACTGACGACGAAACCGCTGACGTCGAAACCACTGACGAGGATGTTTCACGACCTGTTTCACACCGTGTTTCATGGTATGTTTCACGCAATGTTTCCCATGCCGTCGTCAGAGAGGTCAGCATGGCATCATCCGTGGCGAGATGCGCCAGCGACTCCAACGACCCCATGGCCGATTCGATCGGCGCAAGCCTTGCGGGACGCCCCTGACCGGGTTTGGCCCCGGCACTCACCAACGGGCCGTTCATCAACGTGGCCACTCTAGTCCTTATATATGCCGCGCAGGAAGCCAACGTCATCTGGCATTCCGCCATCCCCTCGGCACGCAATCGGGCAAGCTCCACAAGCGCGAACAATCCCTGCACGAAAGTCTCGTCCTTCAAAGGACGGGTGACCGACGAATACCGCACCGGTACACCATCTCGGCGCAGTCGTTCGCCGAACAGCCGCACGGCGGCATTGTCGTGGGTGATGACCGCCATGTCGTTCCACCGAATATGCCGGTCAAGATGCGCCCGCTTGATGCGCCAGACCACATCATCCAGCTCCTCACGTGAGGATCGGTACAGGCCGGCGGTCACCGTGCCGTCCGCCTGATAATTCGCTGCATCGACTCCGCCCAGTATGGCGGTCAGCTTGCCGGGACGCTCGGCCGGAGGCAGCGGCTCGTCTTCCGGCGAGGGAATCGACAGCGAAATACGAGACGCGATCACATCAGCCATCGTCATGTGCGACTGATCAGCGACGGCACTGCCGCCAACCAGCTGTTCTTCCTTGGCCTTCAGCCGCCCTTCCACGGCACGGCGCATCAGATATTCCGGATACGATCCGCGGAAGGTCTGCACCGATTCATCCGGGTTGCCGACCAGCACCAACTTGACGCCGGCATTCCCCAACTCCTCCAAGAAGCGCATGCCGGCCAGCGTGGTGTCTTGAACATCATCCACAACCAGCAGCCGGGGCAAGCCCAACGCCTCCATACGCATAGGCCGGTCGGAATCATCCGCGTGATCGGCGGCGAATGCCTCACGCACCACACGAGCGCCTGCCACCAGCAAATACGAGGCATCCAAACGGTATTGCCCCGGATATACCGCGCTTTGGGCTGCAATATATTCGCGGCGCAACGCGAAAGCCAAACGCCATTGCACCGACAATCGCGCGTCCTCCGTCACGGCGTCCAAGAGACGTGGCTCTTCGTGAACGCCTACACCGAGCTCATCCAATCGGGCCAGCATATCGCGCAACTGGCTGATAAACGCATCTGAAATACCTCGCGTGAACCTATCCGCGCTGGTCGAGCCGCCTGCCGACGTCGGAGACGGCGAATCCGACCCTTGTTGCGGGAGGCTTGATTGTGCGGAAGCGGCAGAGCCGGGCATCTCGCCGGCACCGGCATCGCGTATGAGTTTCGCCCAGTCATCCTGGGCAAAGTAGACGCGTAGCAAATCACAGGTGCCGCAATCATCTCCCGCTACGGCATGGCGCAGATGCACGGCCATGACTTGACGCAGCAAAGCATCCTGTTCCGCACCGTTCAGCAATCGAGGCGACGGCAATCCAGTTCCCTCGCGCGAAGCTGATATGGCCCGGAATGCCACGGCACCCAGCGTGGTGACCGGCCTGGCCTGCACGGAAAACCCGAGCTCACGAATCACCCGATTGCCCAATGCGTCGGCGGCCACACGGCCGGATACGGCCATCACCGCCTGCGTGCCACCGTAGCGGCGCAGCCCCGCCATCAACACCGATAAGGCGAATTCAGTTTTGCCGCTTCCAGGCGTGCCGACAATCAGCCTCGCCGCTCCATCACGGTCGATGCCGTCCAGCACTGTTCCAGGTTCAAGTCTCGTCATCATGGCTCCAGCCTAAACCCGACCGTCACAGAGGGAAAAATTTTACCGAACCCGACGAAGAATCGTACCCTTGACGGTATCCTGTAGAACGAATGCAGGGAGAGTGCATTTTCCAAGGAGGGAGGGGACAGATGGACTATATTCCGATGAGGCCGCCGAAGCTGCCCGGATATGATTTCGTCCAGATGTTGGGAAGCGGTGCCACCGCCACGGTGTACCTATATAACCAGCGTATGCCCGCACGCCCGGTGGCGGTAAAGGCCAGCGCCAAAACCCTTGACCCACGGGCCGCTGTCCTGTTCAACCGCGAGGCCAACTTCATGGCCAAGCTGTCATCCCACCCGTACATTCTGCCGGTATATGGTGCCGGCGTCACCTCCGATGGCCATGGCTACATCGTCATCGAATATGCGCCGGGCGGCACCTACAACAGCATCATGAAGGCCCGGTCCATGACCTGCGAGCAGGTACTCGACCTCGGCATCAAGCTGTCAAGCGCGCTGTTCACCGCGCATCGCAGCAATATCATCCATCACGACATCAAGCCCAGCAACATTCTCATCACCTCGCAGGGCTTGCCTGTTCTGGGTGATTTCGGTATCTCCACCGATGTGTATGACCGTACCGAAACCGGATTCTCGCCGCCGTGGGCACCGCCTGAAGTGCTTCAGCATCTGACCAATGGTTCGGAAGCCGCCGACATCTATTCACTGGCGGCCACCCTGTACGCCATGTTCGTCGGCTGCTCGCCATTCCAGCACGATTATCACCCGCGTTCGCAATCGGAACTGATTTCGCTGATCGTCAACCAGCCATTGCCTCGCCTCAACCGCCCCGACGTGCCGGCCGATGTGGAAGCGGTGCTGCGCCGGGCCCTGAACAAGGACCCCGACCAGCGGTACTACTCCGCGTTGGAGTTCGCACGTGCCATGCAGCGTGTGCAATTCGCATATTTCGGGCATGCCACTCCCGTTACCGTGGAAGGGATGCCGGCCTATCCCAAAGACATCGAGCGTCGGCGCCGGGCCACGGACCAGCGAGATCAGATCACCCGTTCGTCACGGCGATGGGTCAAACCGGTGGGTATTACCGTCGGTATACTTGCGGCGATCACCGCAGCGGCACTGATATTCGCCTTCGTGGTCGTTCCCCGCATGGACAGCGCCACCGGATCAGATACCAAACAGGTGGCGACGCCCGGCACCAAGGATGATGACAACAACCGCAATAATCAGGATGACGTGATCACCGATACCGCGAACGCCCAGATTCCTTCCCCGGAGAATCTGAACGGCACCTATGCGGCGGATGGGTCATCCGTGACGTTCACCTGGACGAATCCAGACCCGCAAAGCGGTGATACCTATGCGTGGGCCATAGTGCAGGGCAGCAATACCGACCAGAGCGCGCAAACCGTCACAACGTCAGATCCCACGGTGACCGTCAACGCGCAGGAAGGCTCGCAGACCTGCATTCAGGTGTCCATTGTGCGCAAGAACCGCCAGATGTCCGTCAGCCCCGCCATCGCCTGTGCGGCCAAGCCGCAAGAATGATCCGCTCGCCACTGCCGGGCATGCCACCTTGGCATTGCGTATCGCATCAGACGTGCGCCCAGCAGCGGCGAATTCACCAAATGGACAACAGGAACGGCAGGTATCGGAACCGTAAAGCGTTGTCATTACACCAGCAACCAGAGAAAACAGGGGTCAGGGAGTTCAGATGGCCACATCGTCCCAGTCATACGATCGTCGCCGACGCATCAGCGCGGCTTTGCGCCGCCTTATGCCCTCCGAAGGGCATACGTGGACGGTTCCCGTAATCACGCTCCTGCTGCTTCTGGGACTTGTTGCCGGCGCGGTGATCATGAGCACCGTCACGCGCCGCCATGTGCAACTGGACGATGGCACCGTATGGGTCACTTCGCTGAAAAACCAGAAGGCCGCACGATTCAACGTAAAGAACAAGGAGGCCGACGCCGGCGTCTCCTCCTCCGCCCCACGATTCGACATCGCACAGCATAATGGCGACACCATCCTGACCGAAACGACCAAAGCCTCCACCATCAAGGCATCCACGGTCAGCACCGGTGTCAAGACCGACATCAAAGCCAGCACCACCACTGTGGTCGGCGGGGATACCGCAGCCCTGATCAACGAGAAGACCGGCAATGTGTGGACCGGCTTGTCGGAAAACCTTGATTCCGTGACCCCCACCACTTCCGATCCGAAAATAAAGCTGGGCGAGGGCGGGCGCATCGCAGTAACCCACGATGGCAAAGTCTACGGATACCGTCCATCCGACGGTATGGTGCTGCGTCTTGACAATCCCAGCAGCGCCAACGTCAAAACCCTCGAATCGCTGACCGACGGCAAGCAGCAGACCGTTGAAAGCTTTACCGTCATCGGGAGCACGCCGGTAATCGCAACCGGCAAAACCGTCATATTCAAGGGCGGCCGCGTCGATGTCGACACGACCGGCACCCTCACCCTTCAGGAGCCTCCCACCGATGACGTACAGTCCGATTGGGTGGCCGCGGCATCACCGAGAGGCCTTGCGCTTATCCCGTTGAAGTCCAATGCCAAGGCGAATTTCATAGCCAACGGGGGCAAGGCGAATCCGGCACGACCGGTATCGTCCAAGGGCTGCGTGTACTCGGCTTGGAGCCAGAAGGCCAGCAACTACATTCGCGCCTGCTCCCCCACGGATACCAGCGTCAAGCCGCAAACCCTCGAATCCGTCAATACTACTTCCGAATTGGTGTTCCGCACCAACCATCGCCTTGTGGTGCTCAACGACACGGTTAACGGCAATGTGTGGAACCCTGAGGATTCCACCAAAGTCATCAAAATACAGTGGAACAAAATACAGACCGAGCAGACCGAGAAAGAACAGCAGAACAACGACTCGGCCAACAACCACCACGACTTCTCCAAGACCTGTTCCGCACAATCCGGCCAAATCAAAGCCGAGGATGATGAAATCGGCGCACGAGCCGGTTCGGAACAGATTCTCGACGCGCTGCGCAATGACGAGCAGACCGATTGTTCCGTACTGAAAATCACCAAGGTTGGCGCACCAAACAACAAAGACGTCACCATTTCGCCGATTTACGACGGCCGGTATCTGCAACTCGATGCCTCCGCCGCATCCGCAGGCACCGTTACCTTTACTTACGATATTTCCGATGGTCGCGGCCAGACCTCTTCCGCCACGGTGACCGTAACCCTGAATGATGGAGGCAACCACGCTCCCGTACAGTTCGACACTTCTCCCGAGATCGATGTGGAGCAGGGAGCCAGTTATACCGCCAATGCGCTGAGCAGCTTCAACGATCCGGATGGAGACCCGCTCACTCTGGTCTCCGCTGTGGCCCAGAACACCGACCAGGTGCAGGTGTCCACCCGAGCCGACGGCCAGCTTACGTTCAACACCGGTGCGCTGGCGTCGGGACGTGTGGGCGTCGAGGTCACCGTCTCCGACGGCACGGCAACCGGCACCGGCATGGTGTATTTCTCGGTCAAGCCCGCGAACACCTTGGCCGCGGTCATCGACCCGGTAGCGAAAACCACCGTTCCCAACACGGATACCGTCGTCAAGCTGTCCTCTTATGTGCATGGCACTTCCTTGCAGCCGGCACAACTGACTCAGGTGGATACGCCCAACGGCGCTTCGACGACCACCAATGCGGCGGATATGTCGTTGACGTTCAAGGCCACCAATCCCGGCACCTATTATGTGCCCTACACCATTGCTCAAGGTTCGATTCCGGCCACCGGATTGGCTCGAGTCGAGGTACAGCCCGCCACCGGCGAGGCCGCCAAACCGGTTGCCGCCAACGATATCGCCCTGCTTGGCGCGGATAATACCGCCATTGTGGAGCCGCTCACCAATGACGTCGATCCGATGGGCGGCGTGCTGTCCGTCACCACGGTGAGCGCACCGGCCGACTCCGGCATCAAGGTTGGTCTCGTCAGCCATAAGCGCGTGTATATCACCGCGCGTCAGGTGCCCACGAAGCCCGTCGCCCTTACCTACACCGTGGCCAACGCCTCCGGAACCGCCAAGGGCACCATCGTGTTGCAGCCGCCGGCTCTGACCACCTCGAATTCAGTGCCCAAGGCCAGCAATATCAATGCCCAGGTGCGTACCGGCGGCATCGTGTCCGTGGATGTGCTTGACCATGTGGCCTACTCGGATGGCACCACGGTCAAACTCAAGAACAACCTGCAATACGACAAGGAGACGTTCAAGGGTCTGGCCTTCGTCTCTGGAGACACTGTCCGCTACCAAGCATCCAGCGAGACCGGCAACTTCCCCATCACCTATACGGTTGAAGACAATCTGGGTAATGTGGCTTCCGCCAATATCACCATTACCGTGCATAAGAGCGACGCAGCGAGCAAGGCCGCGCCAACCCCGCATGACGCCGAAGCGCAGGTTGCCGCCGGGCAGAAGGTCCGCATCCCCATCACACTGACCGGCATAGACACGGATGGCGACGACGATCAGCTGTTGGGTCTGGGCAACAAGGCACCCACGCTGGGCCGCATATCCGAAGTCGGTTCCGACTACTTGGTCTATGAAGCGTATCCGGATTCGTCCGGCACCGACACCTTCTCCTATGCCGTGGAGGATTGGACCGGTCAGCGCACACAGGCGCAGATCCGCGTGGGCGTATTCCAAGGATCGTCCGACTCCGGCGTATACGCCAGGGACGACGAAATCACGTTGAGGCCCAATACGGCCGCAACCGTGCCGGTCGCGCAGAACGACATCTCCGGCGACAACACCAATCTGACCGTCGACAAGCATGTCGAGGTCCAAGGTCTCGACGGGGTGAGCGTGAAAGACAATATGATCTCCTTCACCACGCCCGGCAGCGCCACCACCGCCTATATCGCCTACACGGTCAAAGACAAGGCCGGCTTGTCCGATACGGCCACCCTCACGGTAAACGTGGATCCGAATGCCGCCATCGAGCCGCCTACCGCCTACGACTATCGTGTGCCGTCCGCCGCCACCATCGATAAGAAGTCCGTGGATGTGGATGTTTCCCAGTGGATCGCCAATCCTTCCGGCACAGCCAATGAGCTCAAGGTCGGCGTGCATCCCTCCGCCAGCGCTCACGCTCACGTCAAGGGCGGCGAGCATTCGACCACCATCACCGTCGACCTGACGTCACAGGCGCGAGCCGTGCCTTACACGGTGACCAATACGAAATACAACATCACCTCCACCGCGTTCATCCAGGTACCGGCCTATGGTGTCTTTCCGCCCACGCTGCGTCCCAAGGCACCGGAATTGAAGGTCAACTCGCGCGAGACCATTGAAATCAACATCAATGACTATGTCCGCGTCGGCGCCGGCAAGGAACCGTATATCGAAAGCGCTGATTCCGTCAGCGCCACCAAGGCTTCCAACTCCGATTTCTACGTGAACGACAAGACCCTGAAGTTCACTGCGGCAAAAGACTACGCAGGCCCCGCCTCCATTACCTTTACCGCTGTGGATGGCAAGCAGGGATCGGATAAGACCAAGATCATCAATTCCGCAGTGATCACTCTCCAGATCACGGTGATAGGCCGCGATGTGCCGCCGCCCACGTTCTCGTCCTCCACTATTGATGTCGAGGCGGGCGCGGACCCCAAGACCGTTGATCTGACGGCGCTCACCCATGCACCGTCCGGCGTGTATGACGACGAAAAGCAATACACGTATTCCGGTGGAAGCTCATCATCCAGGCAAATCACCGCAAACCTGTCCCGTTCCGGTAGCTTGCAGGTTTCCGCCACCAAGGATGCCGATCCTGGCACCACCGCGTCCATTCCCGTGCAAATCGCATACGGCGCGGGCACCGTGAATGCCGGTGTGACCGTGCGCGTAGTGTCTTCGACCCGTCCGCTGACACGCGTCGGCAACAAGACGTTGAAGATCAAGGCCGGTGCCAGCGATGCCGTGAACGTGCTTACCGGCGCGTACAATCCGTTCCCCGATTCCTCGCTGACCGTCATCAGCTGCAAGGCGGATGACGCCGCCAAACTCACCATCGCCGGATGCGATGCCTCCGGAAACATCACCATCGCCGTCGCATCCGATGTAGGTGCTTCCACGAACACCGTGCTCGTCACCGTGCAAGACGGCACCAAGTCCAAGGATCGTGAAGTCACCGCATCGATTACCGTGTCCGTGATCGACAAGCCCGAGCCGCCACTGCTCTCCCCCGTAGCCGGGGAACCGCAGGACAGCGCGGTCAGCCTCACATGGACGCCCGGTGCCGCCAATGGCAGCCCGATCACCAACTACAAGGTCAGTTGGACCGGTGCCGTCACCGGAGAGAAGGATTGCGGTACCGTCACCTCATGCCAGGTCACTGGTCTGAAGAACGGCAAAACCTATTCCTTCACCGTCGCCGCGCGAAATGACGTCGGCTGGTCCAAGCCGTCCACCGCCGTCGAAGCCACACCGGACAAGGTGCCGTCCGCTCCCACCGATGTTACGGTCACAGGTGGCAATAAAACCGCCAAGGTGACGTGGAAAGCGCCGAGCGGTGATTTCAGCGCCGTCGACAACTATTCAGTGACCGTCACCGGTGCAGGTGCTCCGCAGACCAAGGAAACCGGCAATACGGCCACCGAGCTGTCGTTTACGTTCAACAACAACGACATTTCCGATGGCACCGCCATTACGGCGACCGTCAAAGCCCATAACAAAATCAATTGGAGTGCCGAGTCCGCCGCATCGCCGTCAGAGAAGATCTGGGGAGACCCGGATGCGCCGAACATTGCGTTGTCGAACGACGACACCACGGTAACGGCGAAAGTCACTCTCGGCAATAACCGCAATGCCGGCTGCCGGCGAATTTCCTTGGGAGGAGACGTCAAGGACACCATCGATTGCAGTGACAGTGGCGCTACGTTCGATATCAATGAGAACGATTTGAACACCCGGGAAATCACCGTAACGGCCACCGTGGTGCCGCAGCGCGATGCTTCCTCCGGCACGGGCAAGAGCAGCTTTGTCCCGCAGTACAAGGTCCAGCCGCCCACTGACGTCTACACCACCGGATCCGGCAGTACATGCACCGTGCATTGGACCAAGCAGGGACATGCGCAGTCCTACAGCGTGACTGCCGATGGCATCGATTCCGGTACAGCTACTAACCGGAACTCACTCGACTTCCGAATGAGTCCTTGGGCCAAATGCAACACCGCATCGGTGCAACAGGTGTTCAACGGCGCTACCAGCGACGCCGTCACCGGAGGCCCGCACAATGGCGCTCCTTACACCTATGAGAAGAAGGCTGTAATCAACAAACCGCAGGAGCTGCGCTGGTCAGACAACGCTCACGTCATTAACGTCACCGGCGGTTCGGTTGATGTCTATGGCAAGTCGGCCACTGTACAAATCATCATCAATGGCCAACCGTTCACGTGGAACTCCGGCCAGCCATTGGATGTCACCGACTTGGCCGTGGCCGCCGATGGCAACTACGCGTGGAGCGTCAAAGTCACCGGCGGGCCGGGATACTCCGGTCTCGACAACACTGCGGACGGAGGCAGCGTCGCGGGCACACGTCCCTCTGACTCCTCGGAGGGGACCAAGTCGCTCAAATCCGGTACCGATGTCACCACTTTGGCCAAGAACCCCTGGATTCTTGGTTTCGGCAATACCCCAATATCGTCAACCACCATTCACAAGCAGTAGGAGAACATCCATGAGCGAGAACATCGATGACGCGACGCAGTTGTCTGACACGACCCGTCTGTCCGACAGCACGCAGCTATCCGACAGCACGCACTTGTCCGACGCCACGCACCTGGCATCCGCACCACACACCGGCACGACCCCAAGCACCGAGTCGGCGCCGCAGTCCGTTGCGCTGCCTAACCTGCCGCAGCGGCTGTCACAAGCGCCGTCAGAAAAGCCGTCTCCTACTACTGATGCCGCCTCCATTCCTGCGGGCGATGACAGCACCGTGCTCAAGCCGCGCAAGGGATCGACGCCAGCCATCCCGCAGCAGGCCACCGCGCAATCCCAGCCGCAATCACAGCCGCAGCGTCAGTCGAGCAAAGCCGCGCAAGCAGCCGCATCGGCACTGCCCGCCAGCATCAATTCCGGACTACTGCCCCAGCCCACGGCTCAGGTCCGGGATTTCCAGCAGTCCTTCAATGCGCTGGTCGAAAATGTCTCCAAGGTGGTTATCGGCAAGACCATCCCTATCAAGCAATGCGTCACCGCACTGATGGTCGGTGGCCATATTCTGCTTGAAGACAACCCCGGCACCGGTAAGACCCAGTTGGCCCGAGGCTTGGCCAATTCCATTTCCACCGGTTTCAAGCGTGTTCAGTTCACGCCCGATCTGCTGCCTTCGGATGTGGTGGGTGTGACTTTCTACGATCAGAAGCGCGGAGAATTTGAGTTCCGCGAAGGCCCGATTTTCGCCTCCATCGTGCTGGCCGATGAGATCAACCGTGCATCGCCGAAGACGCAGTCCGCACTTCTGGAGGTTATGGAAGAGCAGAAAGTCACCGTTGACGGCGTCACACATGATGTGCCGCAGCCGTTTATCGTGATCGCAACCCAGAACCCCATCGAGCAGCTCGGTACCTATAAGCTGCCTGAGGCGCAGATGGACCGATTCCTTATCAAGACGTCAATCGGCTACCCGGGCCATGATGTGTCCGTCGATATCCTCAAGCAGGTCGATATCACCGACCGTGCGCAGACCATTTCCCCGGTGCTGAGCGGTGACGATGTCATGCGGCTGCGTCAGGTGGCCACCGAAATCTATGTGGATGATGCGATTCGTGAATACATCGTCAGGCTCGTCGAGGCGACCCGCCACAACGAGAAGATCACGGTCGGCTCCTCCATGCGTGGCGCTTTGGCACTGACCCGATGCGCCCGTATCTGGGCCGCGGCCGATGGCCGTGCCTACGTGGTGCCGGATGACGTCAAGGACCTTGCAGTGGCCGTGCTCGCACACCGTATCACGCTGACTCCGGAAGCCACCTTCGATGGCGCGACTCCGGAAAGCCTGATCGCACAGGTGCTCGAAGACGTTCCCTCCCCCACCATCGGTTCCTGATAGGGCCCGGAAAGGTATCCGACCATGGCATCTACATCCGCCGCATTACGCCGTCGCCGGCGCGCTGAACGCATGTTCAAGCGCGCGGTAAGACGCATCAGACGGTTCTTCGCATCCTACGTCTCGCCCTTGGGCTGGGCGGTAACGGGCGCAGGCATCGCATGCCTTATTGCGTTCCCGTTTCTGGGCTGGTATGAGCTGCTCGTATTCGGCATCGTGGCGATGGTGATGATGCTCGCGGCAATCGTGCTTTCCCTCGGCAACACACGCTTCCACGCGTCCATCGTCGTATCCAATCATCGCGTGACCGTGGGAGACACCGTATCCGTTATCGTCGGCATCGACAACACCGGCAGAACGCCGACGACCACGGCACGCGGATATCTGCCAATCGGCGATGCGCATGAACGATTCAACATCCCCATGCTGGCTCCCGGGCAATCCAAGCAAACCGATGTGGAGTTCCGTACCGTATCGCGCGCAATACTGCCCATCGGCCCATTGCGCATCCGCAAGGGAGACCCGTTCGGTCTGGTGCGTCACGAAAAGGAGCTGGCCGACCGCATCACCGTATTCATCCACCCTCGTACCGTGCGTCTCGATACTCTGAATGCCGGCGTGCCCCGCGACCTGGAAGGCCAACCATCCGGCCAGATCGTGGATGATGATCTCGACTTCTACGGATTGCGCGAATACGAGCCGGGCGACGACGTGCGTAACGTCCACTGGCTGAGCTCCGCGAAAACCGGCACGTTGATGATTCGCCAATATGAGGCCACGCGCCGCACCGACACCTCGGTGACCATCAGCGTGAACCCGGACGAATACGTCAACGGCGAGGAATTCGAGATGGCGGTGTCCATCCACTCCTCCATCGGCGTCAAATGCCTGCTGCAGGATCGTCCATTGTTCTGCCACGCGGGCAACACGCACGGCCAGCCGCGCAACGCCATGGAGTTCCTCGACAACGCCAGTGCCATAGAGCCTGATCGTGAGGATAATCCGAATCTCGCCGAGGGCACGCTGAAGCACAGTCCTGATGCTTCGTTCTATTTTTTCACTGTTGGATCGCTGAAAGACATCGAGCAAATCAAGCGCATGACCTTGGCCTTGCCCCGATCGGCCAGCTGCGTGGTATTGCAGGCCAGCGCCGGCGCCAATCGCGGCATCAGAAGATTCGCCAACTTCACATTGGCCACCATCGGCGACCTCGATGATCTCCCGCTGATCATGGGGGTGCTCGCATGACCTTCGACCAGTCCAGTATCACCAATACCAATACCGCTGCGTACGCCGGATCGAGCGGCACATACACCGGCACTTCCTCCGGCACGTACACCGGGACCTCCACCACCACCGGCTCCTGGGCCGACTCCACACATTCGGTTATCTGGATGACCAGAGGCAATGTGCTTCGCGGCATGGGCCTCAGTCGCCAGCCGTGGGGCAAACGAATCGCCAGCCTCGTACTCATAGCGGCGATGATGTTGCTGGCGCAAGCCAATCTCATCGACGTGTACGGCGGCGTGGCCACTTGGGCGATTGCCGCTGTACCGGCCACCTTGCTGGGCGCGATCATCGCTCTGGCGGGCATGTTGCCGGCGTTGCGACTGTGGTGGCAAATCGTGTTTCTGGCGTTTGCCCAATTCATCATCGGCCCGGTGGTAACGCTGAGTTCCACTACGTCCCATTACGTGATTCCCACCTTGAAGACCTTGAGTTCAGGTTGGGAAATGACGTTTGGCTCGTTCAAGTACATTATTTCCGTCGATCCGCCTCTGGGCACGCAAGACGGCGTGCTGATGGCGGTATGGACCATCGGCCTGTGGCTTACGTTCTTCACCGGCGTGTTTGCCATTAATGCCAACGCATGGTTGTCTCTGGTGGGAGTGCTGCCCCTTGCGGCGGCCGTGGCCGTATGTGCCCTGCTGGGCACAGACAGCGGCTGGCAACGCGCCATCTGCGGTATTGCCTTTGCCTTGCTGCTGATTATCTGGCTGTCTTGGCGTCTTGAACTGCTGGAATGGTGGCGCTGGATATCCGCGCTGATCATCGTCGTGCTCGCTGCCGGCCTTGCTTTCGGGGGCACGTTGCTGGTGCCACAGGACCGTTTCGTGCTGCGTGACCGCTACGATCCGCCGTTAAGCCCCTACGATTACACCAGCCCGCTCAGCGGCATGCGATCCTATATCAAGGACCACAAAAAAGACGTGTTGCTGACCGTCCATAATCTACCGGCCGGAACACCGGTCAAACTTGCGGTGATGGATCGATTCGACGGCACAGTATGGAACCTGTCCGATTCTTCCGAAGCCACGGACTCCTCGAATTATCATCGCGTGGGCACCACGATCAAGGCGGATGAGCAGGGTAAATCCTTCACTGCGACCTTCACCGTCGATCAGGGACTGACCGACACCTGGCTGCCGCTGGCGGGAGCGGCCACTGGCGTGAGCTTCGCCAACGATGCCGACAACGGCAATGACACGTTTTACTACAACACGGATACCGATTCCGCCATTATTCCCGCCGGCACGCGTAAAGGCCTCACCTATACCGAATCCGGCATTATCGCCCGTAAGCCCACCGATAAGCAGATCAGCAGTGCGGCTGCGGCCCGCATCACCCAACCAGAAGCCCAGGATGTTCCCGATTCGGCCAGCAAACTGGCCACGTCCATTGCCGGCGGGCAGTCCTCGGGCGGTGCCGCAGCCACGGCGTTGGCCGACACATTGAAAGACTCCGGATGGTTCTCTCATGGACTTGAAGGCGACTATCCCTCCGATGCCGGCCATGGCAACTACCGCATCAACAAGCTGCTGGCAGGCACGGCCATGGTGGGCGACTCCGAGCAATATGCCTCCGCCATGGCACTGATGGCTCGTGATCTGGGACTGCCCTCCCGTGTGGTCCTGGGCTTCCTGCCGAAAAACGAGGATGGCGAAATCACCGATGCCCGCACGGAGAAGACCTCGGGCAATGGCACCAAAATCGAATTCACCGGCAACGATGTCACCGCTTGGGTGGAAATCAAATTGCAGGGCCTGGGATGGGTGGCGTTCTATCCGACGCCCAAGGAGACCAAGATGCCTGATGAAAACCAGAACCTGACGCCGCCGAATCCGCAGACGCTGGTCCGGCAACCACCAGTGCCGTTGACCGATCCGCTGCGCGATCAGACGCAAGCCAAGGGCCAAAGCTCATTGGCCGGCGCCGACGCCGATGATTCGCCGACCAACCTGTTCTGGGTGCGGTTCTGGCGAGTGACCCGCAAGGTGGCCCTGTACGGCAGCCCATTGTGGACCCTACTCATCGCCTGCGGTCTGATTCTGATGTTCAAGGCCATACTGCTGGCACGAGCGCGGCGACACGGCAGTCCGAAAACCCGTGTGGCAGCAGGTTGGAATGCCATACGCATGCTTGCCGAGCAAAGCGGCATCACAGCCAAGGGCACTCGTCGAGATCAGGCCGGTGCCATCGCCCGTCAACTCGGCACAGATGACCAGGCTTTGATCCAGCTTGGCCGGGAAGCCGACTACGCCACGTTCTCGGGGCAAGACATTGAATCGGGCCAAGCCACCACATATTGGACAGGAGTCGACCAATTGCGCAAGGCAATGCTCGCTTCTTTGCCGCGTTTCAGGAGGATACGTACACGACTTTCCCTGAAAAGCGTGGCTATACTGTCAAATGGGCACGCAGCAAAGCCGCACACGACGCATGTCAAGCGCACGCGTAAGAAGGGGAAGGCGTCATGACCACAGGCTCCATCCGTATCGCGATGACCAGTGACGTGGGTCTTAGGCGCAAAAACAACCAAGACACCGGATTCGCGCAACAAGGCGTGTTCATGGTCTGTGACGGCATGGGCGGCGGCAAAGGCGGCGAGCAGGCAAGCCAGTTGGCTGCCCAGCATTTCGCACAATTGGCCGCCATGCCTTCACGCACCCGTCAGGATATCGACGACACCTTGGCACGGGCCCAGCACGACATTCTCGATCTGGGAGACCGCCTTGGCGGCGTGGCCGGCACGACCTGCTCCGGTTTGGTACTGCCCCAAGATCATGCGGATTCCGCCAGCGCCCGCAGCGCTGCTTTGTTCAGTGACGCCGATGATCAGGACTTCTCGGACCAGACCTATGTGGTCAATGTCGGCGATTCCCGCACCTACCATCTCAGTCCGTTGGCGCATGCCGATGCTCCCGCCACGGATATCATTCCCGTGTGGGACGCCGCTTCGCTGATCCGCATCACGCGAGACCATTCGCAACGTCAGGAAGCCATCGATTCCGGGCAGATGTTGCCGGAAGAGGCGGAGGCGACCATTCCACGCAACATCATCACCCAATGTCTGGGTGATCCGGATGGCATCATGCCCGATGTATATGTCGCCGATCTGACCGGCCGCTTCATCATCTGTTCGGATGGATTGCATGGCGAGGTGCCGGACGGACAGATCGCGGCCATCGCCGCAGCGCATTCCAGTCCGCAGGAGGCCGTGGACGCCTTGGTGGCGGCCGCTCTTGATGCGGGCGGAACCGACAATATCACTGTGATTGTGGCCGATATGCCATTGATCGAACCCGAACATCATGCGTTCAGCGCATTCAGGCTGGACGAAGGTGAGGATATCGGCGCCATTGAAGACGCAACACTACAAACGCTACGGACCATACGTTCGGCATAACCGAGCGAACATAAGGAGGTAATCCCATGGTTGATTATGATGCTGCGGTCGCTGCCGTACAAGATCCGAACGCGGATCCGATTCTGTTGGCAAAAATCGCCTACGAGAATCCGGAATTCGGTGCCAATGTCGCCGTGAATCCGCGCTGTTATCCCGGCTTGAAGCGTTGGATCGCCGAGTTCGGTGACGATCGCGCCCGCGAGACCCTGGCGCAATACGGGTTCACTGCCGAGGCATTCGGCGGCCCGGTTCAGGATCAGAAAGCCCCGGCACAGGCGGCCCTGCAGGCTGCCGAGCAGGCTCAGCAGCCCGCGGCTCAGGCGGCATTCGAGGAGCCTGTGGCCACCAATCCTTACGGTTTCACCGCCGAACAGGCCCTGACCACCACCGACCAGATGCAAATCGCCCAGATTGCCCAGTACGCGCCTGAACTACGCGCCTGCATTGCACGTAATCCCAACACCTATCCGGCACTGATCGAATGGCTGGGCCAGCTCGGCGACCCGGCAATCAACGCCGCTCTGGCTTCCCGTCAGTGAAAGGACGGCATCATCATGGCCAAACTTCCCTACCCTCCAGCACCTGAACTGGGTTGGTATTCTGACGATCCGGTGGAAGGCACCCCGGATTCCACAGTTGGCACAGCCGAACCGCAGAACGACTACGGGCAGCCCAGTACCGCGGAAGCGGCAACCAATACCGCTTTTACCGCAGAGCCTGCCGCCACGGCCGCCGCCGCTGAGCCCGCTGCCACCGCTCCGGCAGACACCACACCGCACGCCGCCGAAAACGACATCGAGGATTGGGACAGCACCGTGCTCTCCTCCTCGTTCACGTCCAAGGCACCGAAGAAGACGTACCTGCTGCATAACGATGTCACCGGCCAGACCATTGTGATCGATAAGAGCACGTTGCTGGGCCGCAAGCCTTCCATGAATGTGCCGCAGGATGCCAAGGCGGAGCGTATCGAAGACCCGACCCGCACCACGTCCCGTAATCACGCCGCCATCAGCATCGACACCGATGGCGCGCTGTGGATCGAGGACTACGGCTCGTTGAACGGCACCTACATCATCACCAATGGCCAAGAGACACAAGTCACCAAGGGCACACCGCTCAAGCTCAGCGCGCCTGCCACGGTGCGTATCGGAGACCAGTTCTTCCAGTTCACCGAAAAACAGGCTTGAGTAATCAAGCAACGAGCGGCTGCCTGCTCTTGTTCAACAGGAAAATCACAATGGCAAATATACGGATGGCCCGGAACTGATATAGTTCCGGGCCATCTTATTGCGATTAACGCAAGATCTGAGTCCTAGAAGGGGCATCCTTTCTAGGACCTTCTCACTTACTCCTCGATGTCAGGCTGACCGCCCTGATCGGAGTAGAAATCATCCGGGTTGAAGTCGTCGCCGAGCTTCAGATCGCCGAACTCGAGGTTCGAGAAGTTCAGGTCAGACAGGTCGGCGTCGGAGAAGCTCGCGTCGCCGAGATCGCCATCGCCGCCCAGACCGAAGTTCGGGTAGATGGTGTCGCGGATGGCCTTGTCAGGCTCGACCACGGCGTTGCGGTAGCGCGCGAGGCCCGTACCGGCCGGGATGAGCTTACCGATGATGACGTTCTCCTTGAGGCCCTTGAGGTCGTCGACCTTCTCGGAGAGGGCGGCTTCGGTGAGCACGCGGGTGGTCTCCTGGAAGGATGCGGCGGACAGCCAGGAGTCGGTGGCCAGCGACGCCTTGGTGATACCCATAAGCGCCGGACGACCGACGGCCGGACGGCCACCGTTCTTGACGATGTTGCGGTTGATCTCGCGGAAGCGGGCGTTGTCCACCAGCTCACCCGGCAGCAGGTCGGTGTCGCCGGAGTCGATGATGGTCACGCGACGGGTCATCTGGTGCACGATGACCTCGATGTGCTTGTCGTGGATATCCACACCCTGGGAGCGGTACACGGTGTGCACTTCCTCCACGATGTTGACCTGGGCGGCGCGCTTGCCGAGGATGGTGAGGATCTTCTTGGGGTCCACAGAACCTTCGACCAGCTGGGTGCCGACCTTGATGTGGTCGCCGTCGGCAACCTTGAGCGGCACGCGCTTGGAGACCTGGTAGGTGATCGGCTTGATCACACCGTCTTCCTTCGGTGCGCCGGAATCGGCGTCCGGGGTCAGGATGATCTGGCGACCGCGATCGTTCTCCACGATCTTGATGCTGCCGGCGAACTCGGTGATCGGGGCCTCACCCTTCGGGGTGCGGGCCTCGAAAAGCTCGGTGACACGGGGAAGACCCTGGGTGATATCGGAGGCCGCGGCCACACCACCGGAGTGGAAGGAACGCAGCGTCAGCTGGGTACCAGGCTCACCGATGGACTGGGCGGCGACGATACCGACGGTCTCGCCGACATCGACCAGCTTGTTGGTGGCCAGGGACCAGCCGTAGCACTTGGCGCACACGCCGCGCTTGGACTCGCAGGTCAGCACGGAACGGCACTTGACTTCCTCGACGCCGTGGGCCACGAGGTCGTTGAGCACGTCCATGGACAGGGCGTCGTCGCGCTTGTACAGCACGGTCTGTCCGTCGGCCGGGTCGATGACGTCGGCGGCGAGCAGACGGGAGTACGGGCCACCGTCGGCGGCCTTGACGAGCACCAGGTTGCCGTCGTTGTCGCGCTCGGCGACGCGGATGGGCAGACCGGCCTTGGTGCCGCAGTCCTCTTCGCGCACGATGACGTCCTGGGAGACGTCGACCAGACGACGGGTCAGGTAACCGGATTCTGCGGTACGCAGTGCGGTATCGGCCAGACCCTTACGTGCACCGTGCTGGGAGATGAAGTACTCCAGCACGGACAGGCCGTCGCGGTAGTTGGACTTCACAGGACGAGGAATGATCTCACCCTTCGGGTTAGCCACGAGGCCTCGCATACCTGCAATCTGGTTGATCTGCATCATGTTGCCTCGTGCACCAGACTGCACGATGATGGCCAGGTTGGAGGTCGGGTCGAACTTCTCCTCGACTTCCTTGGACACTTCGGCGGTGCACTCGGTCCACAGGTCGATGAGTTCCTGACGGCGAGCTTCCTCGGTCAACAGACCCATCTCGTAGTTGGCGTTGACCTTGTCGGCCTTGGCCTCGTACTCGGCGATCTTCTCGTCGCGCTCGGGCGGCTCGTTCACGTCGGAGAACGCGAAGGACACGCCGGACCACGGTGCGCGGGTGAAGCCGAGATCCTTCAGGGCATCCAGCGTGGCGGCCACCTGCTGGGTGGAGTAACGCATGGCGATGTCATCGACGATCTTGGACAGACGGCCCTTGGCCACCTGCTCGTTGACGAACGGGTAGTCGGTCGGCAGGGTCTCGTTGAACAGGATGCGGCCGTAGGAGGTGGCGAACAGCACGGTGCCGTCGTGGAAGCGTTCTTCCTTGACGACCTCGTCCTCGCCTTCGCGCGGGTCGAGCACCTTGACTTCGCCGGGCTCCCAGTTCTTCGGCAGCACGAAGCTCTCGGGCAGGCGGATGAGCACCTTGGCCTGCATGTCGATCTCGTGGCGGTCGAGGGCCATTTCGGCCTCTTCCAGCGAGGAGAACACGCGGCCCTGGCCCTTGACGCCTTCCAGCACGGTGGACAGGTAGTACAAACCGAGGATCATATCCTGGCTCGGCATGGTCACGGTGTGGCCGTCGGCCGGCTTCAGGATGTTGTCGGAAGCCATCATCAGCGAGCGGGCCTCGGCCTGGGCTTCGGCGGAGAGCGGCAGGTGGACTGCCATCTGGTCACCATCGAAGTCGGCGTTGAAGGCGGCGCAGGCCAGCGGCGGCAGGTGGATGGCCTTGCCTTCCACCAGGATCGGCTCGAATGCCTGAATACCCAGACGGTGCAGCGTAGGTGCACGGTTGAGCAGCACGGGGTGCTCGGAGATGACCTCCTCGAGCACGCCCCACACTTCGGCGTCGCCGCGGTCCACAAGACGCTTGGCGGACTTCATGTTCTGCGCATAGTTCAGGTCCACGAGGCGCTTGATGACGAACGGCTTGAACAGCTCGAGGGCCATCGGCTTCGGCAGACCGCACTGGTGCATGCGCAGGGACGGGCCGACCACGATCACGGAACGGCCGGAGTAGTCGACTCGCTTACCGAGCAGGTTCTGACGGAAACGACCCTGCTTACCCTTGAGCATGTCGGACAGGGACTTCAGCGGACGGTTGGAGGCACCGGTGACCGGGCGACCACGACGGCCGTTGTCGAACAGGGAGTCGACGGCTTCCTGGAGCATGCGCTTCTCGTTGTTGAGCATGATTTCAGGGGCGCCGAGCTCGATCAGTCGCTTCAGACGGTTGTTACGGTTGATCACACGGCGGTACAGGTCGTTGAGGTCGGAGGTGGCGAAGCGGCCACCGTCGAGCTGGACCATCGGGCGCAGGTCCGGCGGGATGACCGGGATCACGTCGAGCACCATGGCCTCCGGCTTGTTGCCGGTGGTCAGGAAGGCGTTGACGACCTTGAGGCGCTTCAGGGCCTTGGTCTTACGCTGTTCGGAAGCGTCCTTGATCTCCTCGCGCAGTTCCTTGGAGATGGTCTCCAGGTCGAGGGACTGCAGGCGCTTCTTGATGGCTTCGGCGCCCATGCAGCCGTCGAAGTAATCGCCGTAGCGGTCCTGCATCTCGCGCCACAGGTCCACGTCGTCGACCATGTCGCCGGGCTTGAGCTTCTTGAACTTGTCGAAGACGGCGTCCACACGGGCGATCTGGTCGTTGTAGCGGGTGCGGATGGCAGCCATATCACGCTCGGCACCGTTACGCAACTTGGTGCGGGCCGGGCCCTTGGCCTCGCCGGCCTCCTCAAGGGCGGCGAGATCCTCTTCGACCTTCTTGGCGCGGGCTTCGATGTCGGAGTCACGGCGCTGCTCAAGGCGCTTGATCTCGGAATCGAACTCGTCCTGCAGGCCGGGCAGATCGTTGTGACGCTCGTCTTCGTTCACCTCGGTGACCATGTAGGAGGCGAAGTAAATCACGCGCTCCAGGTCCTTCGGGGTGACGTTCAGCAGGTAGCCGAGGCGGGAAGGCACACCCTTGAAGAACCAGATGTGCGTCACCGGGGCGGCGAGCTCGATGTGGCCCATGCGCTCACGGCGCACGCGGCTGCGGGTCACTTCGACGCCGCATCGCTCGCAGACGATGCCCTTGAAGCGCACGCGCTTGTACTTGCCGCAGGCGCACTCCCAGTCACGGGTCGGGCCGAAGATCTGTTCGCCGAACAGACCGTCCTTCTCAGGCTTCAGCGTACGGTAGTTGATGGTTTCAGGCTTCTTGACCTCACCGTGGCTCCAACCACGGATGTCATCGGCGGTGGCAAGGCCGATGCGAATCTTGTCAAATGCGTTGACGTCCAGCACTTGTTAATCCGTTTCTGTTCTTGAGACCTTCCCAAGCTCCCCTTGTCAGGGGAGCTGTCAGCCAAGGCTGACTGAGGGGTAGTGCAAACCGGAAAGGTCTCTGTACGTTATCTATTTCACGTTGGCGGGGCTACACGCGGCGTATTGACCGCATGCAGCCCGAGGGATCACTGGTATTCGGGCTCTTCGGCCTTCTGGTCTTCCTTGGCGGCCGCGTCGGGGCGGGCGCCGATGTTGAAGCCGAGGTCGTCAGCGGAGCTGGCCGGATCGTCATCCTCATCCTTCATGTCGATGGCCACGCCTTCGGCGTTGAGCACTTCGACGTTCAGGGACAGGGACTGCATTTCCTTCAGGAGCACCTTGAACGACTCGGGGATGCCTGCCGGCGGCAGGTTATCGCCCTTGACGATGGCACCATAGACACGCACACGGCCGTCGACGTCATCGGACTTGGTGGTCATCATCTCGTGCAGCGTGTAGGCGGCGCCGTAGGCCTCAAGGGCCCACACCTCCATCTCGCCGAAGCGCTGGCCACCGAACTGGGCCTTACCACCGAGCGGCTGCTGGGTGATCATGGAGTACGGGCCGGTGGAACGAGCGTGAATCTTGTCGTCGACCAGGTGGTGCAGCTTCAGCATGTACATGTAGCCAACGGAAATCGGCTTGGTGTACGGTTCACCGGTACGGCCATCGAACAGGGCGGCCTTGCCGTCGGGGCCGACCAGACGGTCGCCGTCGCGGTTCGGCAGCGTGGTGGACAGCAGACCCTTCAGGACCTCGGGCTTGACACCGTCGAACACCGGGGTGGCGACCGGGGTGTTCGGCTCGGCCTTCTCGGCACCGGACGGAATCAGCTTCTTCCACTCGGCTTCCAGATTCGGATCCAAAGAGATGTCCCAACCGGAGTGGGCGATCCAGCCGAGGTGCAGTTCGAGCACCTGACCGAGGTTCATTCGGGAAGGCACACCCAGCGGGTTCAACATGATGTCGACCGGAGTACCGTCGGCAAGGAACGGCATGTCCTCTTCCGGCAGAATGCGGGAGATGCAGCCCTTGTTGCCGTGGCGGCCGGAGAGCTTGTCGCCCACCGTGATCTTGCGGTGCTGGGCGATGTAGACGCGGATCATCTGGTTGACGCCGTTGGGCAGCTCGTCGCCGTCCTCCTCGGCATCCTCGCGGGTGATCTCCTTGACGCCGATGACGGTACCGGTCTCGCCGTGGGGCACGCGCAGGGAGGTGTCGCGCACCTCGCGGGACTTCTCGCCGAAGATGGCGCGCAGCAGGCGCTCCTCCGGGGTCAGCTCGGTCTCGCCCTTCGGGGTGACCTTACCGACCAGGATGTCGCCGGCCTCGACCTCGGCGCCGATGCGGATGATGCCGCGCTCGTCAAGGTTGGCCACAGCGTCCTCGCCGACGTTCGGCAGATCGCGGGTGATCTCCTCGGCGCGCTTGTTGTCGAAGAAGATGCCGGCGCGGCGCGGCTCGCGGCTCATGACGATGTTCTGAGCCACGGTGAAGGACGGCACGAGCATAAAGTGCTGGTGGACCATGCCTATGCCCATCTCGATGGAGTTTTTGGGGCTGAAGGTCTCCACCTTTTTCCCGCGGATATACACGCTGCCGTCCGTCGGCGGGAATATGCCGTAGATTATGTTCATGAGCGTGCTCTTTCCGGCGCCGTTTTCGCCGACGAGGGCAAACACCTCGCCGCGCCGGATCTCGAGCGACACGTCGTCGTTTGCCAGCACACCCGGGAACTCCCTCGTGATGTGTTCAAGCCTGATGACGCTCTCCTGCAAGCGGTAACACTCCCTTCGGAGAAGAATATGTAAGGGGGGAGCGCCGGCTTCGCGTGACGCGCTTACCGCGGCTGGTTTCGGGATTCTATTGCCGATTTACCTGACGGTGTCGACCACTATCTCGCCGGAGACGATCTTCTCGGCAAGGGATTCGACCTCAGCCTTGATCTCGTCGGAGACCTGCTGGGTCGAGCCCTCCTCGCCGTAGCCGATGCCGACATAGCCGGTGGCGAGGTCGGCGTTCCAGGTGGTGCCCCAGAGCGAGGTGTCGCCCGCCATGTACTGCTTGACGG
>ENA-OOWK01000229-OOWK01000229.1-human-gut-metagenome-genome-assembly--contig:-NODE-229-length-48733-cov-8.280907_pt1 | contig 48733 bp, 43 predicted proteins | sample MGYA00241405_ERZ501317 | MGnify/ENA primary metagenome ERZ501317 (study PRJEB25962, sample SAMEA1972440) | human gut metagenome | biome: human gut; feature: human-associated habitat; material: faeces... | reverse complement strand
GATATACATTAATAGCATCAATTATTTGATAATAGTCTTTTGATAATTGGGGCATTAAATCAAGGGCTTTTTTATAATTATTATTTTTTGATTATTTCCACTGAAGAGCTTTCACTGAAAAGCCAAGTGAAGTATCAAGTTTATTTTTCTGAATAACAGCAACAACAGAAGTCTTTTTACAGCTTGAATCTATGCCTTTTACATCTGCGATTACTTTATAATAGTTGTTGTTTCCGAGATCCTGTATCTGCTTAATGGTTACAGTGTGTGTGTGCTTTTCATAAGAATTGCCTGTAACCGTAAATGTATCGTTTTTACTGTTGTATTTGATGGGTGCGGCATTGTCCACATCATCAGAAGTGTATGTGTTGCATTCTGTTTTAAATGAAACAACAGTTTTTGCAAAATAGTTAAACAGATCAATTACTACCGTTCCGCTTGCAAAGTTGTTTGTATCAAGATTTTCTCTCTGAAGCATCCAGCAGGCAACGTGAGTTGCAACGTCAATAGGAACATTCTGATTGCTTTCAAAGTTGCTTGTGTATAGGTATGGAACCTCAAGCATATTAGTAACGGTTTTTATATCACTGTCATTGAATTCAACGGTTTCACCGGACTGAGATGTGTCTGGTACTTTATCCTTGTCAAGAGGCAGGGTTGTTAATTCCGGGCTTGTAGTACCTACGGCATCGTCTGTATTGTTGGTAACATCTTCTCTGTCAGGTACGGTGACAGGGCTTGTACCGGGTTCTTCACTGCTGTTTCCGGAATTTTCAGAGCTTCCGGAATCGCTGTCCTGTGAAGGCATATTCTGAGGATTGTCTATCGTTTTATCAGTTTTGTTCCCTTCGGCGTCAAGCACATAAGCTTTTCCGTCTTCATAAACAACGGCAACGGTATTTCCATCCTCATCAACTTCAAAACCGTATTCAACAATGCTGTCTTCAAGTCCGCCTGCAGTATCGGCTGTTTCTTCGTTTTTACTGCATGCTGCAAACACGCATGTAACAAGGCAGACGCATAATAACACAGCGCTAATTTTTTTTATCATTAACTGACACCTCTTAGAGCCTTTTTATATATTATATATATTTTTTTTTGAAAAGTAAATATTATTTTGATTATAGAACACAACAATTCACGAATAATTTACAATAAATACACAATTTTTTGTATAATAATGGTTGGTGATATTATGAAACAATCTGTTAAAGTTGCTGTAAGCGGAGTCACAGCCGCACTGTCCGTTGCCCTTATGTTCTGCTCAAGTCTCTTTTACGTATTTACTTATGTAGTTCCTATGATTTTAGGCGTGCTGATAATCATGGTAAAAAAGACTTTTTCGTGCTCCAGCGCATGGTTTGTATTTATTTCGTCAAGCCTTATTTCGTTTATTATTGTCCCGGACAAGGAAGCCGTGCTTATGTACACATTATTTTTCGGCTACTATCCTATTATAAAGAGCTATTTAGAGAATATAAAAATAAAACCGTTAAGAGTTATTCTGAAATTTCTTGTTTTCAATGCCGCGATAACATTGGTTGAGCTTATAGCTTACTTTTTGTTCGGCATACCGTTTTTTGAGGACGGAAATTTTTCTGCGGCAATGATTATTCTTTTTGCTGTTCTTATGAATGTGGTTTTCATTCTATATGATTTACTGCTTAAAAATTTTCTGGTATTGTATGAAAAAAGAATAGAAAAAAGAATTCTTGATATTTTTAAAGTATAAAAAAGCCTGCGCAGTTAAAGCGCAGGTTTTTAATTTGTGACAAAGTCACTGAATAATATTTTTTTGCGGGTTATAATAACATCACAAACAAAAAGAAAGGATGATTTAATATGTCAGTATTAAAAGTAGGTTTAAATAATTTTGATTCAGTTAAAAACAGTGAGAAAACAGTTTTGCTCGATTTTTATGCAGATTGGTGCGGCCCGTGCAGAATGGTTTCTCCGTTTGTTGATGAGATAGCAGAGGAAAATCAGCAGTATCTTGTAGGCAAGATTAATGTTGACGAAGAACCTCAGCTTGCCCAGGCTTTCGGTGTAACTACTATTCCTACACTTGTAGTTATGAAAAACGGCCAGATTGTTGAGCAGTCTGCCGGTGCAAGACCGAAAGAGCAGATACTTGAAATGTTAGAGGGTTAATTGCCTTAGCTTTTCTTTATCTGTTATCTTAATTCCTTTTCTGGATACCTCAACAATGCCCTCAGTTGAAAAATACTTCAGCATTCTTGAAACTACCTCTCGGGCAGAGCCTATATATTTGGCTATCTGCTCGTGAGTAAGTTCAATGGTGCTGCTTCCTGTTCGTGCCGATTCATCAGTAAGAAATACTGCAAGGCGTTTATCTGTGCTCATAAACAGTATTTGCTGCATTACCCACATAACGTCTGAAAATCGGCTTACTGCGGTCTCAAGAGCAAAAATCCTTATTTGCGGATTATTTTCTGAAACTTTAGAAAACGCTTGAGGGCTTATTACAAAACATTCGCTGTTTTCTTCCGCGTCAATTGTTACATCAAATGTGACTGCCTGAATAACACAGGATGCAGACAGCATACAGATATCACCGGGATACAGACGGTAAAGAGTAACTTCCTTGCCGTTCTCTGAAACAATATATACTCTGATGCATCCGGTGCGTACAAGTATTACGCCGGAGCAGTCAGCTCCGTCATGAATTATTGAGCCTTTTGTGTATGTCAGAGCGTGTGTATTATTGCAGAGTAAGTCTTTATCGGATTGTGAAATGTTGTTCCAAAACGGAAATATTTCTTTCAGATAAGGTTCAAAAACAGAATTTCCCATAAATTTCACCATGTATTTAAGCGCACCTTTATAGGTGCGCTTTTATCTTAGTTGTGGCAATTATGCTCTGAGCATCCGCCGTGCCCGCAATCAGAGCCCTCGTGATGTTCTGAATGATGGTCGCATTTGATGTCAGGATTAAACTTCAATTCTCCTTTTGCGTAAGCCGCGGCCGCATCATCGGCGCTGCCGCTGACTCCGCCGTAAAGCTCTATTTTGGCGTCGGCAAGAGCATTTTGCGCTCCTGCGCCGATCCCGCCGCATATAAGTACTTTTACCCTTAATGCTTTAAGAAATACAGCAAGTGCGCCATGACCCGTGCCGTTTGTGTCAACTATTTCGCTATTTATAATATTTCCGTCCTCAATTTCATAAATCTTGAATTGATGTGTTTTTCCGAAATGCTGAAATATATTACCGTTATCATATGTAACTGCTATTTTCATAATTTACCTCCGAAATTTTATATATGAAAAATATACTCCCATTTTTAATTTATGTCAATATCGCTAAGTATTGTGATATTGTCACTGAAAATATTCTGAATATGTATATAATAAGAATTGTAAAGGAGGTAATTCTATGGAACACGTTTACGATATGATTATCATTGGAGGCGGCCCCGCCGGATATACAGCGGCGCTTTACGCCGCACGCGCAGGTCTTGATGCCGTACTTATAGAAAAAGCCGGAGCAGGCGGGCAGATGGCGCTTACCGATGTTATAGATAACTATCCTGGTTTTGATGAGGGTATAGATGGTTTTACACTCGGAATGAAAATGAAAAACGGAGCGGAAAGATTCGGCGTTAAAACTATTCTTGAGCAGGTAAATTCCGTTGATTTTAAAAATGATGTAAAGGCTGTAAATACTGCAGGAAAAACGTACTTCGCAAAAACCGTGGTAGTTTCAACCGGCGCTGATCCAAATGAACTCGGTGTAAAAAACGAGCGCGAGTATATCGGAAAAGGAATTCATTATTGCGCGCATTGTGACGGCAGATTTTATAAAGATAAGACCGTAATGGTTGTAGGCGGCGGAAATACAGCAGTAGCGGACGCGCTATTTTTGGCAAGATTTGCAAAGAAAGTTTATGTTGTTCATCGCAGGGATACTTTCAGAGCGGAAAAAATACTTGTTGATCCGCTTTTGCATGCAGAAAATGTTGAAGTATTGTGGAACAGCGTTCCCGTTGAATTTACTGCCGAAGAAAGAATAAGCGGTGCATTAATAAAAAATACCGTAACTAATCAGGAAATCAAAGTGCCCGTTGACGGAGTTTTTGTAAGCATAGGCAGAAAACCCGTTACCTATTTTCTGGAAAACTCTGTTTCTCTTGATGACAAAGGATATATCATAGCTGACGAAACCTGCCGTTCAAGTGTTGACGGTGTTTATGCTGTGGGTGATGTGCGTACAAAACCTCTTCGCCAGATCGTTACAGCGGCGGCTGACGGTGCAGTAGCCGTCCACTTTGCTGTTGAATATCTTGCCGAGCATAACTGACAACAACTTATAAAAAAGGTCTGAACATATGTCCAGACCTTTTCTTTTATTATATATATTTTCTTTCTAATCTTGGATTTACCATTAAAGGCGATATGTCAACGCTTGCTGTATCTCCTGCCTTAACATCGGAATCCGTAATATCAACAGCCGTGTGTGAAAGACCGATTTCTCCGATTACATGATACATTCTTCCGTTAATTCTGACATACATTTGCTTTTTCTTGGCATATTGCTTTGCAGCGGAAAGAACGTATCTCAGATCTGCTGTTTCCCGTTCTTTCTGCAGTCCGAAACCGTCATAATGCCCAATCGGTACTATAGCAATCTTAGTTTCCCTTTCAGTTTTGAAAAGACCGTTATATCCAATTGAATATCCTTTCGGAACTGTTTTTACGTCAACCACTTGAGCTTCAAGACGGCCTAACCTATGCAGAGGAGTTTTAGCTTTTGTTATTACTCTTCCGGTAAATGCTGAACCTATGCGTACAGCATCCATTGAAACGCCGTCAACATTCAGCAGGGCAGGGGAATTAGCGCAGTGTGCAATGCCAGTTTTGAAACCTGCATTCTGTATTTGCTCAATACAGTCTTTAAATACAGCAAGCTGAGCTTTTGTTAATTCCGGGTTTCTGAAAGCGCTTGAAAAGTGGGTGTAGATACCGCAAAATTCAAGGTTTGGCATTTCGTAGCATTTAAGTGCTTTGCTTATTTCGCTCGGCATAAATCCGTATCTTCCCATACCTGTGTCTATTTTTAAATGACATTTTACTTTTGTGTTAAGCGATTGAGCAACATTCTGCATAACACGGCAGGCTTCTTCAGAGCCTATTGTTGCGATGCAGCCGTTTTCTGCTATCTGCTTTGCTTCGCTTTCAATGCAGGTGGAGCGCATGACGAGTATACTGTCATCTTCGCTGAGAATTTCTTTTAAAACGGGTATGTCGGTAACTTCCGTAACGGCAAAGAAATCAATTGAGCACTCTTTTAAAACTGAAGAGAACTCTTTTATTCCGAATCCGTAGCCGTTGCCTTTTACAACGCCGATTACGGGAACGCCAGCTTTCTTTTTGACGAATTCAATATTTTCTTTAAGTTTGTCTTTTTCGATAATATATCTGCTCATCTTAATTTCTTCTTTAACTCCATAGCAAGATTATAAAGCTTGTACACCGGTTTGTTGATTACATAGTCAAACTCGCCTATAAATTCTTTCATGTAACCGCCGAAACCGTGCTTAAATCTCCACAGTCCGTAATGCGGATTGTCGGGATTCTGACAGTCGCCGCTGATACCGCCGAAATCATATACAGCGCATCCGTTTTCAAGACCCCATTTCATCATAGCCCACTGCAAAGCATAGTTGGGATATACGTTTCTGTGAGCGTTTGATGAAGCGCCGTACTGGTATTTTACTACGTTTTTGCCCCACTTAATGGCTATTGTTCCGGCAATTGCTTTTCCTTCGTAATATGCCATATAAAGCCGCGCGTCATCGCCCATACAGTTGAGTATCTTTTCAAAATACCACTTTGGCCTTGTTGAAAATCCGTCTCTTTTTCCCGTCTCCTGCATTATTCTTACGAAATCATCAAGAGCTTCAGTGCCCATGATCTTTACTTCAACACCTTTTTTCGGTGCTTTTCTTATTCTGTTTCTGTAATCGGGTTTGAATGTGAGCATAAGCTCATCTTCCGTCATATTGTTATAATCAAAACAGTAAACAAAACGTGGCTGAACATTTTCAAAATCAAGGCATCCCGGGTTGAGTTCTGTAAAGCCTTTTTCTATAAGGTGCTTTTTATAAGCGCTGTTCTGCACAGTGATTTCAGGGTCTATTTTAATACAGTAAGCCTTGTATTTTTTGGCAAGTTTCATAAGACCGTCAAAGAGCTTGTCAAAAGTATCAAAATCATCCTCATCCGCAACAAATCCTCTGCATACATAGAAAAGAGAATACTTGATAACAGGTACAAATCTTATAAGCGCCGCAGCCGCTCCTTTTATATTTCCGTTATCGTCTTTGAGCATTATTGCTTCCCATTTCCATGCTGATTTTACCTTTGCCCATTTTGACGAATGCTGAAACAGTCCCTTAGGATGCTCCTTGATAAATTTTTCGAATTCTTCCAGATTGTTTTTTGTCACTCTTTCAATCATTTAAACAGATCCTCCGTTTTGTACGGCAATAAATTTTCATTAAAATATTATATTCCAAATTATAGCACAATTTACTTAAAGTTGTCCACATAAAAGGGCCGTTTTGTTGACTTTTCTTATAAAATAATATATTATGTAAATACATTATTAACCATTTTATATAATTTTTGACGGGAGAAATTTATGGAAAAGCATATTTGGGAGGATCCCAAAATCATTAAAGTCAATAAGGAAGACGGCCACGTTATTGCCATGCCTTTTGACGACACTGAAACAGCACTTTCTGGCGAGGAAAGCAAATATAAGCTTTCCCTTAACGGTATGTGGAAGTTTTACTGGCAGAGAGGGCTCCAGAATCAGCCGTCTGATTTTGAAAAAACGGATTTCAATGATTCTGACTGGGGAGAGATAAAAGTTCCTTCTGTATGGCAGACAGAGGGCTATTCTGTTCCGTATTATTACGCCAGCACATTTCCAAAGGCTATCAGCAGAAGTAAAAGCAAGATACCGAAAATTTATCACAACCTTCAGGAAATAGGATTTTACAGAAAATCATTTGAGCTTGATAAAGAGTGGGACGGAAGAGAAATATTCATTCACTTCGGCGCCTGCAAAGCCGGGCTTGAAGTATACGTAAACGGCAATTACGTAGGTTATTCTCAGGGCTCCATGACCCCTCATGAATTCAATATTACCAAATTTGTAAAAACGGGCGAAGAGAATATCGTCTGCGCTAAAGTTTACAGATATACTGACGGTACTTATCTTGAGGATCAGGATATGTGGTGGCTTTGCGGTATATACAGAGAGGTATATGTTTTTGCAGAAAGTCCTGTTTGCATAAGGGATTTCTTCTTCAGAACTAAATTTGATACTTTCTATAAGGACGCTGTTGCGTCTCTTGACGTATATGTGGAAAACTATGGTTCAGTTAATACCGATGCTACCTGTAAGGCATATCTTATTTCTGATACCGGCAGGGAAATAGAGATAGGCGAGGAAACTCGTAAACTTAACCATAACAGAACTGATTTTGAGTTCAAAGCTGAGATTAAGAATCCTAAAAAGTGGTCTGCTGAAACCCCTAATCTTTATACGCTTGTTATTATTATCAGCGACGGTGACAAAATTTATGCCGTAAAGACGTATGAAGTTGGCTTCAAGCAGGTTGAGATAAAGGGTGAAAAGATCTATTTCAACGGTATGCCGCTCATGGTAAGGGGCGTTAACCGCCATGATTTTGACCCTGATCACGGCTGGGCTGTTCCTCGTGAAAGATATACGCAGGATCTTGATATTATGAAGCAAAATAATATCAACTCAATTCGTACTTCTCATTATCCTGACGATCCGTATTTTTATAAAATGTGCAACGAATACGGATTTTATGTAATGGACGAGTGTGAGGTTGAGACCCACGGTGTAAGAAGAAAAGGTGTGCCCGGCAGCAATCCGGTATGGACAAATGCTGTTGTGGACAGAATGCAGCGCATGGTGCTTAGGGACAGAAATAATCCATGCGTATTTATGTGGAGCCTTGGAAATGAGGCAGGAGACGGCGATAATTTCATGAAGATGAAAGAAGCCGCTCTTGAACTTGATGATACAAGGCAGTTCCATTATGAGGGTGACTTCGATTTAACAAAGAGCGATGTTATTTCAAGAATGTATCCCACTGAGGATATTATGGAAAAACTCGGCAACAAGCAGGAAATTAAGATCACTCTTTATGATAATATCGCAAATCAGCTTGCAGCGGACAGTAAACCGATTAAGCCGGAAATGTATGAAGGCAAGCCGATTCTTCTGTGTGAATATGCCCACTCCATGGAAAACTCACTCGGAAATTTCCAGGAGTATATGGACGATTTTGAAAAGTATGATAATATGTGCGGCGGATTTATCTGGGATTTCGTTGACCAGACAATTCATCGTGTAAATGAAGACGGCAAGGATATGTGGCTTTACGGCGATGACTTTGCTAAGCTTGAGCCGCGCAATAAGATAGATATTCCGAATACTACCGCTCTTGCGGGTTCAAATACATATTTTTGCGCTAACGGTGTTATAGCTGCTGACAGAACTATCCACCCGCAGATTCATGAGGTCAAAAAGGTTTACGCTGAAATAAAAACAGAAGAATTTGATCTCAATAAAGGTACTTTCAGAGTTAAAAACAAATATCTGTTTACAAATATTTCCGCTTTCACATGCCGCTGGAGTGTAGAGGCTGAAGGCGAAATACTTGCAAACGGCGAGCTTGATAAGTTTGAATGTGATCCGCTTTCAGAAACATATATCACAATTCCTTATGATATAACTACTTTCCCTGATGATAAGGAGGTTGTGCTCACAGTTTCTTTCTATACAAGAAAGAAAACTCCGGGCAGAAAGTCTAATTTTGAAGTAGCATGGGATCAGTTTATCCTTAATCCCATGCCGCAGCCTGTTGCACCGGAAGCAAAAGGCGATCTTTCTTTTGAAAGAAAGGGAAATACGGTAGAAATTAACGGCGACGGCTATGCCGTGAAGGTTGATAACGGTCGAATCGTCAGCATATCTATTGACGGCAGAGAAAGACTTAAAGCTCCTTTGGAACCGTACTATTTCAGAGCTTTGACTGATAATGATATCGATTCTCTTAATTTCGTACCCGCTCTTATTCCGCTTCATCCTTATTATAAGTGGAGAAGTGCCAGCCATAAGGCAAAGGCGATAAGAACTGTTGCAAATGCCGGAGAAGATAATTGCGTTGAAGTTCATATTGCCTGGAGCACTCCGCTTCTGAAAGATGCTGTTTCAACATATAAGTTCTATGCCGATAAGAGAATATATGTTTATCACAGCGCCGTGCCTAAGGCTCCTATGGTCAAGTTCGGCACCCGCCTTACACTTGACGGTAAAGTAGAGTATGTAAACTGGTACGGCAGAGGCCCTCAGGCAACTTACTGCGACAGAAAAACGGGCGCAAAGATCAGCTGTTATAAATCAACTGTTACAGATCTTGAGCACCGTTATATGCGTCCTCAGGAAAACGGTAACAGAACTGATGTTCGTTATGTAACATTTACGGACAGAAACGGTATCGGTTTCAAGTTCACATCATATTTTGATGATTTTATCAACTTCAGCGCTCATCATTATACTATCGAACAGCTTGAAAAAGCCACTCATGTTCATAATATTCCGTATAATAATGAAATCACCGCTGTAAATATAGACCATATGCTTCTCGGCGTAGGCGGTGACCTCCCGGGTCAGGCTTTCGTAAGAGAACCGTATAAGATGAAAAAAGGCGTTAAGCAGAGTTACAGCTTTGTTATGGAGCCTGTTAATCCCAGAAAGAATAACCAGTGAAAAGAGCGTTCGCAACTATAGGGTTTACATTTGCAGTTACCCTTATTATACTGAACTTTCTGAATGAAAAATGGGCGCTTGCGGCATTTACTGCCGCAAGCGTTCTTTTCGTGGTGTTTATTTCAGTTTCAAAAACACGAAAGGCGGCTGTTCTGCCTGTATCTATGCTAAGCGCCGCGCTTGCCTGCATAGTGTTTGTTACTTACTGCAACAACGTGTATCTGCCTCAAACTGTGCTTGCGGATAAAACAGTAGACGCTCAAATCTACATTGTTGATACAGAACAGAAAACTCAAAACGGTTATTCTTATACCGTCAAAAGCAGAAATATTGAAATGCAGAATGTGCCGCAGAATATTAAGCTCACTGTTTACAGTGATGCACAGATAACTGCAGAAAGCTATGAACTTATAAACGTAAATATGACTTTGTTTTCTGCAGGAGAAAATGCTTTTGATTCTCGCGGTTCATTTGATGACGGTATTTTTCTGCGGGGATATATAAACACATACTCGGAGACTGATGAAAGCGTGGGCGGAATTCAGTCGGTCAACAGATATTTTATTGAACTGCGTCAATATCTTAGAAATACTTTTGATGATCTTGTTGGCGGTGACTTTGGCGCCCTTTCTCTGGCTGTTTTGTCCGGCGATACAAGTAATCTGAGCGATGAGGCATATAACAATTTCAAAGCCTGCGGCGCAACGCATCTTATGGCAGTTTCCGGCTTCAACCTTGCCGTGTTGACCGGAATGCTCTATAAAATTCTGCGCAGATTGCTTGTACCTAAAGTTCCGCTCGTTACTTTGTGCACGTTAAGTGTATTGTTTTATGTTATGCTTGCAGGCTTTTCTGCGTCCATGGTCAGGGCGGCAATCATGATGATTGTGTTTCTGCTTTCTAAACTTTTCAGTGAAAAAGCGGATAATTTAAATTCGCTTGGATTTGCGGCTTTTATTGTTTGCCTTAATCCGTTTGCCGTTACGGATGCTGGCGCGCTTCTTACTTTTACTGCTGTGCTCGGACTTATTGTTATCAGTCCTTATATGTCTGCAAAAATCAAAACAAAAAACAGACTTTTGAAAAGTGTGCTGGGAATAATCACAGCTTCTGTATGCGTCTTTATAACTACATTTCCCGTAATGTATTATATGTTCGGTCAGGTCAGTATCGTAGGTCTGATATTAAATGTAATTCTTATTCCTTTGTCTGAAGTGCTCATGATAACCGCTGTTGTTTTCAGCATTTTTGCTTCGATTGCTCCGCTTGCATCAATCTCGGCATTTGTTCTGAAACTTGTTTCCGGCGCAATGCTGTGGATAACATCTTATTTCTCCCGTTTTTCGTTCAGTACGGTAAATGTAGGTTCTCAGATTTATGCGCTGCTGATTTTCTGCGTTCTTGTCATTTTTGCTGTCGGCTTTTTCATTAAAGCCCGCAGTTCTGTCAGATGTTTTAAAATATGCACTGTTATTTCGTGTGTGTTTGCAGTTATAATAACTGCCGGCAGTATCTTTACCAGCAGAAACAACACTTTTCTTAGAATTATGAAAGGTGAATTTTCTAATGCTGTTATAGTATATAATAAGGATTATGCGCTTGTGTTCGGAATCAGCGATTATGAGCAGTATTATACGGCGAAAAATATTATAGAGGCTAACGAACTGTATACTGCTATGATAATTGATTATGACGGTGAATATTCGCTGAAACTTGCTGATGAATGCGGATGTCTTAATTTTGTTTCTGATACGGTTATCTATGAAGACGGAAACAGTGTGAATACGCAGGGCTTTAGAAAAACATTGTGGGACGGCGTTGAAAGTTCATACAGTAATACTGATGAAAAGTGCGTAGATCTCAAAATTGATAATACTTATTTTAGTTTCGATGAGGACGAACTTGCCAATACTGAAAAATATGATATAATTTACACTGTAAATGATAACGGATATATAATGAAAGGGGTGAACAAATGGGCAGGATAGATGAAAAGGAATTGAAAAAGCAGATAAAGGACGGCGATTTTTCAAAGGCGTATTTAATATACGGTGAAGAAAGTTATCTGAAAGAGTTTTACGTGGGAAATATTGTAAAGAGACTTGTTTCGGGACCTCTTCAGGACTTTAATCTTCATAAGTTTGACGGTAAACAGGAATCTGTTGATGATATTCTTAAGGATGCCGATCTTTTGCCTATGATGGGGGACTGCAATGTTATTCTTGCCTGTGATTATCCCTTTGATAAAAGTGAAAAAGACTGCAAAGAAATAAAAGAATATTTAAAGGATATTCCGGAAAGCACCGTTATGATTTTCTGGTATAATTCAATAAGCCCTGATTTCAAAAAAGGTGCACGCTGGAAAGGCGTAGAAGCCGCTTTTGCAAAATACGGTTCAAGCATTGAGCTGAAAAAGAAAAGCGAACAGGATCTTGTAAAACTGCTTGTTTCGGGGTGCAAAAAAAGGGGAGCCGTGTTGTCTTCGGCAAACGCTTCTTATCTTATATCGGTTTCAGGCAGTGATATAAAAACACTTCTCAACGAGATACAAAAGCTATCCTCTTATTCAGACGGCTCGGAGATTACAAAAGATATGATAGACAGGCTTGCAGTAAAATGCCTGCAGTCTAAGATTTATGATCTTTCAAATGCCGTAGTTCGAGGAAATTATGAAAAGGCATACTCAGTGCTTGATTCTCTTTTTGCCGCCAAAGAGGATCCTATAAAAGTCTTATCCGCTATTTCAGGCTGCTTTGTGGATATGTATAGGGTAAAATGCGCAAAAACGGCCGGTATGCCGTTTGATGATGTTTCAAATTATTTCAGTTACCGCGGGCGTGAGTTCGCACTCAAAAACGCATTTAGGGACAGCGCATCGCTCTCTTTTTCTCAGTTAAGAAAGTCAATAGATGTTATAATGAACGCTGATAACAGCCTGAAGAGCACATCTGCGGATTCAAGGCTCGTACTTGAGGAAATGCTTGTTAAACTGCTTCTCGTTTCAAAAGAGGTGCGCTATGATTAAGGTTAGCGAGGCAGTTATAGTTGAGGGCAGGTATGATAAGATTAAGCTATCAAATATACTTGACGCGCTGATTATTGAGACGAACGGTTTCGGCATATTTAAAGATAAGGAAAGATTGGCTTTCATACGCAGGCTTGCGCGTGAGCGGGGAATAATACTTATTACAGATTCCGACCATTCGGGTTTTCAGATCAGAAACTATATTGCTAACGGTATTCCGAAGGATCGTATAAAACATATCTATATACCTGATATTTACGGTAAAGAAAAAAGAAAAAAAGAACCCTCAAAAGAGGGTAAACTCGGAGTAGAAGGCATATCGGATGATATACTGATAAAGCTGTTTGAGAAGTGCGGGGTAGACTGCAAGACAGTTTCTCCGGAAAACAGAATAACAAATTATGATCTTTATGCAGCAGGTATTTCGGGTACGGAAAATGCAGGCATAAAAAGAAAAAAACTCCTTAGATCACTTGATCTGCCGGAGTTCCTTTCGGTAAATTCACTTCTCAGTTACCTTAATACTCAGATGACTAAAGATGAATTTGAAAATTATATAACAACTATCTGACTCCTCTGTTCCGCCGCGCGGGGCAGGGGCTTTTTTAATGCCAGATTATATAAATCAGTGTATTCGCACTGTTTTAAGAAATATTTTAAATTGCTTTCATCACAGTCTGATAGCTTGGTTATAATGCTTTTTGTGCTGTTTTTCTTAATCTCTGAAAGAAGTTTCTTTCCGTTTTCATTAAATCCCAGCACACGGATAACAGGCACGTCGTAAGACTTTCCTTCGATACCGAGATAAGCTCTTACGGCAATACGTCTAATTCTTGAAAGAGTGTATCTCTTTGATTTGGCACGGAATATGAAATCTTCAAAGCTCGTTGCCATTCCCGCAGCTTCGTAAAGACGATTTTCAAGTCCTTCGTTTACATCTGCTATCTTTGAAAAATCATCTTTGCTCATTGTCCGCAGACGGTATAAAAACGCTGTTTCACAGTTTTTTATGTTTGCGGTATTTTCGTCAGACAGTCTTTTCCTTATTTGTGTGGCGCTGTATTCTTCGTCGTCGCTGTCATGTCCTTTTCCGATACGTTTAACGGCGAAACAGTTTAATGACGTCTCCTTTATATATTCGCATGCCAAAATGTTGTTTGGTGTTTCAAGTACACTGCTTTTAAGCACTTTTTGCCTTGCGGCAGGGTATGAAAATCCAATTTTCATTGCTTCCTTGATATTTTCCTGAGTTTCAGCCTTTTCGAGCAGCATTGAAGTTGCTTTAAGTTCTTCAATGTCATCGTTTTCCGCACCGAAAGCAAGTTCATCCAATACACCCAGACTCTCAGCCAGTGTAACTGCGCTCCTGGCAAATCCTTCGGCAGAAAGCAAAGCCTGTTCGGGAGGAAGTTCGATAACCAAATCTGCGCCACCGATTATAGCTTCTTTTGCCCGTGCGAATTTATCATAAACGGCAAAATCACCGCGCTGAACAAAATTTCCGCTCATAATACAAACAACTTTATTGTCTCCGCGGCTTTTAACTTTGTCTATCAGATATTTGTGACCGGCATGGAAAGGATTAAATTCACAGATTATTCCCGTATTCATAAAAACCTCAACTTTAATAAAAAATTGTTTATTACACTTGACATTTTTTAAATATCTATATATTATTATATTAATATTAATATTTATTTTCAATAGCGGAGGATACAATTATTATGAAAATTCTTGTTATCAACTGCGGCAGCTCATCTCTTAAATTCCAGCTTATCAATATGGAAGATGAGTCTGTTATATGCAAGGGTACAATTGAAAGAATAGGCCTTCCCATTGAGGGCGGCGAGAAAAACATTATTTACCATGTTGGTGAAGAGAAATTAATTTTTGACCGTGAGGTGCCGTCTCATATAGATGCATTCAATACGGTTATGGAGCTCATGACACAGAGTGATCTCAAAGTTCTTGAATCTCTTGATGAGATAGATGCTGTAGGTCACAGAGTTGTTCAGGGCGGTGAAAAATATACAAAGAGCGTTTTGTTTGATGAAACAGTTGTAAAGGATGTTGAGAGCATGATACCTCTCGCTCCTCTTCACAATCCGGCAAACCTTCAGGGTTATGAGGCATGTCTTTCACTTCTCGGCCCCAAGGTTCCGCAGGTTGCCGTTTTTGATACGGCTTTTCACAGCACAATGCCTCCTATGGCATACATGTATGCTCTTCCTTATGAGTATTTTGAAAAATATGGTATCCGCCGCTACGGATTTCACGGTACTTCCCATAAATATGTAAGCGCCCGCTGTGCGGAAAAAATGGGCGAAAACATTGAGAAGATTAAAATGATTACCTGCCATCTCGGCAACGGTTCATCAATCGCCGCAATCAAGTTCGGCAAGGTATTCGATACATCAATGGGCTTTACTCCACTTGACGGCTTCATGATGGGTACACGCTCAGGCGGCATTGATCCTTCTGTTGTTACATTCCTTCAGCAGAAACTGAGCCTTACTCCAAAGCAGGTAGAGGAAATACTTAATAAGCAGTCAGGTGTAAGCGCTATTTCCGGCGGTTACTCTGATGACCGTGATATTGTTGCAAAGCAGAATGAGGGCGATGAAAGAGCTATTTTGGCTCATGAAATGCAGGCTTATCAGATTGCTAAATATATAGGTTCTTACGTTGCCGCCATGAATGGCGTTGATGCAATCGTATTTACCGGCGGTATCGGTGAAAACGGTTTCTGGCTTCGTGCTAAAGTTTGTTCTTACCTCGGTTATCTGGGTGTAAACATCAACCAGTCCGTAAACCAGAAAGCTGTTAAGGGCGTTGAAGCTGAACTCAGCATGCCCAACGACAAAGTAAGAGTATTTGTACTTGCAACTAATGAGGAACTTATGATTGCAAGGGATACAAAGGAAATTGTAGATAATTTAAAATAATTGCAAAGGAGGAGACTTGATGCCTGAAATCAAATATGAAATAACTGAGCATATCGGTGTTATTTCCGAAACAGCCAGAGGCTGGACAAGGGAAGTCAATATGATTTCGTGGAACGGACGTGATCCCAAAATCGATGTTAGGGATTGGTCACCCGATCATTCTAAAATGAGCAAGGGCTTAACTTTCACAAAAGAAGAAATCATCGAACTTAAAAAGCTTGTTGACAAGCTTTAATGAGGGGATTTTAAGGGCAGCTTAGTCTTATAGGTTGCCCTTGAAATTTTGTTTAAGAAGATTATAATATCATTTGATATTTAATATATAGAGGAAGTAAATTAAATGGAATGGACATCTTTAAATGATTTAAGAGAAAAATATCTTTCATTTTTTGAAAGTAAAGGACATCTCAGATTGCCCAGCTTTTCACTGGTGCCTGAAAACGATAACAGCCTTCTGCTGATAAATTCAGGTATGGCACCTATGAAAAAATTCTTTACAGGTGAGGTCACACCGCCGTCAAGAAGAGTAACTACATGTCAGAAATGTATAAGAACGCCTGATATTGAAAGAGTAGGAAAAACGGCTCGTCACGGCACTTATTTTGAGATGCTCGGCAACTTCAGCTTCGGTGATTATTTTAAACATGAGGCGACTGCCTGGGCTTGGGAGTTCTGCACAAAAGTGCTCGAAATGCCTGAGGATAAACTTTGGGTTACCATATATGAAAATGATGATGAAGCATTTGATATTTGGACAAAAGAGGTTGGCGTTGACCCGTCTCATATCGTAAGACTCGGCAAGGAAGATAATTTCTGGGAGCACGGTCAGGGTCCATGCGGTCCCTGCAGTGAAATATACTTTGACCGCGGTGAAAAGTACGGATGCGGAAAACCAGACTGCGGTCCCGGCTGTGACTGCGACAGATACACTGAATTTTGGAACAATGTTTTCAGCCAGTTCAATAATGACGGCAACGGCAATTATACCGAACTTGTTCAGAAAAATATTGATACCGGTATGGGACTTGAACGTCTTGCATGTATCTTTCAGGGCGTGGACAACCTCTTTGAGGTAGATACTGTTCAGAACATCATGAAAAAAATATCGGAGCTTGCAGGTGTCAAATATCATGATGATGATAAAAAAGATGTTTCGCTCCGTGTAATTACAGACCATATCCGTTCATCTGTATTCATGATCGGCGACGGTGTTATTCCGTCTAATTCAGGCAGAGGATATGTGCTGAGAAGACTTATCAGACGAGCTTGCCGTCACGGCAGACTTCTTGGTATTGACAAACCTTTCCTTTATAAAGTTGTTGATACGGTTATAGATGAGAATGTGTGCGAGTATGATTACCTGGAGGGCAAGAGAGAGATAATCCGCAAGGTTATCGAGGCGGAAGAAAAGTCTTTCGGAAAAACTATTGACGCAGGTCTTGCGCTTCTTGAAGAATATATTGATAAGATGGAGGGCAATGTTTTTTCAGGTGAGGATGCATTCAAGCTGAATGACACATATGGTTTCCCGCTTGATCTTACAAAGGATATCCTTGAAGAGCGTGGAATTGTAGTTGATGAAGATAAGTTTAATGCGCTTCTTGCTAATCAGAAATCAACTGCCCGTGCCGCAAGAAAAGACGCAGGTGCAGATGCATGGAAAAACGAAAGCATTAAGATAGACTGCGATAAGACTGTATTTACGGGTTATACTGATTTCGAATCTGAAAGTAAAGTTGTGGCTCTTATCAATTCAAAGGGCGAACTCAGCAATATGCTTGGTGCAGGCGACGAAGGTACTGTTGTACTTGATAAAACTCCTTTCTACGCTGTTTCAGGCGGCCAGGTAGGTGACAGCGGCGTTATCAGCTGCGGAGATAATGTATTCATCGTTGCCGATACCTCAAAAAATGCAGACGGTATTTATCTTCATGCGGGCAGCGTTTCAAAGGGAATAATAAGTGTGGGCGATAAAGTTAATGCTTCTTTGAATGAAAAACGCAGAGAGGCTATAATGAAAAACCACACAGCGGCTCATCTGCTTCAGGCGGCGCTCCGTCAGGTGCTCGGAAATCATGTTGAGCAGGCAGGTCAGCTTGTAAATGAGCATGAAGTTCGTTTTGACTTTACTCATTTTAACCCCATGACTTCTGATGAAATCAAGCAGGTTGAATTCCTTGTAAATGATTTCATTATGAAAGCCGTTCCTATTGAAATGAAAGAAATGCCGATAGAAGAAGCCAAGAAACTCGGCGCTATGATGCTCTTCGGTGAAAAATACGGAGATATCGTAAGAGTTGTAAAAGCGGGCGATTTTTCACTTGAGTTCTGCGGCGGTACTCATGTTGCAAACAGCGGTCAGATAGGTCTTTTCAAGATTGTATCAGAATCATCTGTTGCCGCCGGTGTACGCCGTATACAGGCTGTTACGGGCTTTGGACTTCTGAAGTATCTTAATGCGGGTGAAAATGTAGTTAAAGCCGTATCATCAATTCTTAAAACAGGCGAAAGCGAGATACAGCACCGAATCACAGCCGTGGTTAACGAACTGCACGAAAAAGATAAGACTATTCAGAAACTCAATGTTGAGCTTTCAAAACTTAAGAGCGCGGACGCATTTTCTAAACCAGTCAAAATAGGCGATATTGAGCTCTATGTTGGCAGGGTAGACGGAACTACACCCGATGCTCTTCGCAAAATGGGCGATGAATTAAAGGAGAAGAGCGGTAATACTGTTGGCATTATCGCTGGCGTGCTCGGCGATAAGGCTTCCATAGTTGCTGTAAGTGCAAAGGATGCAGTAGCCATGGGCGTTAAAGCAGGCGATCTCGTTCGTGAAGTAGCAAAGCTTGCCGGCGGCGGTGGCGGTGGACGTCCCGATTCAGCTATGGCAGGTGCTAAAGATATAACCAAACTTGACGATGCTCTTTCTAAAGTTGCCGATATTGTTAAGGGTATGATAAAATAGGAGGAGAACAGTATGTGTTTGTTTTGTGAAATAATCAACGGAAATATTCCCTCAAACAAGGTTTATGAGGATGAAATGATCTATGCTTTTAAAGACATAAATCCCGTTGCTCCCGTTCATGTTCTTGTTGTTCCAAAGGTTCATATTGACAGCGTTAATGAACTCACCCCTGAAACATCAAAATATGTTGCGCACATATTTGAAAAAATTCCTGAGATAGCAAAATCACAGGGAATAGACAGTTACAGAATTATTAACAATTGCGGAAAAGACGCCGGACAGTCAGTAATGCACCTGCATTTCCACCTTATCGGCGGAGTTGAACTCGGAGAAAAGATTTTATGAGCGAAGAATATTACGAATTAAACATAGCAGGGCTTCAGAGAAAACTGAAAAAGTTTCCTGTAAATGATAAACTTGACATCGCGGCTTTTATACTGTTCGGTGATGTTGAGCTTACAGAACACTGCGCAAAAGAACTGTTAAAGCGTGTACCTGATTTTGAATATATACTTACCCCAGAGGCAAAAAGCATTCCGCTTGCTTATGAGATGAGCCGCCTGAGCGGAAAAAAGTATATAGTAATCAGAAAAAGTGTAAAGGTTTATATGGATAACCCTGTTGATATCAGCGAAAGTTCTATCACTACCAAAGGCTCTCAGCATTTGTATCTCGGTCATGAGGACGGGGATCTCCTAAAAGGAAAGAAAGTACTTATAGTAGACGATGTAATTTCAACAGGAGAATCTTTGGCTGCCTGCAAAAAAGTTGCAGATGCTTTTGATGCGGAGATAGTTGGCTGCTGCGCACCCCTTGCAGAAGGTGATGCTGCAGATAGAAAAGATATCATATACCTTGAAAAACTGCCGTTGTTTTTCAAATAATCAACATTTATGCGGTGATAAAAATGAAAAAAATAATATCCGTATTCATGTGTTTTGCTCTTGTTCTTATTTTTTCTTCATGCTCGTCTAATGAGTTAAGGAATGAGAATAATAATGCAATAACAGACTCTGTAACCGAGGAAAACGAAACACAGTTTTTAGCAAGCGACATAGCTGCAGAAAACGGTTTTGTACCGTTTACCTGTTCAGAAGACGATGAGTTTTCCGTATTCTGCATAAAAGGCGATGTTTCGTACAGTGTTGATACAAAAACAAATTCGCTTATAATAACAAAAGACGGTTTAGAGCAGAGCGTTGCCGTTTTTGACGATATGGTTAAAAGCTGTATTATGGTTGGCAATGCAGTCTATATCGATTGCGAGAACGGACTTTACCGTCTGCCTGTTGATGATAACGGAGAGTGTGATACGGAGAATTTATCGGTAGTTCTGAATGAAGTTTCCGGCGTGCCGGTATATTGCCTTGAAAACAAAATGGCAGTCCGCGTTCATGGCGCGCAGGATGACAGTTATGTTCTTCTGAATACACAGACCGGCGAATTTGAAGCAACTTATGATTTTAATAATTATTTATCATCGGATGATTCTCCGGCAGGTTTAATTTCGTCAGATAAGGCAGAATCGGCTGCTGTTTCTGAAATTCAATCAGACATATATAAACAGTATCGCGGCGGAGATAGTTATTCAGAAGTTTCGGGAATAACGCTCGTGCACTATCCTGATTTCTACTATGGCAATTCTGATACCGTTTGGGAATACGGAAAACATTCTGAGTACTCTTATATGGTTGAGATAGTTGCCGACGGTGCTGATATTGCGCCTAAGTTTACTGTTTTTGTCAATGCGTATAATTCGGAGATTCAGTTTATAAGCTTCAGAAAAAGCTGATGAATTATTTTGCCCTCAAAGGTCATAATACTTTTGAGGGCCGTTATTATTTACGGCACTTTTTTGGATTTTTATTTTTTCTGAAGGTGTTTTTATGACTGAATCTGTAAATAATCAGACGCAAGACAGTAAAAAAGTTGCTATTGTAGGAGTTGGCATGGTCGGCATGAGTTTTGCTTATGCCATGCTAAATCAAAATATATGCGATGAACTTTGTCTGATTGATATAAATAAAGAGCGTGCCGAGGGTGAGGCAATGGATCTTTCACACGGTTTGCCTTTTGCCCCAAGCAGTATGAAGATTTATTCAGGCGATTATTCTGATTGTACTGATATGGATATTATCGTAATATGCGCTGGTGTTCCTCAGCTGGAGGGTGAAACAAGAAGAGATCTGCTTCAGAAGAATTACAAGGTATTTAAAACCATTGTAAAACCCATAGTTGAGAACGGTTTCAATGGCGTTTTCCTTGTTGCAAGCAACCCTGTTGATGTAATGACTAAAGTTGTTCTTGAGCTTTCAGGTTTTCCCAGCGAAAAGGTAATAGGTTCGGGAACATCACTTGATACTGCGCGTCTCAGATATATGATGGGGGATTATTTCAAGGTAAATCCAAGAAATGTGCATGCTTATGTTATGGGTGAGCACGGCGATTCAGAATTTGTTGCCTGGAGCAGTGCCATGCTCTCTGTGCTTCCGATTAAAGAGCTTGAATCTCATAATGATAAAATGATGAGGGAGCTTGATGAAATAGCCGTAAACGTGCGTGAATCGGCATATAAGATTATCAAAGCAAAAAAGGCTACGTACTACGGTATAGGAATGGTGCTTGCAAGGCTTACAAGAGCCATTCTCAATGATGAAAACTCTATCTTTACTGTGTCCGCTTATCTGAGCGGCGAATATTCTTACAGCGGAATATATATAGGCGTGCCTGCTCTTATCAACAGGAGAGGTGTTCGCAAGATACTTGAAATTCCTCTTGATGAGGATGAGAAAAAGAAATTCGCCGAATCGGCATCTGTTATTAATGAAATGATTGAAGAAATCGGTCTTTAATGATGTTAATGACAAATATCATTAATAAATGAAAAAATAATTGTTGTAAACCGTGTTTTCTACCGTGGGTCGGTTGAGTAAACTGCTGAGCGGCAGTATCATAAATAACGTGGTTTACACGTTTACATACGCTTTTTAGGTAAACTGCAAATACCTGTTCCCTCGGAGGGATTGTTTTGGATAACATAAAATTCGGAAAATTTATAAAAGATCTAAGGGCAGAAAATAATATGACCCAGAAACAGCTTGCTGAAAAGCTTTATATTACAGATAAAGCTGTTTCTAAATGGGAACGCGGGCTCAGCCTTCCGGATATTTCACTGCTTGAAAACATAGCTGAGATTTTCGGCGTTTCGGTTTCAGAACTTGTAAACGGAGAACGGGATACTGCCTCTAAGGATGATGAGGAGCCGGATACATATCAAAATTCTGAACTTGACCATAACGATTATGTTCAGCATCAAGACAGATTACAGGGAAATAATTATGATATATCCGAGGAAATCTATGTGCTTCCCAGAACACTTGATGAGTATAAGAAAGAGAAGTTTGAAAATTTCCGAAAAAGGATGAAGCCTGCCGCAATAGTTTCATTAGTTCTTGCAGGGGCATTAATTATTCTTCAGCTTGCGTATAATGTTCTAAATACAACCAAAGGCATTGAATACCCGTTTACTTATGAAGAGAATGTCATCATTGAACTGTGTGCTCTGTTTTTATTTTTCGGTATGTTTTTCTTATCACGCAGCAAGTCAAGATGGCGCGCTTTTTCAATAATTATATTGATCTTTATGACCAGCATTAACTATGTGTTTCTTGTTTCGGGACCTAAAGAAACGGTTAAAGTTGATTATTCTCCGGGATATTCAAACTGCGCCATAGTTAAACGAAACACAGGAAACGGTCAGATAAAGCTTTACAGACCGTTTATGGGCGTTTTTTGTAAAGAGCATGATGTTATATCAGATTCGTCAACTAAGCTTCAGTACATACAGTGGATGAACAGCGACGTATGCCTTGTTACTTACGCTTCGGATTTCGGAGCTGTTAAAGGTTATGCCGCAACATACGGAGACAGGTCTGACGGCATAAGTTATTATTCTGTATGCAATGCTGTAACAGGCACGTGGACTGCAACTAATGAAAGCGCCGATTCCGTTGGGTTTATCTGTGATAAAAACGGAATTAAGATTACATACAACGGAACAGATTATGAATACAGTTATTCTGATACTGAGCAATACGGAACAACAGCCGTTATACTAAGCGGTGATTACTCTGATGAATATATTATCGCTCTTAATGAAGACTGTGTTATTGATGATGTATCGGGTATTATTGAGGACGGAGGAACGGTAACTCTGTGTAAAATAGGGGAGAACTCAGCCCCTGTTGTTATGAATTGTAAAACAAGTAAACAGGAAAATCTTGAGGAATACAGTGTTGTTTCACCTCCTGCGGGAGAGTATGAGGTATATAACGGCATAATATATTACAGCTACGACGGAGTAAAAACATATACGGCTCCTGCTGAAATAAGAGGGGACAAACTGTGTGATAACGGTTCTGATATAGATGAAGACATAACTTATTTCACAGTTCGTGAGGATAACGGAGCAAAGATATTTTACAAGACAGCCGATTCCAATGAGTGGAAAAATACTGCAATACAGCTTGACGGATACTTTGAAATCGGTTCAATGGGATTTCTGGATGAAAATAATATCTATATGCTTGCATTCGTTGATTTTGCCATGACCGATGCTTTCGGTTCAATTAAATATACTTCAAACGGCGGAAAAACATGGAGCGACCGTTCGTACGGAGTGGGTGAAAATGATTTTACTCATTTCAAAATAAACAGCGAATGCCTGTTTATCGATGAAAACACGGCGTTTCTGACTATGCCTTCCGGCAGCGGAGAGGACAGCAAGTTATATATCTCAACGGACGGCGGCAGATCGTTCAGTCCGATAACGTTTGATTCGGCGGGGGATTATGACTATTATAATCTGCCTGTATATGAAAACGGTGTTCTCACAGTCAAAAATACAATGGGTTCCGACGCGGATAATACAGAGCTTTCCAAAACTTTCGTTTCGGAAGATAAGGGCGAAACCTGGACTGAAAAAGAATAAAGCAAAATTAAGCACAAAAAAAGCAGGGCAAAAGCCCTGCTTTTAATTTTGTTTATTTGTTGTTTTCCAAAAGATATGTACCGCTGGAGAGTACGGCAATTGCGTAATCGCCGTATTTATAAAATTGCTTGACGGGCTCTTCAAAAGATAGATAATCGGATACCGTCAGGTCAGAGCCGTCTATCTTTCTTACTTTGTTAGTGGAAGAGCATACGTATATATCCCCGTCACCTACCGAAATATGCTTTGGCTTAATGAATGTGGAGGCGTCCTTTCCTCCGATTCTCAGATCTACCTGCATGTTTTGGCAAGAGTACCTGATAACGCAGCTTTCGGCAGGGCAAATACACCAGAAATATTTGCCGTCTAAAGCAAGTGAACTTACTGTTTCGTCGTGATATTTAAAATATCCGCTCCATGCAAGTTCTCCTTCTCTATCAAATATTCCTGCTTCTCCGTTTGGATAGAGAACAAGTACGCGTCTGTCGTATAAAATTGCGGCATCACACTGCACAAAATTGGGTATTATTTTACTTATCTGCTCAAACGCAGAGCCGAATTTTTTAAAGAGATATGCGTTTTTAGTCAAAACTTCCTTGGTTTTGTTTTCAAAGTCTATAACGCTGTATCTTGCTTTAAACTGGTTTGTGTTCATCAATGGCCTTTTTTCAACAAGAACAGCTTTATTGTTGTCATACTTGAAAACATCAACTATTTCTTTAGTACTTATTCTTATCAAGATTAGACCTCCGAAGAAGTGAGATACCCAAGAGTCATAAGGCTGTCTGTAAGATGAACGTTTTCAACAAGAACTTCGGGATGTGCCATGGCTATATCATAGTTGCTGAAGTTCCAGAAACTCTTTATTCCCAAGTTTATGAGCAGATCGGTAAGTTCTCTCATATCGTTTGACGGTATACATATAACGGCACATAACGGCTTGTTATCTATGCAAAAGTTTTCTATGTAATCAATATTTCTTACAGGTATTCCTTTAATCATTTTTCCGCATATAGCTTCATTTTTGTCAAATATACCTATAACTTTGAAACCGCTGTTTACACCGAAAATTTTGTTGCAAACCGCTTTGCCGAGGTTGCCTGCACCGATAAGTATAGTCTTGCGCTCTTTTTCTACGCCTAAAATCTCTCCTATTTTGGTGTGAAGTTCGGGCACATTATAGCCGTAGCCCTGCTGACCGAAACCGCCGAAACAGTTGAAATCATGACGTATCTGTGAGGCTGTAAGACCCATTCTGTTTGCAAGTTCTTTGGAGCTTATGCGCACAATTCCGTTTTCTTTAAGGCTTTGCAGAAATCTGTAATATCTTGGAAGTCTTTTAATAACGGATATTGATATTTCGTCTTTTTTCTCCATAGTATTTACCTCTGATAATGTTTATTTTGTCATCTCAGTAATAGTATCCATTACATAATTACCGAATTCCTCACATGTGCAACCGGTATCTCTGCCTGTGATGGTAAGCTTTTTCTCTTCAAACATGCACTTGTCAAGAGCCTTTTCAAGAGCATCTGCTTTATCTTGGTAACCTATGTGGGAAAGAAGCATTACAGAAGCTCTGAGCATGCTGCAAGGATCTGCATATTTGCCTCTGCCTTCTGTAATCATTCTCGGTGCTGAACCGTGAATGGCCTCAAACATAGCATATTTCTTTCCTATATTTGCGGAACCTGCGGTTCCTACGCCGCCCTGAAATTCTGCAGCTTCATCAGTGATGATGTCACCGTAAAGGTTTGGAAGCACAAATACCTTGAAGTCTTTTCTTCTGTTTGGATCAATAAGCTTTGCGGTTGTGATGTCAATATACCAGTCATCAGTTACAATATCGGGATATTCCTCACCGATTTTCTTTGCGGTGTTGAGGAATTTACCGTCAGTTGTCTTTATGATGTTTGCTTTTGTGATAATTGAAACCTTGCCCTTGTTGTTTTTCTTAGCATATTCATATGCAAGGCGGGCAATTCTTTCACAGCCTTCCTGAGATGCAACTGTAAAGTCAACTGCAAGGTCGTCAGTAATGTTTACGCCGTATGAGCCTACCGCATAACCGCCTTCCGTGTTTTCACGGAAGAAAGTCCAGTCAATGCCTTCTTCTGGAACACGTACGGGGCGCATGTTTGCAAACAAATCAAGTTCTTTTCTCATAGCAACATTAGCTGATTCTACATTCGGCCAGCCGTCTCCCTGACGGGGAGTGGTTGTGGGGCCTTTAAGAATAACGTGGCAAGCCTTGAGCTCTTCAAGTACGTCATCAGGAATTGCTTTGAGGCATTTTGCACGGTTTTCAATAGTAAGTCCGTCAATTTCTTTGAATTTAACTTTTCCGCTTGCTACTTCATCTTTAAGAAGAAAAGCAAGAACTCTTTCGCTCTCTTTTGTGATAATGGGGCCGATACCGTCACCGCCGCATATTCCTATTACGATAGTGTCAAGATTCTGATAATCTACAAAATCTTTTTCTTCCTTTATTCTCTTTGCTCTTGCAAGCTGACCTTCCATAAGGTGTCTGAACTGCTCAACGGCATTGTCTATTGCAAGCTTTTCATTATTATCCATAGTTGTTTTCTCCTGTGCTTATTTATTCATTTCTCTTGTGTAGTCAAGAAGTCCGCCGCAAAGAAGCATCGCTCTCTGACGGTCTGAAAGGTGAGAAGCATCAAGCTCATATTCCTCGTTCTTAGAATTGTTTACAAGTGTGATCTTCTCTCCCTTTTCAAGCTTTTCTCTGATGTTCGGGAGTGAAAGCTCATCAAGCTGATCGATCTTATCATAGTCAGCTTCATTTTTAAATGTGAAAGGAAGTATACCTGCGTTTACAAGGTTTGCAACGTGAATTCTTGCAAAGCTCTTTGTAATAACTGCTTTTACGCCCAGATAAAGCGGAACAAGTGCGGCATGCTCACGACTTGAGCCCTGACCGTAGTTTGAGCCGCCGATGATAATGCCTTTGCCTTCCTTCTTAATTCTCTCAGGGAAAGTTTCATCGCAAACTGCAAAACAATACTGAGAAAGATGAGGAATGTTTGAACGATAGGGAAGTATCTTTGCTCCTGCGGGCATAATATGGTCTGTTGTAATATTGTCGCCGACCTTGAGAATAGCTTTTGCGCTGATCTCGCTCGGAAGAGGCTCGGTCTTCGGGAAAGGCTTGATGTTGGGGCCGCGAAGTACTTCAACGCTGTCTGCTTCTTCCTCACTTGCGGGAGGTTCTATCATGTTGTCGTTAACGATAAACTTCTCGGGCATTGTTACTTGCGGAGCTTCGCCGAGATTTCTTGGGTCAGTAAGATAGCCTGTAAGTGCAGAAGCTGCTGCAACTTCAGGTGATACAAGGTAGATGCCTGCATCTTTTGTGCCGCTTCTGCCTTCAAAGTTTCTGTTGAAAGTGCGAAGAGAAATACCGCCTGAATTCGGGCTCTGTCCCATGCCGATACATGGGCCGCATGCTGATTCAAGAATTCTTGCGCCTGCATTTATCATATCTGAAAGAGCACCGTTAAGAGCAAGCATATTAAGAACCTGCTTGGAGCCGGGTGCGATGCAGAGTGATACTGTGGGGCAAACAGTTTTGCCTTTGAGTATAGCCGCAACTTTCATCATATCCACATAGGAGGAGTTAGTGCAGGATCCGATAGCAACCTGATCAACTTTTATCTTGCCGATTTCTTCAGTTGTCTTAACATTGTCAGGCATATGAGGACAAGCCGCCATAGGCTCAAGTGAGCAGAGGTCAATATCAATAACCTCATCATAAACAGCGTCGCTGTCAGGCAGAATTTCTGTCCAATCCTTTTCTCTGCCCTGAGCTTTAAGAAATGCAAGAGTGATTTCGTCAGACGGGAAAATAGAAGTGGTAGCGCCCAACTCTGCGCCCATATTTGTAATTGTTGCACGCTCGGGAACTGATAAGGTCTTTACTCCGTCTCCGCCGTACTCTATAATTTTGCCTACGCCGCCTTTAACGCTCATTATTCTGAGCACTTCAAGAATGATATCTTTTGCTGATACCCACGGCTTAAGATAACCGTGAAGATTAATCCTTGTCATTTTAGGCATCGGTATGTAATAGGTGCCGCCGCCCATTGCTACAGCAACATCAAGTCCGCCTGCGCCCATTGCAAGCATGCATATGCCGCCGCCTGTGGGAGTATGGCTGTCTGAGCCGATAAGCGTTTTGCCGGGAATGCCGAATCTTTCAAGGTGTACCTGATGGCAGATACCGTTGCCGGGGCGTGAAAAATAAATGCCGTGTTTTTTTGTAACAGTCTGTATGTAACGGTGGTCATCCGCATTTTCAAACCCCGTCTGAAGTGTGTTGTGGTCAATATAAGCAACGCTCTTCTCGGTTTTAACACGCTTAACGCCCATTGCCTCAAATTCAAGGTACGCCATTGTGCCTGTTGCATCCTGCGTGAGAGTCTGGTCAATTCTAAGTCCGATTTCTTTACCGGGAATCATTTCACCCTCAACAAGATGAGCCTTAATAAGTTTTTGTGCCAATGTAAGTCCCATACATGCACCCTCCTGTAACTTAGTTATTAATTTTTTTGTCAATCTATTTTATAATATTGATTATATTGTGTCAATCATTTTCAAAAAAATTTCATAAAATATGTATTAAATATTATTATTTAAATAGTTATTATAATGTTTCGGTCAATTTGTTGAAATATGGATGGATTTATGATAAAATAAATTGATTAATCAGGGCATAATAGCATAGAAGGAGTGTTATTATGCCCACAGAAGAAAATGAAAATAATCAGCAAAACAGTTCTTCACAGTCTGATTTCGAAACAGGTTCGATAACTGTTAAGAAGAACGGTCATTTTATACATTGTTTAACAATAATCGGTCAAATTGAAGGTCATTATATTCTCCCCAGTCAGAATAAAACCACAAAGTATGAGCATGTTATACCTCAGCTTGTGGCAATCGAGGAAAGTCCTGAGATAGAAGGGCTTCTCATAATTTTGAACACAGTAGGCGGAGATGTTGAGGCAGGGCTTGCAATTGCAGAGCTTTTATCTACGATGAAAACGCCTACGGCTTCACTTGTGCTCGGCGGAGGTCATTCAATAGGTGTGCCTTTGGCTGTTTCCTGCAACAAAAGCTTTATCGTTTCGAGCGCTACGATGACGGTGCATCCAGTAAGGATGAACGGTCTTGTGTTAGGCGTTCCGCAGACTCTTTCTTATTTTGAAAAAATGCAGGACAGAATTGTCAATTTTGTTGAAAATAATGCCAAGATATCCGCAGAGGATTTCAGAGCGTTAATGATGAAAACAGGCGAGCTTGTAATGGATGTTGGCACTGTGCTTGACGGCGAAGGCGCTGTTTCGTGCGGACTTATGGACGAGCTTGGCGGCCTTTCTGACGCGCTTGGTTATCTGAATGATAAAATTGAAGCGGAGGGCGGCAGATGATTTGGTCGATAGTTAATGAATGTGATATTTTTTACGATGTGCAGAATTCAGTGAGCAGCCCTGTAAAGGCACGCTCAAGCAACCCGTATGACTATATAAGATGTGGATTCTGCCTTGATAAAGCGTCGATGTTCGGAGGTAAAGATATTGTCGATTATAACAGCGATTTTTCAGGCAATAGGTCAGGTGCTGACCTATCTTTTTCCCTTATCTGAAAGCGGTCATTCCGCTATTTTTCATGATTTCGCAGGAAGATATACAAACGGATGCTCTGAATTAACAGGGCTTATACATATCGGTATGGCAATCGGTATAGCGGTTGCTTTTTATAAGGTTTTTGCAAAACTTATTTTAGAGTTTATAACAACAGGCAAAGAGATATTTACGAAAAGCTTCGATATTAAGAAAACAAATAATTCAAGAAAGTTTTTTTATTATACATTTATTCCGTACATATTTATGCTCGTTTATATAATTCCCGTTGGCGGCGGAAACAATGTATTCAAACTTCTTCATTCGTATTCGTATGACGGAAATCTTATATCAGAGGGAATTGCCTTTCTGATTAATGCTGTTTTGCTTTTATTTGCTTCTTTAAAACTTGCAAAAAACGAAAAAGGGGAACAGCTTTCTGCTCCTGCAGTACTTGTAACATCTGTTCTTGCTTTTTTCGCTATTCCTGTATCAGGCTTATCTTTCTGCGCGGTTGTAGTATGCATGCTTGCTATATTCGGAATAAACAAAAAAATTGCGTTCAGATATTTTATAAGTTTAAGCGTACCTGTTCTTCTCGTACGCGGTATTATAGAAATTGCTGTTTGCGTTACTTACATAAACATAATCGGCGGTATTATAGGCGTAGTAGTTTCAGGCGTACTTGCGTATTTTGTTTCAAAATTCTCGCTTTATGTACTCAAAAACAACTGGTATAAATATTTTTCGTATTATGCTTTTACAGTCGGCGGCCTCGGTATTATCATAGGCATTATCGAAGTCGCAATAAATAACAGATAGAGGTTATTATGGCATCTAAAAAAACTCCCACTAAAAAATCGAATAATAAAAGCAAAAAAAATACAGCTGCTTCAAGACAGAATGCAGATATAAACAGAGTTACTGGTGTTCTGCTTTTTTCCCTGTCTTTGTTGTTCTTTTTTATTGCTGTAATAAAAGGGCAGGGAGCATGGCTCTTTGTGCATAATGTTTATGTCGGACTTTTCGGCATGTTTGCAGCGTGTGTGTTCCCGCTTCTCACAATGGTAATAACCGTACTGTATTCATTAAAAGAGCAGGATACAAAGCTTCTTCTTGCCAAAGGCGCAGAAAGCGTTGTAATGGTGTTGCTCATATCATCATGTATACATATTTTTCAAAACCAGCCGGGAGATGTTTTTTCTCAATGCGTTACAGAATCGTATAATTCTGCATCAGAAAGCTTCAACGGGGGACTTTTCGGAGCAGTAATAGGTTGGCTGCTGTTAACACTTGGAAAAGCTCCCGCTGTAATTGTGAATATACTTTTGATATTTGTTGATTTTATGTTCTTGAGCGGAATTACCATTATTCAGTTCCTTAAGGGAGCCGCAAAACCCGCAAAAGCAACGTATGATAAGGTGCAGCCTGTTATTGAAGAAAAAATTGAGCAGAGAAAGCGCAGTAAGGCAAGTATTGATGTTCCTCTTGACGAGGTAGCACCCGGAGAGGAAAAAACGGATAAAAAGCAAAAATCCAAAAAGAAATCCGACGAAACGCCACAGCTTCAGGAGGCTGTTGAAACCCAGAAAATAATTGATGAAATAAATGCGGCTAATGCTAAAAACAAGGCAGAGCGTGAAAGCAAAAAAGCTAAAACGATTGATGAAATCGTAGAAAAAGCTTCGGAAGAGAGTTCCGATAATGATGCGGACAAGGAAAAATTTGAAGTTACAAAAGAACAGATGAAAGCTTCAGTAGAGGATTACTGTATTCCTCCCGTATCACTTTTGAACCTCGGCAAGCACGCGTCAACAAAGGATGTAAGCGGAGAGCTTAAAGGGAATGCGCAAAGGCTTATTGAAACGCTTCATTCGTTTAATGTTGAGGCAACTATAACCGACATCAGCCGCGGCCCTACCGTTACAAGATATGAACTGAAGCCTGCTGCTGGAATAAGAATTTCTAAGATTACAAATCTTGCGGATGATATTGCGCTTAATCTTGCTGCTACACATGTAAGAATAGAAGCGCCGATTCCCGGAAAGGCCGCTGTCGGCATAGAGATACCTAATACAGTTAAAAATATGGTATATATGCGCGAACTCATTGAAACGCCTGAGTTTTCTCAGCAGCGTTCCAAACTCTCAGCAGGTCTCGGCAAGGATATAGCAGGCAACTGCGTATACTGCGATATTGTTAAAATGCCGCATCTGCTTATCGCAGGTACAACCGGTTCCGGTAAATCCGTGTGCATGAATTCTATTATTGTATCTATTCTTTACCGTGCTAAACCTGATGAAGTAAAGTTCCTTATGATTGACCCTAAACAGGTTGAGTTTTCAAGATACGCAGGTATTCCGCATTTGCTTGTCCCCGTTGTAACAGACGCTAAAAAAGCTTCAGGCGCCCTTGGATGGGCAGTTTCTGAAATGCTTCAGCGTTACAATAAATTTTCAGAGACAGGTGTGCGTGATATAGACGGCTACAATAAATATGTTGCAAAGCATGAGGATATGGAGCCCATGCCTAAAATATGCATATTTATTGACGAGCTTGCCGATCTCATGATGGCTGCACCGAAAGAGGTTGAAGATTCTATCTGCCGGCTTGCTCAGATGGCACGAGCTGCCGGAATGCATCTTGTTATAGCAACACAAAGACCTTCGGTAGATGTAATCACAGGTCTTATTAAAGCAAATATTTCATCGCGAATAGCCCTTACTGTTTCTTCACAGGTTGACTCAAGAACTATTCTTGACGCAGGCGGTGCTGAAAAACTTCTTGGTAACGGTGATATGCTTTATAATCCGATCGGAGCAAGCAAACCTATACGTGTTCAGGGCTGCTTTATTGACGATGATGAAATAGAAGCACTCTGCGATTACATTAAAAAGCAGGGCGAATCTGAATATGATGAGAATATTCAGAAAGAAATCGATGAAAAAGCTGTTAAGGATAAAAAGAGCCCGTTTGAAGGTGAAGAGGAAGAAGAAAACTATGATCCGCTTTTTGAAAAAGCGGCAGAGGTTGTTATAGAATCAGGTACAGCTTCCACCTCGTTCCTTCAGCGCAAATTATCTGTTGGTTACGCAAGAGGCGCTAAAATTATAGACCAGCTTCAGGATTACGGCGTTATAGGCCCTTCAGAGGGCAGTAAGCCCAGAAAAGTTCTTATGAATATGCAGATGTGGTTAGAGAAAAGAGCGTATGACAGCGGTAATCAGTTTACAGCTCAAAACACAGAGCAGATGTCTTTCGGCGATACTGATTTGAATGATAACACAAGCGAAGTATCTTCCGATTTCGGGGAAGATATTATTGATAATCAGGGCGATTGATTTAAACGGGGAATTCTATTATGAGTAATGACAGGCGGCAATCAAACGGTGTCAGACAGAGTGATGTTCTTGTAGGCGTCGCTCTGCTGTTGATTGCTGCCGTTTTTGCTTATCTGGGATTTTCTCAGCCGAAAGTTTCAAATGATTATACCGTTGAACAAACTACTGCTCAGGTATATTCACCTGAATTTGATACAACTGTGCAGGAAAACTCAGCTACTTCTCAATATTACGAAAATAATGATTATGAAGATGTAAGCAATACTGCTGATAATATTTCTGTAAGTTTTCCGTTAAATCTTAATACCTGTACAAAAGAAGAACTTATGGAGATAGACGGAATCGGCGAAGTACGTGCCGATGCAATTATTGCTTATCGTGATAAGCTCGGCGGATACAGCAGTGTGGAACAACTTAAGGATATAAGCGGAATAGGGGATAAGACGTTTGAAAAAATAGCCCCTTATGTAACGGTATGAGTGTTTTTTCAGAATCAATTTATGTTTTAAAGAAAGCTTTGTTTCCTAACAGATGCGCAATTTGCGGAGATATTATTGAGTTTGACAGGGAATTATGCGACGAGTGTTTAGCAGCTAAGAAGATTAAATCTCCGGTGTGTTTAAAGTGCGGCTGCGAAAAGGCGGATTGTATTTGTAAAAAGAATACTCATAAACCTGAATACAAGGCAATTGTTGCTCCCTATTATTATCAGGATTCTATTTCCCGCGGTATTCTTAATTGTAAAATGAATGATCTTCCGTCTCTTACCGAAGCACAAGGGCAGGAGATAGCAAATACAGTAAAATCTCTTTATGAGCTTATTGATTTTGACTGCGTTACATATATTCCTATGAGAAAATATGATGAAAAATACAGAGGTTTCAATCAGTCTAAGCTTCTTGCAGAGAAAGTAGCTGATATATGCTCTCTAAAATGTGAAGAACTTTTAATTAAAAAGCGTAAAACCAAAATGCAAAAACGGCAGAGCGCTAAAAACAGATATGTAAATATGTATAATGCCTTTGATTTAGCAGAAAATGCTGAAATTAAAGATAAGACAATATTAATTATAGATGATGTAAAAACAACGGGAGCAACGCTTTCTTCCGCTTCTTTAACTTTAAAGGCTTACGGTGCCAAGGAAGTTTACTGCGCTGTTCTTGCAATAGTAAAATAGTTCAGAGGACGTTTTATGAAACCTGCCGAATTAATTGATTACTGCCTTACCTTTAAAGGTTCCTATCTTGATTTTCCGTTCGGTGAGCAATGCGTCTGTATAAGAGTGGGCAAGACTGATAATAGAAAAGGCAGAATTTTTGCTCAGGTTTTCAAACTTAATGAAACATATATGGTGACTTTCAACTGCGATGTTATGATTGGGAATTTTTATAAGCAAATGTTTCCCGATGTTATATTGCCGGCGTATCATTGCCCCGAGGCTCTGAGGCAATATGCATATACTCTTCCTGTTGACGGCGTTTCTCAAGAGGTTATGAAAGAAATGGCGGCTTCATCTTATGTTTACGCTCTTAAAAAGCTGCCGCAGTACATTAGCAGAAATATTACTGAAGAATAAAAAATATGCTCTCTTTATTATTTTGTGATATGCTTTTTAACATAAAAAAAACAAGCCGCATAAGCGGCTTGGAGAATAAAATATTCATTTTATAGAAATGATGTGGAGCGGCTGATGGGAGTCGAACCCACCTGTCGAGCTTGGGAAGCTCGCATTCTACCGATGAACTACAGCCGCATATAAATTGCGCAAGAAACCTTGCGCTGGTGCGGGTAACAGGACTTGAACCTGCACGGTTGCCCACAAGATCCTAAATCTTGCGTGTCTGCCAATTCCACCATACCCGCATTTTTTAATATTCTATCATTAAATTGATTTTAAATCAATATACAAAGGAGTATTTTATGAAAAAATCGGCAAAAATATTTATAAAGATTATAACTGCTTTACTGGCATTTATAATCGTGATTTGTGCAACTCTTGGCATATATTACGCGGCGTCAAAAGACTGCACTCTTACGGTCAGCGTAAATACTGAAAAAGAACTTCAGGAGATAAGCGGATGGGGTACTTCCGACTGCTGGTGGGCTGATAATATCGATGATGAGCAAACCAGAAACGAGATTGCAAATCTTCTTTTTTCTGAAGACGGACTTAATTTGGACACATACCGTTATTGCCTTTACGGCGGATATGACCCGGAGAATAACGTTGTTGACAGCCAGTGGCGTCTTGGTGAAAGCTTTTATGTTTATAATTCTGAAACGGGCGAATATGAGTATGACTGGTCACGAGATGCAAATTCTCAGGCTATGCTTCAGGCGGCGCTTGACAGAGGTGTAGATACTGTGGTACTGTTCGCTAATTCACCTCATTACTCAATGTGCAAAAACGGCAGGTCAAGCGGTTCTGACAGCGGAAGCGAAACAAATCTTGACCCGAGCCGTTATGAAGATTATGTTGATTATTTCCTTACAATTACTGAGCATTTTATTGATGAGGGCGTTCCGGTTAAATACATATCTCCCATTAATGAGCCCCAGTGGGGCTGGGGAGGTGAAGCTCCTGCGCAGGAAGGTTGCCACTATGAAGCTGAAGAGGCTGTTGCTCTCCTAAAGATATTTGCTCAGCAGATTATTGAGCGTGGCCTTGATGTTAAGCTTTACGCGCTTGAAAGCGGAAATATCGGAGATACTGCAAAGAATTATTATAATCTTATGATGGCAGATGAAGATATAAGCCAAGTACTCGGAGTTTACAGCTTCCATTCATATTTCAACGATAATGATAAGATAAAAAAAGACAGATTTGGTAATTGGATTTCTGAGAATGTTGAATGCAGAAGCGATATGAGTGAATGGTGCGAGCTTCCATCTGCTCACGATGCGTCTGATCCTTTGACTGCCGTTATTATGGCGCGTGTTATTTCAAATGATATTGGCTGCCTTAATGTTAACGGTTGGAGCAACTGGGTGGCTATGAATGAAAAAGGTGTAAATCCGGATGACGGCAAGGATTATTCTGACGGACTTCTTGTAGCCGATCCTGAAAACACACAAGATTATTATATCTCTTACAGGTATTACGGTTATATGCAGTACAGCCGTTTTATACCTGCGGGCTCAAAAGTGCTTGATTGTTCAGACGGTGTTTATACAGTGGCAACATATAAGGATGATGAGGGAACTCATTTTAGGGAGCTTGTTAACGAAACTGCGTATCTGACACCTGACGGTAAAGTTGTGGTAGTAGTTGTCAATGAAGGCAATACAAGAGATATCAAAATCAAGCTGGACGGATATTCAAACGTGACTGTTTATACAACTGATTCAGAAGAGATGTGTGAAGAAGTATACAGCGGTCAGCCTCAGGAAAAATATGAGAGCGTTCAGAATTCCGTTTCAACTTATATTTTCAGTAAATAACATAGAGGGTGAGTATTATGAGAAATGTAAAAGAAATCAATTCTTCCTGGTTTTTTTCCAAGGAAGCTAAAAATCCTCCGCACAGTCTTCCCACAGACTGGGAAAAGGTTGATCTTCCTCATACTTGGAACGGAAAAGACGGTCAGGACGGCGGTAATGACTATTACCGCGGAAAATGTTTTTATGCAAAGGAGCTTGACGCTTCTGAATTCTCAGGCAGTGATGAATACTACATTCAGTTTGACGCCGTAAATTCAAGCGCAGAAGTATATTTCAACGGCAAAAAACTTGTTACCCATCACGGCGGATATTCTGCGTTCAGAGTTAGAATTAATGATATAAAGGATAAAAATCTGCTTGTTGTTGCTGCAGACAACAGCCCAAATGATTTTGTTTATCCCCAGAATGCCGATTTTACTTTTTACGGCGGTATTTACCGCAGTGTTAAGATCATAGGCGTTCCCGAAAAGCATTTTTCTTTGGATTATTTCGGATCGCCCGGAATTGCTGTTAATCCTGAAGTAAAAGGAAATACAGCAGACATTTCTATGTATGCATATACAGATACTGAATGTGATGTGCAGTTTGAAATTTCCGACGCAAAAGGAAATGTTATTTTTACTGACACTGTTAGCGGCAAGGATCCTGAATGCAGTTTTAAGCTTGAGAATGCCCATCTGTGGGACGGAATTAAAGACCCGTATCTGTATGAGCTGACTGCTCGTATTGCAGAAGATAACGGAGATGAAGTATCCTGCAGATTTGGCTGCCGTTCATTTTCTTTTGATCCTGACAAAGGCTTTTTCCTTAACGGCCGTTCATATCCTCTAAGGGGTGTTTCACGTCATCAGGACAGGCCTGAAATAGGCAACGCACTTAAATATGAGCATCATAAGGAAGATATTGATCTTATTTGCGAAATGGGCGCAAATACCATTCGACTTGCTCATTATCAGCATGCGCAGGAGTTTTATGATCTTTGCGATGAGCGCGGTCTTGTTGTATGGGCTGAGATTCCTTATATTTCAAGCCATATGCCTAACGGCAGAGATAATACTGTTTCTCAGATGAAAGAGCTGATATACCAAAACTATAATCATCCGTGTATCGTTACATGGGGTCTTTCAAATGAGATTACAATGGGCGGCGCCGCTAATAAGGATATGTTGGAAAATCACCGCATTCTTAACGATCTTGTTCACAGCATTGATAAAACACGTCCTACAACAATGGCTGTGCTTACTATGTGTGATCCGTCTGAGGAGATAACTCATATATCTGATATTCTTTCCTATAACCATTATTTCGGCTGGTACGGCGGAAATGTAAGTATGTACGGTCCGTGGTTTGATAATTACCATAAAAAGTATCCGAACCGTGTTATAGGTATAAGTGAGTATGGCTGTGAGGCACTTAACTGGCATACTTCAGAACCCGAACAGGGCGACTATACAGAAGAGTATCAGTCATACTATCACGAAGAGCTTATCAAGCAGATCTCTAAAAGACCTTATCTCTGGGCAACTCATGTGTGGAATATGTTTGACTTTGCCGCTGATGCACGTGCTGAGGGCGGAGAGAACGGAATGAATCATAAAGGACTAATTACTTTTGACAGAAAGTATAAAAAAGATTCATTCTATGCATATAAAGCGTGGCTGTCTGATGACCCGTTTGTTCATATCTGCTCAAAGAGATATGTGGATAGGGTAGAGAATGTTACTTCTGTAACGGTTTATTCTAATCTTGATTATGTAGAGCTTTACGCAAACGGCAATCTTGTAGAGAAACAGGACAAAGGCGAGTTCCCGTTTTTCAAGTTCAAGGTTAAAAACGAGGGAGAAACAAAGCTTGTTGCCAAATGCGGTGAATACAGTGATGAAAGTGTAATCCGAAAAGTAGACAGTTTCAATGAAGATTACAGAATGAAAGAAGAAGGAGCCGTTATTAACTGGTTTGAAATAACTACTCCTCCGGGAAGATATTCAATAAACGATACTATCGGCGACATCATCTCAACGCTTCGCGGCAAGATATTTGCTTTAAAACTTCTTAAAATGATTTCTAAAGCTATGTCTTCAGGCTCTGACGGAAAGAAAAAGGGAAGTTCCGGTGTTGCGGGATTTAAGGTAAATAAAACAATGCTTTCAATCGCTAAAGGCTTTACACTTAAACGTGCGCTTATGATGATGGGCGGCAAAATGAGCAAAGAAGATATACTTAAAATAAATTCTATGCTCAATAAGATTAAAAAGAAATAATTAACGCATATAAAAAACCCGCCTGGTAACAGACGGGTTTTTGTTTATGTTTATTTCCATTCTCTTACTATGCTTGGATTTGAAAAAATCTCGTTAAATCTTTCAATCATCGGTACGCAGTCTCCATAGTCAAGGGAACGGTGATCAATAGCGCAGGTTAAAGGAAGTATTGACCTGATTTCAATTTTTTCATTGCCGTTTTCGTCAGTAACTACCCAAGGCTTTCTTTGAACAGCACCTATACAGAAAGCTGTAGTCTGCGGAGGAATAATCTCCAAAAGATAGCAGGTTCCTTTATGATTACGGCCGATTGAACCGATGTTGGATATAGTTGTTGTGCCCTGCTCAATATCGTGCTTGGTAAGTCTGTCTTTTTTCGAAATTGAATAATATTGCTTTTTGGCGCTTCCGCCTAAGGTCTTTACTTTGTGTTTACCAGGCATTTTTGATCCGTAAAGCCTTCTTGCAGTCTGCAGTAATTTACCCTTTTTAAGACCGTTGATCGTATTATCAAGAGAAACCTCAAACATAACCTCATTCATATCGGTGTTGTTCGCCCTGCGGACTGTATCATTGATTGCCTCAGTCATTTCTGTAAGAGATTTATTTTCCATATTGTGCATATTGACTGTCATCATCTCACCTGTATGAAGAATCATAGGCATTGAAATGTCAATATTATCATGGTAATAAAGAGTGCCCCTTACAAGCTGTCTGTTGAAATCAAGTGTGCAGTTCATTTTAGGTGCGGCTTTCAGGCCCTCGCATATGATTTTAAGCATTACTGTGTTAATGCTGATCTTTTTGCTTTTGTCTGTTACACCTTCATTAAGCTTCTTTACTTCTTTGAGCAAGTCTGTAACATCTGCATCATAACTCATTGTTGCATGGGGGATTTCCTCCCAGCTTTGTGAAGTCATGTTAGCTACAATTTTTCTTGCTATTCCGAAATGTTCCGTTTTATAAATTGCCATTAAATATCTCCTAACCCTTTTTGAATAATATATATTCAGTATCTTAATTGTACCATTTTATTTTTGTAATGGCAATGAAATTCTTTACAGAATTATCAATTTGTTGAAAAATTTAATATTCTGTTTATATTTAGAACGCTTTTTCGTTATATCTTTTTTCAAACTCTTCACAAAGCCAATCCCTGAAGTCAGGATGCGCTATTTTTATAAGTGCTCTTGCTCTTTCCTTTAGGGTGCGGCCTTTAAGATACGCAACGCCGTATTCTGTTACCACACAGTTTACATCATTTCTTGTGGTTGTAATTGCCGAATTTTCTGTTATAGTAGGCACTATCTTTGAAATGGTGTTGTGCTTTGCGGTTGACGGCATGGCGATAATTGATCTGCCACCCTTGCTCATGGTTGCGCCGCGAACAAAATCAACCTGACCTCCAACGCCTGAGAACTGCGTCAAACCGATAGTGTCTGCAACTACCTGTCCCATTAAGTCAACCTGTATGCAGGAATTAATGGAAACCATATTGTCGTTAAGAGCAATATTCGGCGGGTAGTTAACATAATCGATAGGATACATCTCTACATCGGGGTTATTGTCAATGAAGTCAAACAACTTTGTGGTTCCGAATGCGAAGCCCAGAACGGTTTTGCCAACATGTGTCTGTTTCTTTGAGTTATTTATAACACCGCTTTTGATTAGATCAACAACACCGTCTCCAACCATTTCAGAATGAAGCCCGAGATCCTTTTTATTTTTTAATTCTTCGCATATGGCATTGGGAATACCGCCGATGCCAAGCTGCAGGCAGTCGCCGTCGTTTATGAGAGAAGCGCAGTTTTTGCCGATTGCTTTTTCTACATCGGTAAGCGGAACGGACGGAACTTCCGGTAACGGCTGATCTATCTCTACGAAATAGTCAAATTCGCTGATATGCTTTCTTGCTTTTCCGTAAGTTCTGGGCACATATTTATTGACCTGGGCGATTTTTACTTCACAGTGGGACATGGTTGTTTCAATATAATCAACGTTTGTGCCCATTGATACATAACCGTCCTCATCAGGAGGGCAAACAGAATATATGCCGACTCTCGGTTTAATGATATCTCTTAATACCATAGGTATCTCATAGAAGTGGCAGGTTGTAAATTCAGCTGTTCCGTTAGTGAGTGCTTTTCTGTTGCTGGCAGAAGCAAAGAAACAGTTGTATTTAATGTGACCTTTCATTTCATCGCGTACCCACGGTGTATCACCTAAAATAAGCATGTTGATGATTTCAACATTCTTGTAATTCAGATAATTTTTTTCAATCTCTTTTTCAATGCCGAGGGGTTCACAGCATCCGAATGTAGTTACAACTTTATCTCCGTCTTTAATCAACGCCGCCGCCTGCGCAGCAGTTATAAGTTTACTTTTATACAGATCTTTATCGTACATAGTAACCCTCTCATTCCTTTAAATTTGATTATATTTTAAAATAAATTGAGATCACTTTCAATATAATTTAGATAATATTAATATTCAACTTTAAGATTCTCTTCCGCTTCTGCTACTTTGAGCATTACTGCACACTCAATCCTTTTTCTGTGCAGTTCGCAGCCGAATTCATAAACACCTGATACACTGCCTGTGGAATGATAAGCATTAGCCGCGCAGCCGCCGCTGCAGTAAAGCTTGGCAAAGCAGTCTTTGCATTCCTTGTGCGAATATACGTTGCAGTTCTCAAATTGCTCAAGCACATTCTTGTTCTTAACACCGTTCCAAATATCACCAAGAAGGAATTTTTCATCGCCTACAAATTGATGACATGGATATAATTCGCCGTCAGGAGTTACTGCCATATATTCAGTGCCTACTCCGCAGCCTGATACTCTCTTTACTATACACGGGCCGGCGTCAAGGTCAATCATATAGTGATAAAAAGTAAATCCGTTTCCTTTTCTGTATCTTCTGAGCATTTCATTTGCAAGTATTTCGTATTGCTCTTTAAGAACGGGAAGATCGCTTTCTTTAAGCGCATAATCCTCACTTGGGTCGCAAACAACAGGCTCAATTGAAAGCTCTTTGAAGCCCTCGTCAGCCATGTGTATAACATCTTTTGAGAAATCAGTGTTGAAATGAGTATATGTTCCTCTCATATAGTAATCTTTCTGATTTCTTGACTGGGCGAATTTTTTGAATTTATCAATTATCATGTCGTATGAGCCGGTGTTCTTGCGTGTAATCCTGAGACGGTCATGTGTTTCTTTTCTGCCGTCAAGCGAAAGAACTACATTTCCCATTTCTTTATTGCAGAAATCCATTATCTCGTCATTTAAAAGCACACCGTTTGTTGTAACGGTAAAGCGGAAATTTTTATTGTATTTCTTTTCGATGCTTCTTCCGTATTCAACAAGCTTTTTGCATACGTCCCAGTTGAGGAGAGGTTCGCCGCCGAAGAAATCCACTTCAAGATTGTGTCTTGTGCCGCTTTGCTCAACAAGAAAATCAAGTGCTCTTTTTCCTGTTTCAAAACTCATAAGACCTTTTGGGCCGTCATATTCACCTTTGCCGGCAAAGCAGTATTTGCACGCAAGATTACAATCGTGTGCAACATGAAGACATATAGCTTTTAATACGCCCTGTCTTTTTTTAAAGGCAGAAGCCGTTTTTTCAAATGTATCTTCGGCAAACAATCTGCCGTCTTTTTTTAAAGTTTCAATGTCATCAAAGCAAAGGTCAATATCTTCAGCAGTAACATCGTCTCTGTCTTTATATTTCTCAAGAATGAAGGATTTTATTTCGTCTTTATTCTTGTTTTCATAATTAGTAATAATATCATAGGCTACATCGTCTACAGAATGAACACATCCGCTGTTTTGATCGATAATGATATTGTAGCCGTTCATTTTATATGCATGTATCATAAAAATATATCTCTCCAAAGAAAAACGGCGATATTATTCCCGCCGCGCTGAATTTATGCAGGATTATTTCTTAAGCTGCTCGCATTTCTGGTTTGCTACAGAGCAAGAAGTTTTGCTGGCTGACTGGCAGGATGTCTGGCATTCACCGCAGCCGCCTTTTTTTGCAGATTCGCAAAGATTACGTGAGCTTAAAGTGTTAATTCTTTTCATATCATAACCTCGTTTCATATTAAATTTATTATATTTTATATTATCATTTCTGTTTTGTCAATATAAAGCGGGGAAGTAATTTGCCGTTGCTGGTTATGTTTACTCCGCTTTCAATTAGATTTAAAATCATTTCAATCTTTTTTTCACTTATTATCTCATTAGGATATAAAATCGGTATGCCGGGAGGATAAGCATATACAAATTCGGCGGAAATTTTTCCTGCACTTTCTTTAAATATCACTTTTTGAGTTTCGCAGTCATCAATAACAAAATTAAGTATATTATCGTTGATTATCGGTTTCGGAATCTTTTTTTTGCTCTCGCTGCTTAGCTTAGCATCTGTCTCTTTAAGAGCCGTAGATAGCCTTTTATAAATTTTAAAATCATCGCCGATTGTTGCCATAAGTATAACATGTCTCAATTGAGCTGCTTCACATTCAAAACCGTATTTTTTTCTTAATATTTCACCAAGCTCTATTCCGCTTATATTGCTGTTTGCAGCTGAAATATTAATTTTGCTCAAATCGTCAGTCTTGATAAAAGAAAGGTGATTAAGCTGAGTATCATTGTAAAAATCTTCAAGCGCTTTTCTGAAAGAAATAAATTCATTTTGATTATTTTTAAGATACTCAGCGCATAAAGAAGCGCTGTTCATCAGCACATAGCTGGGTGAACTTGTCTGAAAAATATCGAGATACCGTTTTATGGCGCCTGTGTATTTTTTATTGTATACATTTGCCAGTGCAGTTTGAGTCAAAGCAGGGAGAGTCTTGTGCAGACTTGTTATTACAACGTCAGCCCTCGGATATTGTGACGGTTTGAAAAACGGCAAGTGTGCTCCGTGTGCTGAATCCGCAAGAATAGGAATATCAGTTTCAATATTACTTGTGTACCCCTCGTAAGTAGGACTTGTAATTATTATCAGCTTTATATCGGAATGAATTTTTGTCAGCCGGGATATTTCTTCATTGGTAATTTTGCCGTAAATACCGTTACGGCAGTCAAATTCAGGCTTTGCAATGATAACATTAAGTTTTCTGAGTTCGCAAGCGTTATAAACGCTTTTATGGCAGTTAGCGGCTACAATTACTTTGTCTCCGTCATGTGTCATAGCAAAAACCGCTGCAAGTATTCCAACAGTGGAGCCGTTTACAAGCAGCAGCGAATCTTCGCTTGAATACAGTTTGCTGAAAGCAATTTCTGTTTCCTTAATCAGTCCTGTTGGATTGTGCAGATCATCATAACCGCTAATCTCGGTAATGTCTATTTCGGCGCCTGTTATGCCGAATTTTTTGTTTCTTTTATGCCCCGGCATATGAAAAGGATAGCTGTTTATTTTTTTTAACTCATCATGAAGCATTTGCGGTCTCCTTGCTTTTACTGCTTAATGTAAATACGGCTTGAGTTGCGGGCATTACTGCAAGAGCAAAAATTATAGGTAACCCTTCAATAAGCGCATTTTGTTTGAATATTATAAGCAGTATCAGATCGGTAATCAGAATTAATGCTATAATAACTGTTAACACAGCGTTGAAAGTATTCTTTTTAAATCCGTACATGTATGTAATAAAGACCTCAATGCCTGTGCATACCGAAAAAATCAGCGAGCCTGAACAGTGCAATAAATACTGCATTTTGAGAGAATAATCAAATTTGAAAATAAGCGTCATAAGCATGCCGATAAATGAAGCGACTGCCAAAATAATATGAAAATTAGTTATTTTATGAAATTTATCTGCAAGTGAAAATATGTTTGTGTATAAAGCAGTGTATACGAGAATTCCCCAAACGAAAAATAAAACAGGATGTGAAATACCTGTTTTGGACAGCGCACCGTTATTTGTTGTAAGATCGTTAAGGCTCATAAAATAAACGGTGTAGGAAATTGCGCAGATACTTAGAATAATGTTGATAATGAGTTTCATAATTGCCCTCTGTATCGTTTTTTACTTTATAAATTATATAATAATGAGATTGACTTTTCAAGTTAGTTGTGGTAATATACCGTTGTTGAAAAATTATGACTTCATGATTTCAGTTAATTTGCAGAAGTGGCGGAATCGGCAGACGCGCTAGATTCAGGTTCTAGTGAAAGCAATTTCATGAGGGTTCAAGTCCCTTCTTCTGCACCAAAAAATCCCACAGGTTTTCCTGTGGGATTTTTTACGCTTATTGAGAAGAAAATGCAGTAAATTAAATTTAAAAAGTACTTTAATATTTCTTGATTATCAATTATAATTAACATAGAAGGGAAGGGGTAAAAGTGAATTTGGGTGATAAAATTAAGCAAAGCAGAATGAGTATCGGATTATCTCAGGATCAGCTTGCACAGAAGCTGTCAGTTGATGTTCAAACAGTAGCGGCGTGGGAAAACTCTCAGTCCGTACCTGATGATGAGAAACTTAATCTTTTAAAGAATATATTAAATTTTGAAGATTTAACATATTCTACTGAAACCTATAAAGATAACAATGAACAGCAGCCGCTTGAGTGGTACAGATTTATTTTTAGTCCTGATGAATTTCCTCAGATACACAAATTTCAGCGAAGATCATTATTAAAAATGCCGTTAGCTGTTACGGTTATGGTAATTATCTTCACGGTATTTTCAACATATAATTCTGTATCAGATATAACTATAGGCTTTTTGGCAGGCGTTTTTATAATGACATGGCTCTTATATATCAAAGGTTTGACGATGATTAATAAGAACTATGAGAAAAGTATAATCAAAGTCTGTCAGTCAATATATGATTATTTTTTATATGACAGCTACTTAAAAATATACATATACAGAAATAATGAATTAGTATATGACCGAAAAATTTATTATAATGATATAGAACGTATACTTATGTTGAAAAATTGGCTTTTATTACAGATAAACGGTCAGTACTTTATTGTAAGAAAGAACGATTTGAAAGAAAATTCTGTTTTTTACAGTTTGATTAATAGTAATTCTCTAAATAATACTGCTTTCGACGGAATTGGTATTTATCGCAATGTTTCGATAGCACTGAATGTCTTGTCCATTTTATCTCTGCCTATAGCGTATACCGTTGCTCAGAGTATATCAACCGTTGAAGGTACATTGCCTGAAAATATGTGGGTTGCATTTTTATTCCTGCCGCTTCCTGTTTTGTCAATAGTATATGGTATCGTAATGACTGCAAAAGGCGGTAAATTTAAAGCCAATATAGTAAACGGAAGCATATTTGCTTTATTGTTATTCATATTCGGAATGTTTTACGTGATGTTTTAAATAAAAAAGATATGAATTTAGGGCGCCGTCTACGTAAAGAGAAGGCGCCCTTTTTAATTTCAGGCATCAAAATCTAATGCTAGTTATTCCTGTGATATTTTATCTTTATAGTTTAATTTAAATGCTTTATTTCGTCGGCAATCATCTGAATAGTTTTGTTACAGGTATCAATTTTAATTGTGTCAAGAGCTTGATACAGCGGTATTCTTGCAATACTTCTGTCAATAACATCAGCAGTACGTATACCCCTTTCAATATCTGCTTTTAATCTATCACGCAAATTGATTTCATCTGCAATGAGGGAAATACACTTTACATCACAATTTTCCAAATCCAGTTTTTCTATGATAGAATCGACTATGGACTGTTTGTGCATTACCCAGCAAAAAATCACATTTTCATAAGCAGAACAATGCAGAAAATTATTGATCAGATAACAAATATTATCTATTACCATTGCTTTTGTTTCTTCATTTACTTTGAACGGGTTAGCGTCCCAACACCAGTCGCCATCAAGAAAAACACTGTTAAACAAATCTTGTTTTAACTGTTGGCATACTGTTGTTTTGCCAACTCCCATTGTTCCGCCAATTAAATATATTGTTTTCATCTTATTTCTCCATAAAATAAGCTTGACCATTTTGTATAGCCGCAGTGTTTATGTGGTTATCTTGTTGTTAAATTGTAAATCTTATAAACATTCTTAATGAAAAAAAGCTAAGGGAGACAACTTCTTTGTGAAGGTCTCCCTTTTTAGTTTTTTTATTTGTTAAAAGAGTGTTTTAAATTTATCGTAAATTCCGAACAGGAAAATGAAAATAACAATCAGCGGAAGGATATATGTAAGATAAACTCTCATCCAGTTTTTAACTTTAAGACCTTTACCTGCATTTGCTTCTGCCATGTAATTTTTCCAGCCCCAGCCTTTTTTGCTGACACAGAAAAGAAGATATACAAGGGAGCCAAGAGGAAGAAAGATGTTACTTACAAGGAAGTCTTCAAGATCCATTATTGTTCCGCCGAATATTGAGAAGCCGTCCCACTGCAAAAGATTAAATCCGAGTACGCAGGGGAGTGAAAGGGCGGAAATCAGGAAAAAGTTTATAGCTGAAGATTTTTTTCTGCTGAAACCTGTAAGTTCCATCGTGCAGCAGATAATATTTTCGAATACTGCGAATATAGTTGAAAGAGCTGCAAAAGACATAAACAGGAAGAAAATGCTGCCCCACAATCTTCCCATTGGCATATTTGCAAATATATTGGGAAGCGTGATGAAAATAAGACTCGGGCCTGAAGTCTGGTCAACATTGTATGTAAAGCAGGCAGGGAATATAATAAGACCTGCTGAGATGGCAACAAATGTATCAAGAACAACAACTCTTGCGGATTCGCCAAGAAGTGTGTGCTTTTTATCGATGTAGCTTCCGAATATCGCCATAGCGCCTATACCCAGGCTGAGTGTAAAGAACGCTTGATTCATTGCGCTTACAAGCGTTTTAATAACTCCTACTTCTTTCATTCTTTCAAAATCGGGAAGCAGGAAATATGAAAGGCCTTCTTTTGCGCCTTCCATAGTAAAACTGTTTATAGCCAGCACTATCATTATTAAAAGGAGCGCAACCATCATTACTTTGGTGATTTTTTCCAGGCCGTTTTGAAGACCTTTAGCGCAAACAATAATACCGAGTAAAACTACAAGTATAGTCCAGAAACACATAGTTCCGGGATCGGCAAGCATATTGTTAAAGGCATTTTCAACACCCTGAGTATCAAGGTTTTCAAGTTTGCCTGTAGCTGTCATATAAAAATATTGCAGCATCCAGCCTGATACACAGGTATAAAACATCATAAGCAGATAACAGCCTATAAGAGTCAAATAACCGTGTATATGCCATTTTTGTTTTGGCTTTTCAAGTGCCTGATATGCTTTAATAGGACTTTTCTGTGACGCTCTGCCTACTGCGAATTCCATACTCAAAATAGGAAGACCCAGTATTACCAAAAAAATCAAATAAAAAAGTACAAATGTACCGCCGCCGCCTTCTCCGGCAATATAAGGGAATTTCCATACATTACCGATGCCGATAGCACAGCCGGCGGACAGCAAAATAAATCCCAAACGGGATTTAAGCTTTTCTCTTTCCATATATTTACCTCTCTGATATGTTAATATTGACAATATTGTAACATAACAAGGACGCAAGTACAAGAGATAATAAGACATTATCGATTATTTGTTAATGAATATACTTTCAGATTTTACCTGTTCAGTTTTAAAAATGTTAAATTTACTTCTCCGTCTCTGGCGTTTGCTGAACCTGAATACGAAAGAAAAAACTGCGTTTCAGACGGTGCGTCAATAATAAATGTTGATGAGCCTGTTGCACTTGAACCGTTTGTTGTTGTAGCAAAATATATACCGTATTGAAGCTGCGGCGAACCGTTATATGACGGCGTAACCTGCATATAATTTGCATTTTGAAATATGCCCGAAACTTTATATGAAACAAGATAATATCCCGGCTGAAGCGTTATTACTGAGCTTGAAGTTTGCTCTATATTTCCCTCTGTATCTGAAACGTCTTCTATTACGGGTATCTGAGTGCCTTGGCTGAGCAATTGCTGAAATGCGTAGAAAGAAGCAAAAGAATTCAGTGCCGGAGCACCTGTTGCACCGGTAGCTCCTGTATCTCCTTTATCACCAGTAGCGCCTGTGGCTCCGGTAGCACCCGTATTTCCTTTTTCGCCTGTAGCGCCAGTAGCACCAGTTGCACCCGTATCTCCTTTTTCACCAGCAGCACCTGTTGCACCGGTAGCTCCCGTATCTCCCTTATCACCTGTAGCGCCTGTTGCACCGGTAGCACCTGTATCTCCTTTATCACCAGTAGCGCCTGTTGCACCGGTAGCACCCGTATCTCCTTTTTCGCCTGTAGCGCCTG
>ENA-OOWK01000225-OOWK01000225.1-human-gut-metagenome-genome-assembly--contig:-NODE-225-length-49343-cov-9.031164_pt1 | contig 49343 bp, 30 predicted proteins | sample MGYA00241405_ERZ501317 | MGnify/ENA primary metagenome ERZ501317 (study PRJEB25962, sample SAMEA1972440) | human gut metagenome | biome: human gut; feature: human-associated habitat; material: faeces... | reverse complement strand
TGGTGCCATCTACCCACTCAGGCCATGAATATGTTGTGTAAGTATGTGTGCCGTCATTATTTGATGTAGCCGCTGTATTTGCTGTGTTTTCCGGTGCTACCGGTGCTTCTCCTGCTGCTGCAGTTACTTGCTCAGTTTCACCGTTTGCAAATGTGTATGTGTAGGTTACATCTGTACCAGGCTCTTCTTCAGGCATAATACCCCATTCAGGGAATATGAACTTGGTATATGGTGAAGGATTGCCATAGGCATCAAGTGCGCCATAAGGAACTATAGCGTGGTTCTCGTTTGTCTGGCTATCACGGAAATAGTTATTGTAATCTGATAACTGAAGCGGAATAGCGTCAGGAATATAAAGTTCGTCTTCAAGCATCTGGAAACCAAATACCGCAAGAACTGTACCATCATATCCTTCACCTTCGCCACAATAAGGCTGAGGTGTATAATCTACAGGCGCTGAACCGTTGAACAATACAGATACGTAAGTAGCCTGATATTCGTTAGGATATTTTGATGCTGTACCAGTTGTATCCCATTCATTAAAGCCATAATCTTTAGCTGACTCTATAGGATCAACTGCGTCATCACCTGTTGTAAGTCCTCTTCTGCCATAAAGAGCAGGAGCTACTTTTGTCCAGTCTGTTTCAAACCAAAGGCTTGCTGCAAAACATTCATCCAGATTCTCAACTGTAATGATGAGAGCAAAACATCCATCAGATGATGAAAGATCTGATTTTTTAAGCGGCTGTGTAGGATCAAAGAATTCTACAGTACCAGCTGCATAACCATATGCATATTCGCCATCATAGTTTGCAATATATGCATGAACTTCTACATCATCATCTTTAGAATAAATTCCTTCAGGATCATTCTCATTAGGTAATGCAAATGAAGCCATTGGGAAACTTAACACTACCATCAATACTGAAAGTAGTACAGCAATAGCTTTCTTTAAGCTTCTCATAAAGTTCCTCCAATAAATAATTACCTTATTACTGTATCAGCATATTCCATAGCATTTGCTGTTTTACCAACAAATTTCGAATAAATTGCATAGTCGATATTATTGATAGATGTATTTCTATCAAGGTTGAAGCCTACATCGTAGTCCTCATCCTGAACGGTTTTACCATTCTGTTTTACAAATTCAGAATAGTCAATATTGTTAATACTTGTATTACCGTCCCAGTTGCATGCCACAATACCAACCATTGTATCAGATGTTACATCTGCACCGTTTACAGTAATTGTAAATGTTCTGTCGAATCCGTACTTATACTTAACAGTTGCGACATAGGTACCGTTCGGAACATTTTCAAGCGTAAACTTACCGGTGTCATCAGTTGTTGCGCTGATCTCACCTTTATCGGTTGATATAGTAACTACAGCTCCAGTTGTTGCGTAAGAGCCATATTCATCGGTTGGAGTTGCAAGTGCGCCGACATAAGCTGATACTGTAAAATACTGTGTTGTATCAGGCGACAAATCACAAGTCATTGTATAGACTGTACCGGAAAAAGTTTCCGGATCTGACAGAGCATAACAATTATGTATTGTGCCATCAGAATCGCCGTAATTAACACTGATATATGTAAAATCGGGGCTTTCATTAACATCAAGAACATTCTGCATATCAACAGGTGTATCACCTTTTACGGTTATGCCTATTGAAAGAAGAACCGCGCCGTTATCAGGAAGAACGGTCATATCACTATTCGTTGAAATTAAGAAAAACGAAAACTCACCGCCAGTGCGGGACATAACCTGACCATACATATGCGGAAGAGTATCGGAAAGCAGCGTTTCTCCGAGGAGGCTGAACGAAAGTACTTCCTCATCGAAGGAAGCGGTAAGCTGCACATCCGCAACCGAATATAAATCCGAAACAGACAAGGTCATAGTATAACTGCCGGGAGCGAGAGCATTACCGTCATAAGTATTGCCGTCTGCATCCGTATATGCAGCAACTATTGCCGGCTGTTGCGTGCCGAGAGCGCCCTGCTGTGTTTCAGCGCTTACTGTAAACTGCCCGAAAGAAATAGTGGCAGCTACTGCCAGTGCCGCGAGCAAAGCACAAAATCTTTTTCTAAAAATTATCTTCTGCATAAAAACCCCAAGTTTACTTTTAGATTTGTGATATCCGGCAGGGTTGCCCCCGCCGGATATATTAAGATTTAGGATTACTGAATTACTGTATCAGCATACTCCATAGCATTTGCTGTTTTACCAACAAATTTTGAATAAATCGAATAGTCGATATTATTGATAGATGTATTTCTATCAAGGTTGAAGCCTACATCGTAGTCCTCATCCTGAACGGTTTTACCATTCTGTTTTACAAATTCAGAATAGTCAATATTGTTAATACTTGTATTACCGTCCCAGTTACATGCAACGATACCTACCATTGTTTCAGATGTTACATCTGCACCGTTTACAATAATTGTAAATGTTCTGCTGAAACCATACTTATAAGTAATTGTTGCTTCATAAGTACCGTTAGGAACATTCTCAAGAGTAAACTTACCAGCATCATCAGTTGTTGCACTGATTTCGCCTGCATCAGTAGTAATAGTTACAACTGCGCCTGTGGTAGCGTATGAACCATACTCATCAGCCGGAGTTGCAAGTGCTCCAACATAAGCAGATACAGTGTAGCCCTCTGCAGGAACTTCACCGTTATCAACGGTAAGACCGTTTTCAGCACGCATAAGATTTGCTTTGATACCGTAAACATCAGATATCTGAAGTGTGTACTGATCCTTATTTGCAGGCTGATAGATACCTTCCTGAGCATAAGGATAAGTTGAGTTGCCCTCTACTGCAGCATTAACAGCTGTATCAAGAGCATCGATGAACGCAGCCCAGCTTTCTGCTGTGTAGGTAACGCCATCCTTATTGTTATCTGCTGTATATGTCTGGCCGTCAACACTGTAAGAAGCTTCTTCAACGTTAACTACAACAGATGTGTAAGGAGTATCAAGTTTGTCTTTATCCGGGTTGGATTTACCGTTTACTGCGCAAGAGATTTCAGCCTCAAGCTTGTCACCGATATATCCGCGCTCGGTTACGACATCAAGATATACTTCAAAGAGTCTTGCTGCTTCCTTGAGTTCGAAGGTTGCAGAAGATGAAGAAGCAACACTCTGCTCAAGATCTGTTTCTTTAGTGAAATCAGAAAGAGTATATGTTGTTTCATTTGATGCATTGTAAGCTGCAAGAAGATCCTCTGCCTCTGAATCAAGACCAGAGAATGCAAGCTGTTCGCCGGACTCGCCGTTAATATAATAATCATTATAGTAATCTACCGAGATAAGGGCTTCAGCCTCACGGCCTGCAGCAGCCATGTTTTCATAGCTTACAACTTCAAAGTCTCTGTTATCGAGACCAGATCTAATTATAGCAACATTCTGGAAAAGATCTGTACCGTAAGATACGTTAAGGTGCTCATTTACAAGCTGTAAAGCATATTCTGCTTTATCTGATGCAGTAGCAATAACGCCACGTAATGAAGGATCATCAACTACGCCGTAGCTTGTTTCTGCAAGCTTAAACTTCCAGTCAGGATCTGTTGAAGATGTTGACTTGTTAGCTGAATCTCTGTATGTGAAGGAAATTTCATTGTAAAGAAGATTTCCAGCAGCATCTGTTGCCTGCTCCTCCGTAGCCATGAGATACGGATCTTCTAACAATTCACCTGAGCCGGAGCCAAGGTCTGTCCACTCTTCTACATACTGAACTTCATTGAGAAGATGATATTCTTTCTGAGCATCCTGACCAGGTTCTCTTACATATACAACCTTCATATCTGTACCATCAAGGGTATAGACATCAAGTGTCTGAGCTTCACCGTCGATTTCGATCTCAACAGTTTCATCTGTCGCTGTAAGACCGTTGCCGGGAGTTGCCTTAACGTTGCTGAAGATAGGATTATCATAAACAACGGTGCCTTCGCTGTTCTCATAACGTGTTGTGTAATAAACGCCGTTATTGAGGTAAGAACCTACACGAAGTGAAGAGAACTCAGAACCAGCAAGCTCATCTACTGTTGCGGTCTTATAAGCAATATCGCCAATCGGGTTGGTTGTGCTTGTATAAGTAGCAAGGTTTGCCTTTGTTGAACCATACTCAAGAGCGTTGTCTGTAGTAATAGGATATTCCTGAGCTGCAAGAACGTCCATAACAGCTTCTGTAAAGTAATTATAAACTTCTGCGCTGTCTACATCTTCGCTTGTATAGTTATTGATGAATGTAAGAGCATCGGTGTAAAGAGAAACCGCTCTCTCGCTTTCACCTGTATCATCAGCAACAGTTATAGGCATTGAGAATGTCTGCGGATAACCACTGATGATACGATAGCTGATATCTCCTCTTTCCTTGGTTGTGCCGGCAGTTACCTGTGTTTCCTGATCCCAAACAAGGAAGTCCATGCTCTGGTTAGAGCCGCTTGTTGTGATCTTGTTGAACGCAAGAACGATACCGGGGATACCGGATGAAAGTGATACATCGCCGGGCTCAGTCTTTGAGTAATCGATAGCAGTTTTATATGCATCGCCGCTGTCGATAGGAAGCCAGATAATGCTGTAGCTACCGTCCTCGCCCATTTCAGCTGAGTGAGTGCCCGGACGATAACCCTGGCTGAATGTGAACGAATCAATCTGATCGTATGTGCAGATTACATGGAATCTGTAATCCTGAACAGAAACATCCTGTGACATAAGGTTCATAAGGTCTGTTCTGTTAAGAGGATTGCTTGTTACCCACTCGCCGTTCTGATAGTAATCGTAATAGAATACGTTTACAAGGTCACCTGTAGCAGGATCGCAGGTAGCAGCAAAATAATCCTGACCGTTAATATTCTTAACGGCTACGATACCGTCAATACCCTTGCCATCAGTACTGTTGTAAAGATACATCGGGTAATTAATGTTATCAAGCTGAGATGTTCTTACGATAATCTCGTTAGGATACTGAACATTACCATATTTCTTCACAATCAAACCGGTCTCGACAACTCTTGCAGTCAACGAAGAGTATGCACCAGTAGCGCTGCCGCTCTGTGTGCCGAAAGTCTGCGTGAAGCCGCTTCCTGAGCTGGTATCATAAGTAAGGTTATACCAGTCATTCTCAGTTGATACATAGAAGTATAACTTCTTAGTTAAAGTATTGTCATAGATTCCGCCGTAATCATCATAAGGAGTAACGCCGTCTTCTTTAACGATCTTGTAATTTACGCTGATTGTTACAACTGTATCAACCTGACCTGCGAAATCGCCTTCGCTAAGTGAAGCTGTTACAGGAACAGTTGTAGATTTTTCAGGTGCGATTACGCTATCGTAAGAGCCGTAATTAAAGTTACCCTTATCGGTGGTAATGCTTTCAATCTTGATGTATGAACGGTCAAGCTGTTTGTAACCGCCGTTACCGTCCTGGATATAACGGTTAATACCGTGACCAAGGTTCTCAAGATTCATTTTGAACTCGATAGTTCCGCCGTATGAATATGAAGAAACGGCACTATCAGTCTGAGAAACGCCGAGGTCGCCAACTTCATAATCCTGAAGCTGAGGAGCAAAAGCAGGAACGAAGCTTGCAACAGCCTGTGCTGCAAACATAAGGCCCTTCCAGATTGTTTCCGGATAGCTTCCGCAGCCGGCAGCTTCGTATACATTTACAACGAATTTACCGAAGATACCGATATCGCTGTCATCGCCAACCTTACCGCCGAGAACGTCTCTCTGAATGAGGTTGTGGAACGGATTTGCTTCAGCTGCTGTTCCTGTAACATCAGGAATTACATGCTGTCCATTATAATAGGAATTAGAATAACGTGAATCAAGCACGCCATTCATGAGATCCTTAACAAGATTATAAACAACTATATCTACGCCCTTAGTGCTGATTGAAGGAGCGTTGATTATGCCGGCAAGCTTATAAATGAAGTTTGTGATGCCGCCGCCGTTTGTTTCTTCATGACCTGTTGTATCGCCGATGTTAAGTACGCTTGAAACGATATCATTCCAGATAAGGTCTTCAGAATCGAACTGACCGTATTTAGAAGAATCGCTGAACTGAAGCTCACCGAGTACAGGCAGAAGCTGATTAGCTATTATATCAATATTAGCCCAAATTGAATTGCTGCTTGTAATGGTGCAGTTGCCGCTTTCGTCAACGCAGCCAAGGAGTGAGCCTACGCCCTTATCATCTGCATAATAAACGATAACTGAATTAAGAAGAGAGAATATATCTGTCTTCGTAGACTTCTGCTCTTCATAAGTCTGAGCAGTAGTAACGTCATAAATGCTCCAGTCATTGCCGTTGCCGTCCTTTACAGGAACGAACTGAGTCATAACATAGCCTACAGCGTCACGAGCCATAGCAAGAATGGTATCAAGACTGATGTCATAATAGCCGTCCTCGCCAACTGTGATCATGCTTGAGTAGTCAAGGTTCGGAAGGATATCTGACAGATATTCTTCAAGTGCAACAGCAGCTACGCCTTCAGCGTCGTTGCAAGCATCCCACTTATCTTTATGAACCTGACCAAGAAGGCCGTCAAGATTGTTTTCAAGACAAGCGATAAGGAACGGAACCATAGCTTCTTCGAAGTTTGTTTCTGAAAGAACCGCATCATCGCCGTTGTTATGATAGAAAGCAGAAAGAATATTCTTATCTGTTTCGTCAGCAACATACTGAACTACTTTAAGAGCATTTGCAACAAGTGTCTTTGCAACTGTTGCCGGATCTGAATTGTTTCCGGTAGTTGTAAGAGCAGATGCGTCATATCCGGGAAGGAAGTCCTTAACAGCTGCTACAAGGAAGTCATTGAGACCGCCGAGAAGCGAGGTGTAATTTGAATATTCATTTTCCATGAAGTTATCAAGGTTAGGAGTTCCTGTGCACTTGAGATTAGTGTTAAGAGGACCGGTAGGAGCCTTGAAGTAGTAAACCATGAGAGGACTTCTGCGAAGCTCGTTAAAGAGTTTTGTAGAATCGATGTCTCTCCAGTTGTAAACTGCATCCTCAACAACATTTCTGTCGTATGTAAGATCTGCCTTTACAGCTTCAAGATCAATGCCTTCCTCTGAAGCCCAAGCCTGAACATAACTTTCTGCATAGTTAGAAGCTACATCGCTGTAGTTCCACTCATATCCTTTTCCGAGATACCACTGAGTGTAATCCCAGTCATAATCCTTAACAGCAGAATTTATGAGTTTGAGAGTGGGAGAAAGAACTGTCTTCCAAGCAATGCCGAATGCGTTATAAGCGAAATCGGAAAGGCTTGTTGAAGTTTCGAGCGTAAGTTTCGCATCGTCTGTGCCGTCTCCGTCCTCATCATACTGGAAGATATACACATTACCGTCAGTGGTATAGCAAAGATTAGGATCTTTGATACCCTGTTCATACAGATCTTTTGAATTTGTTCCGTCAGGATAAGTTACCTGAACATTGATCTGCTGAAGGAGCTTTTCACTTAAAGCTTTGAAGAGCACTGTATCGAGCTCATAGCCAGCGTCACCATTATAGATATGATTTGCTTCTTCCTCTGTATACCAATCAGTTTTGCTTGTGAGGAGCTTAGCTACAATGTGGAAAACAAGATTATCCTGATATCCACTCGGAAGAGGCTCGCCGAAAAGGCTTGAGAAAAGGTTATCATTAAGGAGCTGCCAGATGTTTACACCAACCATGTCCTCAACGATAGAACCAAGGTTAAGCTGTCCTGTAAGAACCTGCTTGAGAATAGCATGACCGCCATCCCAGTTTGTTGTGTTCCTGTAAATCGTTGTGATGAGAGCCTTTACAATATCTTTTGCAGAATTGTTTGCTCTGTAATCCTTACCGCATGCAGGATAACCTGAATCAGTTGTTGAATAGCTGAGCCCTGCAAGGTCGGAAATATTGATGTTTTTCGCATCACCCGCCATACCGAGCAGTGTGCTATTGTTCTGAAGGAACGTGTTAAGCTGCGTTACGATATCCAAAAGACCGCTGACGCTGTCTATCGTGCCGTTGATACTGAGTGATGTGATAACAACGTTTACATTGAGGTTAACCGGAATTGCTACATCCGCAAGAACAGAATCAAGATAATCAAGCAGAGCTTCTGCAGTCTGTTCGTCTGTAAGTTCTACCCAGCCGAGTGCGTTTACCTGCTCATCGCTGATAGCGTCATCGTGATACGGTGAATCACTGGCAGCAAATGCAGTAAATGCGCCTGAGAAAGCTGTGAGAGCAAGAACAACTGCTAAAAATAAAGCAAGCAATTTTTTGCCGAATTTAACTTTCACAATTTTACCTCCGTGAATAAATTTTAAACAAATGAAGTATTTTTAGCCGTTTGCACCGCACTCTGACCACCGGGCAATCCGAATTAGCACGGCAAGCAGGCATTAGCCCGTTTGCAAATCGGTTGTATAATATGAATAAATAAATTACTCCATTTATACCCATTAAATCACAGCGTCAAAAAAAAGTCAATATTAACAATTACGAAATAATTTTTTTGGTTGATTGTCCAAATTTGCAGTTTCGTATTTGTATAATTTGACAGAATTATTTTAACAATTTATTCATATTTTTTTTACAATAATTTTACAAATAGCATTCAAAAAGTGTATTACCTGCTGTAATTTTTGTAAAAGCTTTTTGCTTTACATAACAACATATTGTATACATTTCGACAGTAATCCACATTTTGTGCAAGCCAATGTAAAGTAAAATTATTGTCAGTGATTTTTTTCAAAAAACGTCTTTTTCCTTTGATTTTTTATGCAATATACCCTATTTTTTGGAAAGAAAGCAGCTGCAATTGTTAACAAATGCCACCTAAGTATGAACTCAATGTTAAAAAAGTTGTTGACTTTGTTTCTTATATTTGGTATAAATAAATTGTATTGTTCGTGCGTGTGGGTACTTTGCGCCCAAAAATAAGTTGTGAAGCAATATTTAATGCTTGTTTTTGGCAATATCCATGCGTTATGGGGAAGCCCTTTCCCAAATCATATAAAGAAGGAGAGATGATTATGAAAACGAGCAAACGATTACTCAGCTTTTTCTTAGCTGTAGTAATGGTGATTACAACATGCTCCGTCGGATTTGCGGCGTTCGCAGCCGAACCAGAGGATGAAGTATTCACCTATGTTGACGACGAAGGCAAAGCCGTTACCCTTACATATGACGGCCTCAATAATCTCGTCGACACATATGCTCCGGTTCTCATAGAGGCTCTGAGGAGCACTCTTGAAGGAGCGGGCGTTAATGTTGATGCCGTTCTGGCATCCGAAAATCCGATAGGAGAGCTTTTAGCACAGCTTTCGCCGATGCTTATGGGTCTTCTCGGAACATCGTCTGACATGCAGACGATTCTTGGTTCGGATTATAATGCTTTTTCAGAAGAAAAGTATTCATATCTTAACGATCCGGATGCCGCAATCGACTTTTGGAATCTTTATACCATCTGTAAGGATAATAAAGATGCCGGTGGAGCGATTGGAGATTTTTGCAGCAGCACTCTTGAACAACTTGAAGTTCTGCTCAATGCTTATGACAACACTTATAATTCCATGACCACACAAGTAGATGAGATTTTGACCTCATTGCTTGGTTCAAAAGGGTTTGGCGTAGGTGTTCCTGGCTCAACTACAAATCTCTTAGTATTTTATTATGATCAAACATCGGAATTCCAAACTGTTTACAATGCATGGGCAGCACTCGGTGCAGCAGGTGTTCCCGCTTCTCATGAAAATATAGGAGCTGTTCCTCTTGCCGACGGTACTGCAACACTTAAAGAATTCACTGACAGCGTTCAGGCTAACGGAAACATCTATGATAACGGAACAACTGAGACCGATGATGATTTCGATTTCACTCCGTTTATTAATTACGTTTCTTACTATGCTCAGAGAAACTGCATAATCAGCGAAGGCGAAACACTTTCACTGCTTGATGCTATTTATTATTACTACAATCAGGCTCTTACTACTGATTACGCTCAGATTGCAGGTGCAATGATTGCATCTTTACCTGAAGGCACATCCTTTACGTTTGAGCAGAATGTTGACGAACTTGGTATACCTGAAGAAAATTCATATTCAGTTACTTTTGAGTCAGGAAAATACTGGTACGATTCGGCATATAATCAGGACACCGGTTTTTCATACAATCTCTTTAGCACTTATATTCTTCCTCTTGTAGGATTAGGTGATGCCGAATTCAACAACAACAACCGTTATATTCTTGACGGAATTTACGAAACGCTTAAATTTAACGGAATTGACGTGTTCCCTGACGGTCCATATCCGCGAGACAGTACGGACTCAGGAAATGAATGGTATTACAGCACGGTTGAGCAGATACTCGTTGAAATGGGCTTCTTTGCTGACTTTGACGAAGCAGAATCTGTTAGACTTGCATGCGTAATGGATGATGAGGAATTTTCTCAGTTAAAGGAAATCGCAGCAAAATACAATTATTCTACCACTGCGCAAAACCTCGCAAACATTAAAAATGATATTAAGAACAGCACTGAAATTACTAATGAAGTAGTTAAATTCTATGCTGATATTTACATTGATAACAGCTCAGTTCCTCAGCTCAGAAACTGGCAGCCCGGAACAGAGGTAACTAATTCCAACTATCCTGCTCTTGCTAAATACAAGACAAAAGTTGACAACGATTTCGCTTACTATTATCTGTATCAGTATATTGAAGGCGCACCTTCTACAGTTAACAACAACTATCTGATATTTGCAAAGCAATTGCTTGATATCAAAGTAGTAACACCTTCTATTACTGAAAGATACGATTATGATAATTATGCGATTCCGTCAGATGTTTCAATTGACCTGGTTAACAATCTTCTGAACGGTTATATTAATCAGTATCTTGATCCGGATGCTGACGACCTTGTTCCCGGAGTTATCGGAAACATCAACAGCATGCTTCAGAATCTTCTTACAACGGAAGTTCCGCTTGCGGACGTACTTACCGATGTTTATAAGAATCTTGCTGAAGATCCGATAAGAACACTGTTTAACCTTATCCCAACACTTGTTGTACTTATTGACGAAGTTGTTGTTCCCGCCGCATTTAACGAAGAAGGCGACGCATTTAACGGAATACTCAACCTCCTTATCCCGCTTCTGTTTAAAGATCAGTCTCAGGATGCAGGCAGCGCTACCGGTATCGGTCAGCTCGGATGGGATCTGAACGAAGTTCTTCCTACACTGCTTCACTGGCTGCTCGGCGATAATGATTATACATATACCTATTATAATCGTACCGATAACGGAGACGGCACTTTCACTTACGGTGCAACTGAAACAGGCGCTTACGGCACAAAATATGATGACGAAGGCAATGCTACAGACAGAGTTCCCGTAATTCTTAACATTTATCTTGTTGACGAGGCGATTGCTAATGCGGCTATAAGCGACCTCGGCAAAGCGGATGAAAATGAAGATCCCCAGACACAGAAGGCTATTTGCGAACTCGTTACAGAACTTGCAACATTCGGAACAGAAGCAGTTGATGCTTATGTTGCTGAACACGGCGAAGATGTAAAGAGCTACAACAAATCAGGCGTTCCAACAAACAAAGGCCTGAACAACCTTCTTGTATCTATTCCTTCTCTTATCAATGATATCGGTCAGAAGTTCCTTGCAAAATATGAGGTTGATTCTGATTGGGCATTCGGCGAATTTGCAGTGGATGAAGAATCCGACTGCAGATACAACGTAAGCGTTCAGCAGTTCAAGGATCTTGCTACACAGACAGATCCTTCAGAAGAAGTGCTTAAAACATTCGTTGACATGTTCGTAAACAACTGGTTAAATGCCATTACCGATATCTTTAATGACCTTGTTTCAGATACAGACAACTTGATCACTAAGGAGATCCCGATGGTTACATCGCTTCTCAATGCTCTTGATCTGTTCGGTGAAACAAGCGTTCTTACAGACGTATTAAACGGCTTCTTCCTTATGACAAGGGAAAGCACTAATTCATTTACATTTGAAACACAGGAAAACGGCTATGTAGGTCTTGATACTCTCAATGCTTACTTCCTGCTTATAAATCTTGACAAGATTATTGAAATCGTTATGGATATCGTTGAAGCCAATACATCTGATACAGGCAGCGGCGATACAACAGAAGAGCCTACTGAGGATCCTTCAACAGGCGATGTAAGTGAAGAACCGTCAACAGGTACGGAGAACGGTCTTAATATAGGCTCTATCCTTACTCCGGTTATTGATTCTATTCAGAACAATCTTCCGAACATCGTTAAAGACAATGAAAATATTGAAGGCGCAGCGGGACTTATCGATGCTCTTGACTCGCTTCTTTCAGCTCTCCTTTCAAACTCATATATGAACGGTTACAGCCTTGACGAAGTAGACGGAATTCTTTCCGGCGTTGTAACATTCCTTACAAACGCATTCGGCGAGGACGAAGCTGATCAGGTTTGGTACCTTATTACTGAATACCTCAAAGTAATTAACGCAGGCAGCACAAACGCTGACGGTTCTGCAAATGCAGACGCCAACGGCCCTGTTGATCCTAAGAAGGTATACACAAAGGAAAACCTTTCAAATCTTGTTACTCAGACATATGCTCTTATTGAAGGTTTAATCAACGATAATCTTGTTATCGCTGGCGATAACAATAAGGTTATAACAAGCGCTGTAAACGGAATTATTTCCCCAAGCGCAATCGCCGTACGTTCAGATGTGATTGACGAAGGTATTTCCGAGCATTTCAGCTGGAGCGATCTTGCAAAAGACAGCAAGTATGCTAAAGACCTTGGTTATGACAACCTCAAGGACGGCGACAAAGAAACATTCTACAGAGATCTTATAGATTCTCTTGGCGTAATTCCTTCAATCCTTGGTGTACTCCTTGTTCAGGGCGGAATATATGACAACGAGGTTTCACCTATTCTCGGTGCTGTTTGTGACGCTATGGGCGTTGATTACACAGAAAAGCTTCCTGAGAACGCAACCGGTGAGGATGCTGTTTATGCTATCCTTGACACTGTTTCAGGTATTCTCGGCTCATTCCTTGACGCTCCTGTTTCAGGACTTCTTGGATTGGTAAGAGCGATATTCAATATCGTTCAGGATGATTTCCTCAACTCGATAATTAATTCAGCGTTAGACACCGTTACAAAAGAATTAAGCGGCGCTGCAAACATTGCAGCTTATCTGTCACCAACTCTTGGTGAAATGCTTAACGATATAATTGCAGGCGCAAAAGATACGGTAGCAAGCATAATTCCTAGCAGAAACATCCTGTTCTCACTTATTGATATGGCAGCAGGCACAAGCATTGCAGGTTATCAGAATGTTATATTCTCAATAATCAAGCCATATACAACATCTAACGAAAAGCTTGTACTTATGCTTTACACCATAGCTGTAGATCTCCTTACAGATGATACAATCTTAGGTCAGCTTATGGGCAGCAAGCTTCCTTGGCTTAAAGATATTATTACAAGCTATGATTCCGCATCACTTCTTAATCTTCTTAAAGACATTGTTTCATCCATCCAGAATCCGAAGGAACTTGAATGGATGTATAACGAGTATAAGAAAGAGGCAAATGACTTCGAATATCCTACAGGCATTACTGCTCAGGATGCAGAAGACGCAATCGACAGCCTTGATGAACTCGTAGCAAACATCTTCCCGCTTCTTAAGGAATTCGATGTAATTGATCAGGATAGCCTGAGCGAACTTCTCAACGGTTTGATCTTCACAAACGAAAACCTTACCAAGCTTGCAAAAGCAGTTTACGGCGGCATTGAAGAGAAATCTAATAATGACGCAGACGGAATATTCGTATTCTCACCGTCACAGCTTGCTGATTACCTTATGGACAGCAGCTACGGCGCAACATTCTCATCAGCTGCATCAACACTCAGAAAGTGCAGCTCCTGGAGCCAGGTAGGCACAATCAACTGGGGCTTCACAGATGGTTCCGCTAAGGCTCAGGAAGGCTTTGTAAAGGCATTTGCAGCTCTTGCAAGACCTGCAAACGATGTACTTGCAGCATTCCTTGCAGAGGGCGATGCTAACCTTGCCGCAATCGCAGCACAGGTACTCAGAGACTTCGATGTTGAAGTTCAGCTCAATGCTAATGTTAAACTCGTACTTAACAACAGTATTCTTACAATTTATGTTAACAATACTGATAACCCGGGCAGCAAGACCTCAACAATCCAGATTGATCTTGTTCCGGTAATTGAAGAACTCAGCGTTCTTACAATCAAGGGCGGAAACGGCTATGAAAGCGCAATTATGCCGCTTCTTGACGCATTCAATGTTGAGTGCAAGAACTACGACGAGTATCTTAAAGATTACAAAGCAGCAAAAGATAATCTTCTGATTAACATTCTTAATCCTATCGTTGATTTCCTTAACGATGTAACAGCAGCTCCGTTTGATACTCTTACTGCTGCTCTCCCGAAACTTGCTGCATTCCTTGACAACAACGGTCTTGGTAAGGCTGTAAGCAACCTGCTTGCTCCTATCACAGATCTCATCAATGTTCTCAACAAGAACGGCATCAATGCAGACGATCTTGTTGAGCAGATTGCAGGCAAATCTCTTAAAGATCTTCTTGAAGGTCTTATCGGAATTGACCTTGGCGATCTTAACCTTGAACTTACAAATCTCAGCGAGAGCCTTAACATTCAGGATATCCTTATCCCGCTTGTTAACAGCATTCTCAAAGACAAGGGCATCAATATCAAGCTCAGCGACATTGACTGGGGCGGACTTGCAAGCCTTGATAATCAGGGTCAGGTACTTGTAAGCGTACTTCGCTACATCGAAGACGTACTTATCAAGAACTCTGCCGCAATCAACAAGCTTATCAGCGGTATTGACGCTATCAAGAATAATGATACTATCCTTAACATTCTTGACACAGTATTCGGTCAGATAGCTACCGCAAAGAAAGACGATGTTGTTCTTGCAGTATTCTATCTCCTGCTTAGTGAGCCTACAAACGTATTCTTTGATTACTCAGGCTTCGTTTACAAGGATTATGAGTTCACATATCCCACAACGGTTGATATGGACTTCCTTACAATCCTCGGACCTATGCTTGACGGTCTTATCGGCGGACTTATTGAGGGCGGCCTTTCCGGTCTTGTTACTCAGAACGTTTACACCGACAGCATCATCAGCACAATCGCAACAGGCCTTTACGGCGCAGTTGAGGGCGTTAAGATTAACGACTCAATGAACCTTACAGAGCTTCTTGCGATGACAGGTATAGACTTCTCAACAGATAATGTTGCAGATCTTCTTGAAAACAAAGATTACGGCCAGTCTTACTCAAGCGCAGCACGCGTAATCAGAAACGCTGGCTCATGGAGCCGTGTAAAAGCTGACAGCCTTTCTTGGGGCGTAACAGACAGAGACTCTTTCGTACACGCTCTTTGCGCAGTACTTCGCCCGATCTACGGTGTACTCGATGTACTTCTTAATGACGGTTCACTCGGTCTGTTCAACCTCATTTACCTTCCGGGCTCAGACGGTTACACATCAACAATCGTACCTCTTCTTGAGGCATTCGGTTGCTACAATGTCAAGACTCAGTATCAGTACAGACAGGATATGTCAAAAGAATATGACTACATTCTTATCGACATCCTGAACCCGCTTCTCGATAAAGTTGAAGACCTTCTCAACGCGCCTATCCAGACGCTTGCAGATATGCTTCCGAACCTTGCACTCTTCTTTGCAAATGACGGACTTCTTCAGATAATTGAGAACCTTCTTACTCCGATCAGAGCTCTGCTTGACGCAGTTCAGCCTATCGCAGATGTAAATGAAATTCTTGTAGCTGCAGGCCTTAATATTGAGAGCGAACTCAGAAAGCTCGGTCTTGTAGGCAGCGATTACAAGTTCGATATTTATGATCTTTCTGCTTCACTCAGACCGCTTATCGGAAAAGACAACATTGTTTCTCTTCTGAACACAGTACTCGGCATGATCAAGATCGGCGGATCACCTCTCGGAATTGAGCTTATGCCAATTGACTGGTATCAGCTTGCTTCACACGGCGAGGTAATCACCGACGAAGCTTCTCAGGCTTCAACAATCGGAAAGAGAATTTATGTTGACGCTGATCCTAACGAAGTTCTTATCGCAGTTCTTCGTTACTTGGTTGAAACAATCAACTACAAGGATAACTACTCGATCATCAGCAACCTTATCGGCGGCTTGATCGGCGGCGCTGACGATTCAATCTCCAGTGTTGTTGACAACGTACTCGGAATTCTTACCGGCGAAACAGACGAAGTAATTTCCGAACTGTGCGGAGTTCTTGAAACTCTTGCTTAATTAAAAATTAAACAGAGTTATTTACGGGGCGCCCCTTTTGGGGCGCTCTTTTTTTATTTGTAACAGCGCAGATATTCTGATTGAAACAATATTTAATTACTCTGAAAAGCCGCGTGATAAATATATTGCTTTGTTTGTGAATAACATTGTATAATGGATTCGTAGATATGCTTTTTGCCCGTGAGCCGCTGGGGGCATAAGTTTAACGCAAGTGCGGCGAGGTATCGTTATGAAAATCCTTATTATCATTCTGGCAGTTATTGCCGTGTGTCTTTTGGGCACAGCCATTCACGCTGTTTTCTTTAAGGAAAAGAAAACGCAGAAAATCGATCTTCCGCCGGAGAAAGTTGACGTGGAACGCACGGCGGAACATTTAAGCAACGCTATTCAAATCAAAACTGTTTCTCACGATGATCCCGGCAAGGTTGACTGGGCGGAATTTGAGAAATTCCACAATTTTTTGGAAAGCTCTTATCCGCTTATAACAAAGAACCTTACAAGGGAAAAGGTAGGCCGCGCGAGCCTGCTTTACAAATGGCAGGGCAGTGATGAAACGCTGAAACCTATTGCCTTTTTATCCCATATGGATGTTGTTCCGATTTCGGACGGCACACTTGGGGACTGGACACATCCGCCGTTTGACGGCTTTAATGACGGCGAGTATGTTTGGGGGCGCGGAGCGCTTGACATGAAAAACCACCTTGTGTGTGTTATGGAAAGCATAGAAACACTGCTTGAGGAAGGCTTTGAACCCAAGCGCAGTATATACCTGTGCTTCGGACACAACGAGGAGATAGTTGCCGCTTCGGAATCAGGTGCAGGAGCAATAATGGAAACACTGAAAAGCCGCGGTGTTGAACTTGACAGCGTTATTGACGAAGGCGGCGCAATGCTGCCTGCAAATGTAAAAGGCATACTTGAGGGCAATCTTGCCGGAATAGGTGTAGCTGAAAAAGGCTACGCGGATTTCAGGCTTACCTTAAAAGCAAAAGGAGGACACTCCTCCCAGCCGCCTAAGCATACGGCAATAGGTGAGCTTTCTAAAGCTGTTGTAAGGCTTGAAAATCATCAGTTTAAGGCAAAGATGCCTGATTACGTAAATGACCTTTTCAAAGGCGTGGGCAAAAGATGCACATATGCAGGCAGATTTGTAATGTGCAACTATCCCCTGCTTAAACCACTTGTAAAATTTGCTATGACAAAGATCCCGCCCGCCGCTTCTCTGATCAGAACAACTATCGGTGTAACTATGAGCAGCGGATCCCCTGCGGCAAACGTACTGCCGCAAAGCGCCAGCGTAACGGTAAACTGCCGCATTATGCCGGGTGAAAGCATAGCATCAACCAAAGAGCACATAAGAAAAGCTATAAAAAACGATAATATCCAAATAGAGCTTTTAAAGGGCAAGGAGCCGTCTTATGTATCCCCTACGGACACCAAGTCTTTCCAGACCCTGAAAAAGCTTTCGCTGGCGGCAGACAGCAAAAATATAGTAACTCCGTATCTTGTTATGGGCGGAACGGACGCTTATCATTACGAGCCGATTTGCAAAAACATCTACCGCTTTGCTCCGTTTACCGTAAGCACTTCCCTGCTGCTTACAACTCATTCAACAAATGAGCGATGCCCGATAGAGCAACTTGGCGCCGGAATAACATTTTTCAAACGCTACATACGCGAAATGGCGGGAAAGGAATAACGCTATGGATTTCAAAGAAAGCGCTTTTATGTACATTATCGGCGGTGCGGTAGTTGTTTTCGTGCTGGCACAGAGCCTGTTTTTCCTGATAAGGGCTTACCGCCAGGGCAAGAAAATAGGCATTTCCACCGCCACTATGAAAAACACAATGGTATCAAGCTCACTTTTTTCAATTGCGCCTTCAATTTCTATACTTGCAACTGTGCTTACCCTGTCCGGAGCACTGGGAATTGTGCTGCCGTGGATAAGACTTACAGTTATAGGAGCCATCTCTTATGAGGTTCCCGCCGCAGAGAGCGCAATAGATGTTATGGGCCACACGGGCGGACTTTCTTATGAAATAACCGATCCCGTTGAGTTTTCCGCAGTTGCCTGGGTTATGACGCTCGGCTCCGTAATGCCGCTTATACTTGTACCGTTTCTGCTTAAATTCATACAGAAAAAGATAGGCGGAGCTGTAAACAAAAACGCCGCATGGGCAAATACAATGAGTGCCGCGGCATTTATAGGTCTTATCAGCGCATTTATAGGCAGAGCCGTGCTCGGCACGGGAGAGCCTGACCAAATAGGCGACGGCGCGGGAATAATGAGCGTTGCGGCGCTTGTTGTTTCAATGGCGGCAATGTTCGTATTTATGCAGATACAAAAGAAAAAGAAAATCAGCTGGCTTGAGCCGCTTGCAATGCCGCTTAGTATGTTTATAGCTCTGGGAGCCGTAATACTGCTGCACGAAGTTTTGCCCGGCGGTATTGCCGTTCTTGAATGGAGGGGTTAGTATGGATAAATATAACAGCAGAACCCACATTTACGGCAGATTTTGGGTAATAACAGCGCTTCTTTTCTTTATCATGATACCGCTTGCCATTTCAGCAAAGTTTAATGCTTTTCCGAATGCCGACGTTGTATTCAAAGGGCTTGCGCCTATAGCGCTGCTATTTTACCCCACGGCGGTTATAGAGGTGTTTACATACACTCCCCTGCTCGGCTCAGGCGCAACATACCTTGCTTTTGTAACGGGCAATATAAACAACCTTAAATTACCCTGTGCTCTTTCTGCGCTGGACAGCGCAAAGGTAAACGCAAATTCAGATGAGGGAGAAATTCTTTCCACAATAGCCGTAGCAACTTCATCAATAGTTACTACCATAATAATCGCAATAGGCGTTGTGGCATTTGCGCCGTTTCTGCCGTATCTTACGGCTGAGGATTCTGTGCTTGCCCCTGCGTTTCAGCAGGTAGTGCCCGCCCTATTCGGCGCGCTCGGCATGTCCTACATTGCAAAGCATTTTAAGATCAGCATAGTTCCGATTGCCGCAATATGCCTTATGCTGCTTGTAAAGGGCGACCTTGCCGTGGGTGTTCTTATCCCCGTAGGAGTTGTAGTTTCCCTGCTTTCTGCGCATATAATGTTCAAAAAAGGAATAGTAAAATAATCCGTACAATTAAAGAACGGGCTGTTCACTTGCAGCAGCCCGCTCTTTTTATTTTGTGCTTGTATATTTATATATAATCTTGTATAATAAACTATGTATGTAACTTGTGCACGGTGGTGAAAAAATGCTCGGAAAATATATCCGTATCCGAATAGATCATCCTATCGGTACGGCAGATGAAAAAACGGGCTATACTTATCCGCTGAATTACGGGGCAGTTTACGGTTACGAAAATCTGAATTCCTTTGTGATGGGCATAGACCATCCCGTTCGTAATTTTGACGGACGAGTTATAGCAACGCTGAACCCTAAAGCGGGCGGCAGGCAAATTTTAATAACCGCGCCTAAAAGCACGCGGTTTATAATCAATGATATTGCTAAATACATTGACGCAAAAAAAGATTTTCCCGCGTATAAACTTGAATGCCTTTATGAAAGCAGCTGCGGCGCTGTTGTTTACAGAGATATAAAGGGTGAAGTGCGCTATCTTTTAATTAAAAACAGAAGATCGGCACACTGGGGCTTTCCCAAAGGGCATATCGAACCGGGAGAAACAAAACAGCAGACAGCTGTTCGCGAAGTGCTGGAAGAAACCGGAATACACGTTAAGCTTATTGACGGTTTTGAAAGCATTTCAAAATATAAAATACAAAACAAAATAGAAAAGGTTGTATCCATTTTTGTTGGCACAACAACAGACACCTCTACCTGTATTCAGCCTGAAGAGATAGAGGACTACATCTGGCTTACTTATGACAGAGCGCTGAGTATTCTTAAATTTGAGAATGACAAAGCCATAATTACGCAGGCTCACAGCTTTTTGAACGAAAACAACTATATTTAAAAAGGTGTTTCAATGAACAGAGAGCAAGAATATCTGATACAGCTTTCGGCGGCGTATCTAAATTCTGATAAAATACGTCTGCGGGAAGATACGGACATCGGTGCGCTTATGGACGAAGCGGCAAAGCACAATCTGTTTTCCGTTGCCTACTGTGCGCTGATGCAGTCCGAAAACTCGGATGAAATTAAAGTCAGCGATATTTCAAAGCGCTACAAATCTCTTTTTACGGACAGCATTTACAACTCTAATCTTACCATGATGGTATACAGTGAGCTTAAAAGCGCCCTCACAGGCGCTGGTATCCGTTTTGTGCCGTTTAAAGGCGCAGTGCTTAGAGAGACGTATCCCGTGCCTGAAACGCGCACAATGGGCGATGTAGACGTCCTCATAGATGCCGACCGAAGAAATGACGCAAGAACGGCACTTGAAAAGGCGGGCTTTAAATGCGTAAACAGCAACGGGCCCGTGTGGGACTATGATAAAAACGGCATACGCGCAGAGGTGCACACTTCTCTTGTAAACGGAAAAACAGGCAACAACTGCGCAATAGAATATTTTTCAGGTGCAATTGATAAGGCTCATTTCAACGGCTTAGAGGGCAGGTTTGACAACAATTATCATTTTGAATACCTTATAGCCCACCTTGCCCACCATTTCTTCTTTTACGGAGCGGGAATTAGAATGGTGCTTGACCTTGCGGTTATGCTGAAATTCAGCGATATTGACATAAACGCAGTGCTGAGCGGCCTTAAAGCGGCGGGGCTTGATAAATTTGCCGAAAATATTCTTACCGTCTGCCGAAAATGGTACGGCGTTGGCAGGGATTTCAAAACGGACACTTCAAAAACAGAGGAGTTTCTGGCATCCCACGGCGCATTCGGTTTCAGCAACAGAAACATATCCGCGGTTATTGAGCGAAAGGATATGGAGGACGGAAAAAAAGCCGGAAAGTTCAGATCGAGGCTCAGACTTCTGTTTCCGCCTTACGAAAAGCTGAAAGAAATACCTTATATCAAATTTATTGAGAACAGACCGTATCTGACGCCTTTTGCGTGGGTATACAGGTTTTTCTATAATCTTAAAAATAAAAGAAAGTTTATGATGAGCGCCGTTAAAGGCCTTTCGGATGAAAGCACAACGGCAGAGGCTCAAAGTGAGCTTGAATTTTTTGAAGAAATAGGACTTGCCTGACGGCGAGCGGAAAATTACTTAACTTCAAAACGGAGGGAAATATGGGATTTTTAATTGCAATTCTTGTAATTCTGGTACTTCTTGTGATAGCGTTTGCCGTATGGTTTATTCTTTACAAAAACAGCGGTAAATGCCCGCTTTGCGCGCTTGAAAAGCTGGTAAAGCCCACCAAGATAACAATGAGTGTTGAAAATGACGAACCCTATTCAAACGGCACCGCGCTTACCCCGCCGATGGGCTGGAGCAGCTGGAATACTTTCCGCCAGAATATAAGCGAAGAGCTTATACTCAGCACCGCAAAAGCGGTTAAGGACAGCGGACTGCTTGATGCAGGCTATCAGTACATAAATCTTGACGACTGCTGGCACAGCTCCATGAGGGACGCAAATGGCAAACTTCAGGGTGATCTGGAAAAATTCCCGAACGGTATACAGTCCCTTATCTCTCAGGTAAACCGAATGGGTATGAAAATAGGTCTTTATTCCTCAAACGGAACGCTCACATGCGAGGACCTGCCCGCAAGCCTTGGCAGAGAAGAGCTTGACGCACAGACAATTGCGGACTGGGGCTGTGAATTCTTTAAATACGATTTCTGCCACCACAAAATAATCAGCGGCGAGGCTCCTGTTATAGAGGCTCTGGAAATAAGCGAACCCGGCAAAACGGCAGAGCTTACGCTCTATCCCGAGGATGCTCAGCTTACAGGCAGAGCAAGAGTTCTGAATGTAAAGAAACTCCCGAGCGGCAAAGGACTCGGAATGCTTAACCATGCGGCAGGCACGGCTACTTTCCGCCCGATGATAAACAAGAGCGGCAAATATGTGCTTACCGTTCTTTATTACAAACAGCTGAGTACAAAAGAGCAGTACCTTCAGGTGATAGTAAACGGAAAAATAAATGAAGTATTCTTCCCGAGCGCCAAAGGTTTTACACCTACCGGAAGAGTGCAGACATTTATAGAGCTCAAAGAAGGCTCAAACGAGATAATTCTCACAAACCCCGTTGTTACAAACGCGGACAGCTCATTCATACAGTACAGACGAATGGGCAATGCCCTTAAAGAGGCGTCAAAAAAGGCGGCAATTGAAAAAGGCATGAGAGAAAAGCCGATAGTCTTTTCCATATGTGAATGGGGCATGGCTTTTCCGTGGCACTGGGGCTCAAAAGCCGGCAACATGTGGCGCACTACACCCGATATTTCCGCAAACTGGAAAAGCATACACATGCTTTACAGCCACAACATAAGACTTTATAAGCACGCAGGTCCCGGCGCATGGAATGATCCCGATATGCTTGAAGTAGGCAACGGAAAACTTACAGACAATGAAAATAAAACACATTTCAGCCTCTGGTGCATGATGGCGGCTCCGCTGATACTCGGAAATGATGTCCGTCTGCTTGTAGGCTCTGACGGTGCTCCGATAGAAAACCACCCGATACTGAAAACTGTTACAAACAAAAACCTTATAGCTATTGACCAGGATAAGCTTGGAAAGCAGGCAAAGCGTCTTAAAAAGATACGCGGAATTGACATTATAGGCAGACCGCTTGAAAACGGAGATATAGCAGTATGCTTCTACAACCCGAGCTCCCACGTAAAAGGAATGTCCGTTGACCTAAACGATATTCTGGGCGATGAGTATCTTGACTTCCCTCAGGAACAGTCTTATCAGCTTCATGAACTCTGGAGCGACGAGCACTTCAACGCAAGAACCGTTTCAGCATCTCTGCAGAAGCACGAATGCAGAGTTTACAGGATAAGCAGGCAGTAATTATGCTTACCAGACTTTATGAGCAGGATTTTGACGCTTTGTATCAAATAATGGAGCAGAGCTTCCCTACTGACGAAATGCGGCCGTATGACGCGCAGAAATCGCTTTTCAAAAATAATGATTTCTTTGCGTACGGAGTAAAAGACACTGACGGGATCTTAACTGCTTTCATTACACTGTGGAAAATGGACGGTTTCACATTTGGTGAAAACTTTGCAGTGGATAAAAGCCGCAGGGGATCCGGATTGGGTTCTGAGATCATAAGCCGTGCCGTTGAAATAAGCAAAGAGAGATTTATTCTTGAAGTAGAGCCGCCCGAAACACAAATCGCAAAGCGGCGAATAGCTTTTTACGAGCGAGCGGGATTTACGCTGAATGATTACGACTACACCCAGCCTCCCCTTGCAAAAGGGCAGAACTCCCTGAAGCTTATGATAATGAGCACCGGCGGCGGACTTGAAAAGAGGGAATTTGACGATATAAAAGCACAGCTTTACAGAAAAGTATACGGTGTGAAATAATATAAAAAGAAAACAGCTGCGGAGAGTTCCGCGGCTGTTTTTTTGCGTGCTTAATCATTTTATTGCCATTTGAATAAAAAAACAGGCACGGAAAACCGTGCCTGTATGTAAAGCATAAATTTATCAGTTGTTGATAAGCTTATCCTCTTCGTTGTTCCAGCTGTAAAGCTTACGTACTTCTGCACCGACAGCCTCTGACGGATGCTCTGAAGCAAGCTTTCTCATAGCCTTGAAGTGAACCTGACGGCCTGCCGGGCTCATATCAAGAAGGAATTCTTTTGCGAAAGTACCATCCTGAATATCTGAAAGGATCTGCTTCATAGCTTTCTTTGTTTCTGCTGTAACGATCTTAGGACCAGTTACATAATCACCGTATTCAGCGGTGTTGGAGATTGAATATCTCATTCCTGCGAAACCTGACTGATAGATAAGGTCTACGATAAGCTTCATTTCGTGAATGCACTCGAAATAAGCGTTTCTCGGGTCATAGCCTGCTTCGCAAAGAGTTTCAAAGCCTGCCTGCATAAGAGCGCAAACGCCGCCGCAAAGAACTGCCTGCTCACCGAAAAGGTCTGTTTCTGTTTCGGTTCTGAAGGTTGTTTCAAGAACGCCTGCACGAGCGCCGCCGATTCCGGCAGCATATGCAAGAGCCATATCAAGTGCATGACCTGTGTAATCCTGCTCTACGGCAACAAGACAAGGTGTGCCTTTGCCTGCCTGATACTCGCTGCGAACAGTGTGGCCGGGAGCCTTGGGAGCGATCATTGTAACATCAACATTTTTGGGAGGCTTGATGCAGCCGAAATGAATGTTGAAGCCGTGTGCGAACATAAGCATGTTGCCCTCTTCAAGGTTGGGCTCAATCTCAGATTTGTAAACATCTGCCTGAAGCTCATCGTTGATAAGGAACATAATTATATCTGCCTGCTTAGCAGCTTCTGCGGTTGTGTAAACCTTGAAGCCCTGCTCCTCAGCCTTTTTCCAGGATTTGCTTCCTTCGTAAAGGCCAATTATTACATCGCAGCCTGACTCTTTAAGGTTAAGGGCATGAGCATGGCCCTGTGAGCCGTAACCGATTATAGCAATTTTTTTACCTGAAAGATAATCAAGATTGCAGTCTGACTGATAAAAGATTCTTGCCTGTGACATAGTTTTTTCCTCCTAAAAGATTATAATATTCTGTCAACAAAATATGTATTTCACATATCTGTTAATGATTTTTATTATAGCCCCTTGCAAAACATTCGTCAAGGCTTTTTTTGCCGATAATTACTTGTAAAACTAACAAAAAAGTAGTAATATAACAGTAAATAATTTATTGATTTTTTAACCTATTTTAACTGTTGCGGCAAATCCGTAAAAAAAGAGGACTGAATACAATGAACAACGCACAAAAATTAAGATTTTATATTGAGGCGCTCTGCGTCTATGATTTGAAAAAAGACGATGTGGTTGCAAGCCTGCTTGACCTTTTGCAGAATGTGGACAGCGAGGCGGTACTTGAAAAGCAGAGCAAGTTTTTCAGAAAGGTAACAAGCCATAATTCATTCAAAGAATATCTTTCAAGGCTTATACTGACCGATGACAACGCTTTTACAAAAGCGGCCGCCGCAGGAAAGGCGGACAGACTGCCCGCCGCCGTGCTCAACGGCGTAAAAAGCGACCTTAAAAAACTTGAAGCGGTTGCCAACATCTCGCCAAAAGATATATATGAATCTGTTGAAAACATTGATTTAAGGCAGGTACTTAAAACCCTGCCCAGCTGGCAGACGGGAGAATCCGTTGCCCCTCTCACTGAGGACTGGGAAAACAGAATAGAAGATCTGATAGAATACCACAAAAAGAACGGCTACGGAATGTATTCAAAATACAATGCTTTTGCGTGGCGCAATCACGGTCTTTACCCAATTTCGGAAACCGACCCGATACAGCTTTCAGACCTGAAAAATTATGAAGATCAGCGCAGAAAAGTTATAGACAATACGGAAAGCTTTGTAAACGGTTACCCTGCTAACAACGTGCTGCTTTACGGCGACCGCGGAACAGGCAAAAGCTCAACCGTGCATGCTGTACTCAACGCATATGCTCCCGAGGGGCTGAGAATGATAGAAATATCAAAAAGCGACATCCCCGATCTTACCATGATAAGAGAAATGCTGTCCGAAAGCCCTATGAAATTCATTATATTTATAGATGATTTAAGCTTTGATTCACACGACGACTCGTTCGGAGAGCTCAAGGCCGCGCTTGAAGGAAGCCTGGGCGGGCGCAAGCACAACACCATCATTTACGCAACATCAAACAGGCGTCATCTTATAAAGGAAAGCTTTTCAGACCGTGAAAACGATATAAACAGAAACGATATAATGCAGGAACAGCTGAGCCTGTCTGACAGATTCGGCCTTTCCATTACATTTATAAATCCGGACAAAAAAGGCTATCTTGATATCGTTGAAAAGATTGCCGAGGACAGAAAGCTTGATGTTGATATGGATCACCTGTGCGCCGTTGCAGAGCAGTGGGCAACACGCAAGGGCGGACGTTCACCAAGATGCGCTCGTCAGTTTATAGATTACGTTGAGAGCTGTGAAAAACGCGGCAAAGAGTGGTAAAAATAGTATAATAGATTATTAAAAAATATTTAACAAATTTCACCATTTGTTAATGCCAAAATCAAATTATGAACAAAAACGGATGTTATTATTTTCCCAAAAGAAAGGAGAATTCCGCTTATGAGTAACAAAATACTTGTGGTAGACGATGACCTCAATATCTGTGAGTTGCTGAAGCTTTATCTTGAAAACGAGGGCTACACCGCCTATGTTGCAAACGACGGCAAAACGGCTGTTGATATGTTCAACGATAAATTGCCTGACCTTGTTTTACTTGATATAATGCTGCCTAAGATGGACGGCTGGCAGGTATGCAGAGAAATACGCAAAACTTCCTCTGTACCTATTATAATGCTTACGGCAAAGGGCGAAACATTTGACAAGGTGCTGGGTCTTGAACTCGGCGCGGACGACTATGTTACAAAGCCGTTTGACTCAAAAGAGGTAATGGCAAGGATTAAAGCCGTGCTTCGCCGCTCAAAGGGCGAGGGAGACAATGCCGCAAACGAAAAGAAAGTAGTTAAGTATGACAAGCTTGAGATCAATATTGAAAATTATGAGCTCAAGGTAGACGGCAAAGTTGTTGACACCCCTCCGAAAGAGCTTGAACTCATTTACCACTTTGCGTCAAACCCCAACAGGGTCTACACCAGAGACCAGCTTCTTGACGAGGTATGGGGCTTTGATTACTACGGAGATTCAAGAACGGTTGACGTTCATGTAAAAAGGCTGCGTGAAAAACTTGAGGGCGTATCAGACAAATGGTCGCTCAAAACGGTATGGGGCGTAGGCTACAAATTTGAAACTAAGGAATAAGTAATATGGCGGCTAAGGCAAAAGCCAAGGTAGACATAGGCAAAAAGATTGAAAACAGAATACTTAAAATTGCCTCCTTACTGCACATTAAGCCAAATATTTTCACAAAATATTTTCTTACCTTCGCGGCGATATTTCTGACAGTGCTTATAGCGCTGGGCTCAACCCTGATGCTTCTTGTAAACAGCTACACGCTGAACGAGAGAACAAGCATGCTCAAGGAAAACGTTTATTCCATAGCAAACACGGTTGAGGGAACACTTTCCGCAAGCGATATGAATGATAAATACACTCTCGGCAAGGAAATTTTATGTGAAACGCTTTCAACAGTGTCTCAATCAATAGACGCTGATGTTTTTGTGTGCGACAACGAAGGAAACATCATCCTTTGCAGAGACAAGGCAGGCTCCCTGCCCGCTCTTGGGTATTTTCCAAGCTGTTCCGTTCACGATAAGATAAGAATAAACAGCAATATTCTGTCACTTGTTTATCAGGAGGGGCAGATAGTTGAGAAGGCTAATATTGGCGGCACTCAATGCTATGTTGTGGGCAGACCGATTTATCAGGACGGCAATATAATCGGCACTGTTTTTGCGCTTTCAAATACGGGAATACAGAATCTTTCAATAATAGTTTTAAGACTTTTTCTTGTATCCGCATTTTTCTGCCTTATTTTTGCCTTTATTTGTATATACTACTTAACAAAGAAAATGCTTTCACCGCTTCAGCAGATGAGCAAGGCGGCCAAGCAGTTTGCTGCGGGCGATTTTTCGTACCGTGTAAAAATTGAAGGCGCCGATGAGCTTGCAGACCTCGGAAAGGCATTCAATGACATGGCAGAGGCGCTGGCAGTGCTTGAGGGCTCAAGAAGGAGCTTCGTTTCAAACGTTTCTCACGAGCTCAAGACCCCGATGACTTCAATTGCGGGATTTATTGACGGAATACTTGACGGCACCATTCCTAAGGAAAAAGAGGATTATTATCTTGGAATTGTCAGCGGAGAAGTAAAGCGGCTTTCCAGACTTGTGGTGTCCATGCTGAACATGAGCAAAATAGAGAGCGGCGACCTTGAAATGAAGCCGTCAAAATATGATATTTCAGACCAGATAATACACATTCTTCTTACTTTTGAGCAAAAGATAGAAAATAAAAATATAGATATACGCGGGCTGGATGAGTTTAAACCTACCTATGTTGTGGCAGATCCGGATATGATATACCAGGCAATCTACAATCTTGTTGACAACGCCGTGAAATTTACTAACGAGGGCGGATACATCCAGGTAAGGCTTACCGAAACAGCCACGCAGATTGAACTGAGCATCAAAAACAGCGGCACGGGTATCAAAGCCGAAGATCTTTCAAGAGTGTTTGAAAGGTTTTACAAGGCGGATAAGAGCCGCAGCCTTGACGCAAAAGGAGCGGGCCTGGGGCTGTATCTTGTTAAGCTGATGATAGAAATGCACGGCGGCAGAGTATCGGCAAAGAGCGAGAGCGAGGACACTGCGGAATTCTCGTTCACCCTGCCAAAGCAGTTCAGTCCTGTTTATTTAAAGGAGACGAGATAATAAATGAACAACGAATATGAAAACGGCTTCACACCGGAAGAAAACAAAACAGCTGAAAATAATAACGCTGAAAGCGGTGTGAACAGCGGCGCTGACAGCAACAGCGCGTACAATCCGTATAACGGCAGCGGCGCATATAATCAAAACACATCTTACAGCAACGGCCAATCGGCAAATGCAAACGGTGACAGCGAAAACGGCACCACATATCACTACGCCTACAACAATGCGGGCCCAAACAACACAAATTACTACACTGCACCGAATCAGCCTAATCAGCAGGAAACAAAAAAAGCAAAGAAACACAAAAAAGAAAAAACTGTTGAATATGACGCAAACGGAAATCCTATAAAGCCAAAGAAAAACAAAACGGCAATAGTTATAGCCATAATAGCTGCGGTTTGCGTTATAGCGGCAATAATAGGAATAGCGGTTTCCGTATCTAAGGGAACTGACGGTTCATCCAAAGAAACCACCACGTCTTCATCATCTTCAGGTGTTCAGATTCAGGACAATACAGGCGATGTTGCGTCAACTGACGGCGAGGGCAACTACACCGTTGCGGGAATTGCTCAGAACTGCATAGATTCCTGCGTAGGAATTACGGTATATACAGAATCCAGCCCTTACAGCTATTTCTACGGATACGGAAGCAGCAGCGGCAGCAGCTCAGGCTCATCAGATGAGCAGACGGTTTCAGGCGAAGGCTCAGGCATAATCATGCTTGAGGAGGGCGGCTACACATATATCATGACCTGCGCTCATGTTATCAGCGACGGTTCGAGTTTTAAAGTAACGCTCAACAACGGCGACGAATATGACGCGGCTATGGTAGGATATGACAATCAGACAGATATAGGCGTTTTGAGAATAAACGCAACAGGACTTCAAGTTGCCGAATTTGCCGATTCGGATTCTGCCGTTGTAGGCGAGCAGGTAGTTGCTATAGGATGCCCCGGCGGACTTGAATTTATGAACAGCGTTACAAGCGGCTATATTTCTGCAGTTGCAAGGCCTGTATCATCAAGCATAGGATATGACCAGGAGTGTATCCAGACTGACGCCGCTATCAACCCAGGCAACAGCGGCGGAGCGCTCTTTAATATGCAGGGCCAGGTAATCGGCGTAAACTCATCAAAGATAGCCTCCACCGAATATGAGGGCATGGGATTTGCCGTACCGAGCAACACAGCTGTTGAAACAGCAAACAGCCTTATTAAAGTTGGCTATGTTGAGGGCAGAGCACAGATAGGCATCACCTATACAAATATTGAAAATTACTCAAACGCAACAGCTATTCTAAGCGCGCTTGACGAACTCGGATACAGCGACGCAAACGGCACTATGGTTATCAATGAAGTAAACTCAGAATCAGACCTTGCCGGCAAGGATATCCGCGAGTATGATATGATAGTTGCAGTAAACGGCGAAACGCTGACAAGCAGCGATATTATGACTTCAACGCTTGCTGACGCAAAACCGGGCGACACTATCAAGCTCACTATTGCGCGTATTGAAAACAACAAGATAAACACCTTTGAGGTTGACTGTGTATTAACAGAATCAAAGGGCAACTGATAAATCAGAATAATCTTTATCAAAAAAGCGTTCCCGCATTTTACGGGAGCGTTTTTTTAGTGTGTGCGCCTTATATATATTTATATAATTAAAAAACAGACCGCTTGTCCGATGATATAAAAAATATTTTTGAAAAACCTTGCATTTATCTGTGAAATTATAGTAGACTGTAAACAGGACGCCACATCTTGTTTCAGAATTTCTGTGCGCATCTTCTTGCATTTGCACAGCGTGGGTTCACTATTATTTACAGTGGGAGTGATAAAGATGTCAAAAAAATCAATTGTCACAATCGTTATTCTGATAGTGGTAATTGCCGTTGTCGGAATAGTTTCAGGTTACTTCATTCTGACTAATGACGGCCCTTACACAGGAGTGGTAACACTTGCGGATACAGGTGAACCTGTTGAGGGTGTAAGTGTTTCAGACGGCAGAAATGTTGTTAAGACAGACGCTGACGGGCAGTTTACGCTTAACGGATGGAGAAAAGCACACTTTATCACCGTTACAGCCCCCGCAGGATACTGGACGGAAGATTATTATATTCCTGTTGATAAAAAGACGGCATCATATAACTTTACACTTGAAAAATCAGAAATAGCGGCAGGCGAAGCACATTCTTTCATTCAGATTTCAGACACGGAAATCGGTGAAAACGGCGTAGGCGAATGGATAGACTACATAAAAGAACTTGCCGCAAAAGAAAAGCCCGCTTTTCTTATTCATACAGGCGATATATGCTATGAAGCGGGATTAAAGCGCCACCTTTCAGATATGAATACCGAAAACATGGGGATTCCCGTGCGCTACACCATAGGCAACCACGATTATGTTGAGGGCGACTACGGCGAACAGCTTTTTGAAAGCATTTACGGCCCTGTGTGGTACTCATTTGAAGTAGGCAATGTTCACTATGTTGTTACTCCGTTTCAGTCGGGCGCCGATTATAAATCTGGATACAGCAAAAACGACCGCTGGCGCTGGCTTGAAAACGACCTTGAGAACACTGACCTTGATATGAAAGTCGTAATTTTCAATCACACAAAGCCTTATTCAGACGATTACGTTATTGAATTTGACCGAAGCGAACTTGACCTTAAACAGCACAATATAATTGCCTGGGTATTCGGTCACTATCATTATAACTATGTTAGAAACAATGACGGAATCCTTGAGATCAGCACAGGCAGACCTGACTGCGGAGGAATAGATGAATCCCCCAGCTCTACAAGAATAATTTCAATTGACAAAGACGGTGCTGTAAGCACAAAACTTTATTATTATGACGAAGCCCGTTTCACCCAGCCTGACAGCGAAAATTTGAGGTTTCTCACCTCCCTGCCCTCAACTGTTTTATTCGGGGACACTGTTTATGACAGCGGCTTTATCTATGCCGCAACAAATGACGACAACTGGCCGCGTGACTGCGCAGTATACTGTATAAACGCTCAAACAGGAGCAACAGTGTGGAAATTTGAAACAGTAAACTCTGTTAAAAACGACCTGCTGCTTGAAAACGGAAAAATAATTGCGCAGGACTGCGAAGGGAACCTTTACTGCATTGACGCTGAGAGCGGCAAGTTATTGTGGCAGACTGAACTTTCCCTTGGAAATTCGCTCAACACCAGCACAGGCATCTGCTCGGACGGGCAAACCGTATTTGCAGGATGCGCCGCCTGCGTAAGCGCAGTTGACATTGAAAGCGGCGCTGTAAAATGGACGTCTGAACGAAACAAGGGCGAATGTTCCGCAGCAGAGTTCATATTGAACGGAAACAGACTTATAATCAGCTCCCACTGGGATTCCCTCACTGCTCTTGATAAAGACAGCGGCAAAAAGATTTGGGAAAACAAAGACGAGGATATACGCTTCAGAAGTTCTACTCCCGCAGTTATTGACGAAAACACCCTGCTTGTAGCGGACAGCGACGCAATAATGACAGTTAACGCCGAAAACGGAGAAATAACACAAAAAACCGACTCCACGGGCTTTAATTTTGCCACTGCTTCAAAACCTGAAATTCAAGATAAAACCGCGTACATAACAACCGCTAACAAAGGCATCGTTGCTTATGACCTTGAAACAAATCAGATAATTTGGAACACGCCTCTCGGTAAAAGCATGGTATACACCGCTTCATATACGAGCGGCGACGTGCAGACGGCGGACGGAAAAATTATTTATGACAACGGCACGCTTGTTTTCGGAGCTTCTGACGGTAATGTTTACAGACTGGACGCTTCAAACGGCAGTATCATAAACAGCCTGACCGTGGGAACGCCTGTTTTAGGCACTCTTGCGCAGAACGGCAATACTTTCTACGCCGCAGGATTTACTGGCGAAATTTATGAAATAAACAATTTATAACAGGCATAGAAAAGCCGCCGGGCACATAAAGTGCTCGGCGGCTTTTGATTTTTTAACATTTTGCTGACACAATTTATGCCGTATTACGGCACAAGATCAAAGCTCAGCTATTACTTCTACCTCACAGAGAACATTTTTGGGCAGAGATTTTACTGCAACACAGCTTCTTGCAGGCTTATTTGTGAAATATCTGCCGTATACCTCATTGAAAGCGGCAAAATCATTTATATCCGCAAGGAAACACACGGTTTTTACCGCTTTATCAAGGCTTGTGCCTGCTGCGGCGCAAACTGCTTTAAGATTTTCGCACACCTGCTGTGTCTGCTCCTCTATAGTCTGAGCCTCCACATTTCCCGTTGCGGGATTGATAGCTATCTGGCCGCTTGTGAAAAGCAGTCCGTTTGCCTTTACCGCCTGGCTGTAAGGGCCGATGGCGCCCGGCGCGTTATTAGTTGATACAAATTCCATTTTCAGCACCCTTTCATTATTTATAATCAGTCGCAAACCTCAAAACCGGCATCCTTCAGAGCCGTCTTGATTGCAACAACATGAGCATAATCTCTTGTTTCAACAGTAATTTTAAGATAGCAGTCCGTAATATTCATATCAAGATCAGTGCTGTCATAATTAACACTCGTAACATTTGCGCCCGTCTGTGAAATTATCTTTGAAACATCTGCAAGCTGACCCGGCTTATCTGAAAGCGCGATAGTGATATTAGCGGTTCTGCCGCTCATTTTCAGACCTCTTTCAATTACTCTTGAAAGAATTGTTACATCTATATTGCCGCCTGAAACAAGGCAGCATACATTTTTGCCTTCAATATCCGGTATCTTACCTGCAAGCACAGCGGCTACAGGTACAGCACCCGCACCCTCTGCAATGAGTTTCTGCTGCTCAAGAAGCGTAAGTATTGCAAGCGCAATCTCATCATCGGAAACTGTAAAGATACCGTCAACATACTGGCTTACCATATCGTATGTATTATCTCCGGGGGTCTTTACGGCAATACCGTCTGCAATGGTCTGAACTTTAGGTAAAGTTTCTATCTTTCCGCCTTTTACGGAGTTAAGCATACTGGGCGCTCCCTGCGCCTGCACGCCGTATACCTTGCACTTGGGGTTTATTTGTTTGATAGTATAGGCAACACCGGAAATAAGTCCGCCGCCGCCTATCGGAACAACAACAGCGTCAACATTCGGAAGCTGTTCCATTATCTCAAGGCCTATAGTGCCCTGACCGGCGATAACATCCTCATCATCAAACGGGTGAATAAAAGTATAGCCTTCCTCATCTCTGAGCTGGATTGCCTTATTATATGCATCATCATAAACGCCCTTTACCATGCACACCTCAGCGCCATAACGCTTTGTTGCCTCTACCTTTGAAATAGGTGCGCCGTCAGGCAGGCAGATTATGCTTTTTATTCCGCTTCTTGTGGCTGCAAGCGCAACACCCTGCGCATGGTTTCCCGCAGAGCAGGCGATAACACCGTGCTTCTTTTCCTCATCTGAAAGCTGGCTTATCTTGAAATATGACCCTCTTATTTTGAAAGATCCTGTAACCTGCAGGTTTTCAGTTTTAAGATAAATTTTTGCGCTGCTGCTGATATTCGGCGCATATATCATATCAGTTTCTCTGATTATTTCTTTTAAAACCCTTGCCGCTGAATAAACTCGGTCTAAAGTAAGCATATCAACATCTCCGATTTATCATTATTGTATGCTATTTTAATACTATAAAACGCTTTTGTCAATCTTACATAAAACCGCGTTAAATTTTGTGCAGTTTGCACATAACCCAAGCTGTTTTTTCAAAGAGTGGGCTACAAGCTTTTTTATTTATATTGACTTTAGAGCTGATTTGATTTAAAATTACATTATTATAAATCTCTTTAAGGGGGATAAAAATTGAAAAAATATATTAAAATTTTAAGCATTTTCCTATGCGCACTTATGATTTGCTCATTATTTGCGGGCTGCGGCACTGAAAGCAGTGAAACATCTGAAATAACAGATGACACCATGCTTATCGCCTATACCGAAGAGCAGGCGCCGTTCCTTTACACAGACGAAAACGGTAATCTCACGGGCTTTGACGTTGAACTGATTGCCGCAACATTTGATTCTTTTAAGGGCGACTATAAGAATTACCAGTTCATAAAGGTAGATGAAGGTTACCGCCTTGGCGAAGATGTTGCTTATACAGACGATGAGGGCAACGAATATGACGCAATTATCTACTGCGCCGTTCATAAGGACACAGGCACAATAAACGAGGACTACAACTGGAGCTCTGATATAATTACAAATGACGTTGTTACACTTGTTTCCTCATCAAGCTCAATCGGCAGTTACAACGACCTTGAGGGCGCAAGAGCAGGCATAGTTTCCGAAACAGCGGCAACGGCACTTGCTGAAAACGCTTCTGTATTCAACGCGCTTGCTTCGGCTCATCAGTACCAAACTGCAGACGAGGCTTTTGCCGCTCTTGACGCAGGAGAGATAGATGCCGTTATTATTGACGATTTTAATCTTTACAAATTTGACGGATACGCTAATTATACCATGCTCAACGGCACGCTTGAGTCTGTTAAACACGGCTTTGCATTTGCAAAATCGAATGATTTTTCAACAGCATTCAATGAGGCTGTGCTTGAGATAAGCTCAACTGATTACAGCGAAAGCGATACACTTACACCGCTTGTTGAAAAATATTTCGGCACCGCTGATGTGCTTTCATTCAACTATGTACCCGAAGAGCAGTAATTCTGTTTTTTAGCTTCAGCGCACAGCGCGGCTGAATTTTATATTCATAAAAATCAAAAACTAACCCCGCCGATACACAGGTATTGACGGGGTTTTTCTTTTAAAAATATATGGGCAATGCACATTGCATATAGCGCCCGCGGATTACTCTAAATCAGTAACCGAGATCCTCATTCACTATTATCACTTTAATTCTGCCCTTGTGGCGCTGATATGCGGTAACAACAAAATTGCAGCAGATACGCTCCGGGCTCAGGCATCCTGCGCAAAGCTCTGAATTATCATCTTTAAGACTGATACACTGCCCCGTTGCCGCACACGGAGTATTTTTATTTAGGCGTACGGTATTTTGAGGCGCCGCCTGCTGCTTTACACGTTTTACAGCGCTTGCAATATCGGGCACTATCTTGTTTCTGCCCACTACCATTATAACCTGCTTAGGCCCGTAAACTATGCATGCAACACGGTTTGAATTGCCGTCCACATTATAAAGTTCTCCGTTCTCGGTTACGGCGTTTGACGAACAGAAATATGCGTCACAGCCGAAAGCATTTACATAGCACTGACGCAATTCTTCACCGTCAAGTCCGCTTCTGTCATAATAAGTATAATCGCCGCTTTTAAGCATATCCATTACGCCTGTTTCACAAAGTGTTACACTTCCGCCGTTTGAAACGGTACTGCCCGCAGGCACAAGTTTTTTTATAATTGCCGCAACATCTTTTCTGCTTTCGGCGTAAAATGCGGAAATATTGTTTTTCTCAAGATTTTTGATTGTCTTTTCAATTATTTCATTCATAATTCCTGCTGCTCCTTAATAGTATTATTCGGTCCAGTATTTCCTGTCCAAGCTCCTGTACTGCACCGCCTGGGCAATATGCTCTGCTTTTATATTATCACAGCCGTCAAGGTCTGCTATGGTGCGTGATATTCTCAGTATTTTATCATAGGCACGTGCAGAAAGACCAAGTTTTTCAAAGCTGAGTTTCAGCAGATTTTCGGCATCGCTGTCAAGCACGCAGAATTCACGCGTCATTCTCGGCGTCATTTTTGCGTTGCACGCTATACCCGTTCCCTCAAACCTTTTGCGCTGAATTTCTCTTGCGCGGTTTACTCTCTGCCGTATCTCGGCGGAACTTTCCTCCCTTTGCTTTGAAGCAAGGCGGTCATAATCAACAGGCTCAACTTCGATATGGATATCAATTCTGTCCAAAATAGGGCCGCTCACCTTATCACGGTATCTGCGCTTTGCCGCATCCGTGCACACACATTCTCTGGTTGGGTGCCCCAAATATCCGCACGGGCACGGGTTCATCGCCGCCACAACCATTATATTTGACGGATAAGAAACAGTGCCCGAACTGCGTGAGATGGTAATGATACCATCCTCAAGAGGCTGGCGCAGTGATTCTTTTGCGCGCCTGTCAAACTCAGGGAACTCATCCATAAACAGCACGCCGTTGTGCGAAAGGCTTATTTCGCCCGGCCGCGGAACCTGCCCGCCGCCTGTAAGCCCCTGCGCGGAAATAGTGTGGTGCGGGCTTCTGAACGGTCTTCTTGTTATCAGCTGCACATCGGGCGGAAGCTTTCCCGCTATTGAATATATTTTTGTTGTTTCAAGTTCTTCCTCAAAACTCATTTCAGGCAGAATTGACGGCAGCCTTTTTGCAAGCATTGATTTACCCGTGCCGGGAGGGCCTATCATGATACAGTTATGCCCTCCGGCGGCAGCTATTTCAAGAGCACGTTTGGCGTCCCCCTGCCCTTTCACATCTGCAAAATCCAGAGTTTCATCATAAGTTGCAAGTTCCGAAGCAGGAGTATAACACGGCTGCAGCTTTTCCTCACCCGTGATATGGCGTATTACCTCACCTATATTATTTGCGGCATAGACATCTATCCCGTTTACGGCGCCTGCTTCTGTTTTGTTGGCATACGGTATAAAAACGGACGGTATGCCTTCTTCCCTTGCTTTGAGAAGCATAGGGAGCACGCCCGTACAGGCGCGTATTTCGCCGTCAAGCGAGAGTTCGCCTATAAAGGCATAATCATCTATTTTTTCTTTCAGCTGCCCTGTAGCGGCAAGCAGAGCTATCAGAATGGGCAGGTCATAAACCGGGCCTTCTTTTTTTATGTCTGCCGGCGCAATATTAATCGTTATACGCGAAACGGGGAAATCGAAGCGGCAGTTTTTAATGCTTGCGCGCACTCTTTCACGGCTTTCCTTTACAGCGGTATCGGGCAGGCCGACTATATCAAAACGCGGCAGACCCTTGCTGATATCGGCTTCAACCACCACTCCGAAGGCGTCCATACCGTAAATACCCAGACTTTTTGCCTTTGCAAACACAAACTTACCGCCTTTCTTTTTTGTTTACTCATTTGGAAATATAATTTAACTAATTACAGTATACTAAATATAGCTTTGGGCTGCAAGCTATAATTATCTTACAGAAATTAATAAAATGTTAAAATGCATATTATTGACAACGCTTTTTAATAAGTTTACAATAATCATGTACCGAAAGGTAAGACCCAAATTTTTAAGGGAGCGATTTTATGGAAATTAAAAAACTTTACGATGAATGGCTTAAAAACGCCAATGCCGACCCAGACCTTATTGCGGAGCTCAAAGAGATCGGCGGCAACGATGAGGAGATAAATGACAGGTTTTATACCGAGCTTGAATTCGGCACGGCAGGTCTGCGCGGTGTTATAGGAGCAGGCACCAACCGAATGAATGTTTACACGGTTTGCAGAGCCACTCAGGGCCTTGCGGACTTTCTGAACGCTCATTACGAAAACCCCAGCTGCGCTATCGGCTACGATTCAAGAATTAAAAGTGATTACTTTTCAAAAGAAGCGGCAAAAACGCTTGCCGCAAACGGTATCAAAGTTTATATTTATGAGGAGCTTGAACCCACTCCCTGCCTTTCCTATGCAATAAGAAAATTCGGCACGCAGGGCGGTATTATTCTGACTGCTTCACACAACCCCGCAAAATACAACGGCTACAAATGCTATGATTACAACGGTTATCAGATGACCGACGAGGAAGCGGCCGAAACTTATGAATATATCAAAAAGGTTGATTATTTTACCGGCATTAAATCAATGGATTTTGACGAAGCGGTAAACAGCGGCCTGATTGAATATATGGGTCAGGACGTTATTGAGAGCTTTCTTGATGAGGTACAGAAGCAGTGCGTAAACCCCGGCATATGTGAAAAAGCAGGCTTAAAAGTTATTTACACACCGCTTAACGGAACAGGCAACAAGCCCGTGCGCCGTATCCTCAGCAGAATAGGTGTAAAAGATATTTATATTGTACCTGAGCAGGAAAATCCTGACGGCAATTTCCCCACCTGCCCTTATCCGAACCCTGAGATTAGGCAGGCATTCGAACTTGCGCTTAAAGTTGCAGAGGGCAACGACGCAGACATTCTTCTTGCCACCGACCCGGACTGCGACAGAGTAGGAATTGCAGTAAACGACGGAAACGGCAAATTTGAACTTATGAGCGGCAATGAAGTAGGCGCAATGCTGCTCAATTACCTGCTTTCTCAGAGAAAGGCAAACGGCACTCTGCCCGAGCACGCCGTTGCGGCAAAATCCTTTGTTTCCACAGACCTTGCACAGGAAATTGCAAAGAAATACGGCTGTGAATTCAAGAACCTGCTTACAGGCTTCAAATATATCGGCGAACTTATCACAAAGCTTGAGGCAGAAGGCAGAGCAGACGATTTCATTATGGGATTTGAAGAATCCTACGGCTACCTTGCAGGCACACACGCAAGGGATAAGGACGCAGTTGTAGGCTCAATGCTTATCTGCGAAATGGCCGCTTACTACAAATCCCAGGGCAAGACTCTGCTTGAAGTTATGGCAGACATCTATGCCGAGTTCGGATATTACTGCAACACGGTAAAAAGCTATGAATTTGACGGCGCTGCCGGCATGAAGAAAATGCAGCAGATAATGGATAATCTGCGTAAAAATCCGCCGAAAGACCTTGCAGGAGCGGAAATAACCTACACGGCTGATTATGAAACAAGCGTTGAAAAAGACCTTGAAGCAGGCACAGAAAGCAAGATAGACCTGCCTAAATCAAACGTGCTTGCATACAAGGCAAAGGGCGGCAGCGGACTTATCGTTCGCCCAAGCGGCACAGAGCCCAAGATAAAGGCGTATATTACAGCTATCGGAACAGACAAAGCCTCTGCTGAGGAAAAAGCCGACAAGCTGATTGCCGAGGCAAATTCCATTATGAACACGGAGGCATAAAAATGTACAGCAGAAAATGGGTCAAGGTTACTGCTATAATTCTTGCCGTTCTTATGGCGGGAAGCGGCCTCGGAGTAGGTATCTGGGCGCTTTTCGGAATGTAACAGACCCACTAAAATAACAGCAAAACAAAACTCCTGTCTTTTTCAGACAGGAGTTTTTTTATTTAAGTATTATATTAACCCACAAATTCCTTTGTGTTGCTTCTTCCAACAAGATAATCAAGCGATACATTATAATATTCGGCTATCTTAATAAGCATATCCACCGGCACGTTTATTCTGCCGTTTTCATAATCGGAATATGTGCTTTAATCCACAGAAAGATATGAGGCAAGATCTTTTTGCTTTAAGTCATTATCTTCCCTGAGATCTCTTATTCTTTCAAACATCTTATCACCCAAATAAATTATATAATATGGGTAATACCCATATTGACAATTATGGGCGATACCCATATAATATAGTTATGACAAGTATTTTTAAAATAATGCAGACACGGTTAAACTTTTTTACGTCTTAATAATCAAAACCAATAAATATAATCAGCATTTACCTTTATATATTCAGATTTAAAAACATCTAAATATATAATGCTCATTGTTATTCAGAGGTATCAGTTATGAAAAACCAAACACTGAACAACACGCTTTATATGATAAAAAACTGGGCGGCATGGGACAGACGCAGTATTTTCTATTTTATTGTCAGAATACCTGCGCTTGTGCTCAATCCAATCATTACGGCATATATACCAAAAGCAATGATAGACTGTATAAACCAACAAGTGTCAATAGGCAAGCTTGCCGCAACGGTTGCAGGGCTGAGCGCGCTTGTTGCCGTAACAACATGGCTGGCGCCTTTTATGCAGGAGCTGTTATTAGGCAGTGCGCGTATTATAAGGATGCGATACGCCGTTATTGCGTTTGATAAAAACCTTAATGCTGATTATGTGCAGATAGAAAGCCTTAAAGGGCGGGAAATGAATCAGCGTGCAGGTGATTTTTACAGAAGCTATTATTCGGGCAGTGCGGATTTTCTTGATACGCTCAATATGATTTTTGTTTCTCTTATAGGAATAATAACTTCCGCCGCACTCGTATATAAAATAGATTTCTATATTATATTACTAATTCTTGCCACCTGCGCAGTGGAAGCCGTTGTGCTTCATTTAATTAACAAAGCAGGGCTGAAAACACGCGACAAAGAAAGCAATATCATAACAAAATTCAACTACTTTTATAAACAGAGCAAAAACACAGATGCCGGCAAAGATATAAGAATATATTCACTTGGAGACAGATTTGTAGCCATTATGGCACGGCTTGTTTACGAAACAGAAAAACTCGTCAGCTTTTACACAAAAATGAATTTATCTGTAAGCGGCGTACGTGCGTTCATGAACCTTCTGCGTGAACTTGCGGCATATGCCTATCTTACGTATCTTGCCGCAACAGGGCGGCTTTCCATTTCGGACTTTATATTCTATTTCGGTATCATAACGGGATTTTCTTCTTGGATAGTAAACCTTGTTTACTCATTGTCAAATCTTGAAAGCTGCTGCGATGAGTGCCATAGATACAGGGAATATATTGAGAATTCCGATAACGGCAATAAAAGCTCAGAAAAGAGCGCTCCTGAAAATGTTGAGGAAATAGAATTTAAAAACATCTCTTTTACATACCCCGAATCTGATGAGCCCGTTTTAAAAAACATATCATTTAAAATCACAGCGGGCGAAAATATAGCCGTTGTTGGTGAAAACGGCGCGGGTAAAACAACCCTCATAAAGCTGCTGTGCGGTCTTTATAAAACCGACAGCGGCGAGATCTTTATAAACGGCACAAAAGCGTCTGACTTCGGACGTGACGAATATTTCAGTTTATTTTCACCCGTCTTTCAGGACTATTCATTTTTGCCGCTGACTGTTGCTCAAAACATTGCCGCAAGCAACAGCTTTGACACCGAAAAAGTTATTTCAGCTCTCAAATCCGCAGGAATTTATGATAAGATAAATTCCCTGCCGGACGGTATCAACACAAAAATGATAAAAGAAGTAAACAAAGACGCTCAGGATTTTTCAGGCGGCGAAAAGCAAAAGCTTCTGCTTGCAAAGGCAGTATTCAAGAACGCTCCCGTGCTGATACTTGATGAGCCCACTGCCGCTCTTGACCCGATTGCAGAAAACGAACTCTACCTGAAATACAACGAACTTACAAAAGGAAAAATATCGTTTTTCATTTCCCACAGGCTCTCCTCCACCCGCTTTTGTGACAGGATATTCTTTATCTCTGACGGAAAGATTGCAGAAAGCGGAACACACGAGGAGCTGATGGCTGCTAAAGGAAAATATTACAGAATGTACCGGCTTCAGAGCTACTATTACAGAGAGCAGGGGGTGCGTTATGAATAATCTGAAAATTGCGATAAGATCGCTAAAGGAAATGCACCATCTTGAAAAAAGACTTTTACCTTGCACGGCAGCTAACGCTGTTACAGCAGCGTTTCTGCCCTTCGTAAACATAATTTTTTCATCAAAAATAATAGACGCTCTCGAAAACAGCGCTCCGATTAAGACACTCATATTCCTTATAGCCTCAGCCGTGCTGCTTAATTTCGTTCTCGCAATAACAAGCAATTTCACAAACAACGTATACTACTCATACCGCCGGCAGATGTATAACAAGGAAAAGCAAGCCATTGCAGACAAACTGTTTACACTTGATTATGAAACTCTTGAAAGCAGTGATTTCAAAGAGCTTCTGCACAAACACACAGAGGCGCAGGACAGAGTTTTTTCCGCATTTACTCAGTTTGCGTGGATGACAAAAGATTTTATTACCGGCCTAATCATGCTCGTTATATCCGTTGTAACGCTTGTTCCGCTGTTTAAGATAGGATTTACAAAAACGGGAGACAGCTTTTTTGAGCGGCCGCTTTTCCTGATTATAATAATAGCTTGCGTTGCTATTATGGCTGTTGTTATTCTGCTGATTTCCACAAAAATGAATAAGATGTGGTTTGAAACAAATGACGAGTATTCAAAATTAGACAGATTTTTCATGTACTTTCTCAAAATGTTTGAGAATTACAGCACAGGCAAGGAAATACGCCTGTATAAAGAGCAGAGTATGATAAGACATTCAGCAACAGACACTCTTCTCACTGACGGAGAAAAACTCCTCAGAAAAACATCCGCGCGCTCAGCCGCCACAAGCTCCACTATTGCACTGCTCGGCGCCGTGCTTGGGTTCGGAATATATCTGTTCATAGGCGTAAAAGGCTTGTTCGGGTTACTGTCAACAGCTTCGCTCGTTCTTTACTGCGGCACTTTTATGCAGGTGATTGCGGCAGTTATAAAAATTGCAACCACTTTCGGAAAAACCGCGGAAATGTGCCCCCTTGCACAGTACTATTTTGATATTACGGGCACGCAGAGCAAAATGAAATACGGAAATTCCGATTTAAACGATAACAACTATGATATAGAATTTAAAAATGTTTCTTTCAAATACCCCGGAAGCGAAACATATGCATTAAGGAATATAAATTTAAAAATAAACAGCGGCGAAAAGCTTGCTGTTGTGGGAAGAAACGGCAGCGGAAAAACAACTTTTATAAAACTTATGTGCCGCCTTTACGATGTTACAGGCGGTGAAATTCTTATAAACGGCAAGAACATCAGCCAATACAGCCGTGAAAGCCTTATGAAACTTTATTCCGTAGTGTTTCAGGACTTTAGTTTGTTCTCACTCACTGTTGCAGAAAATGTTGCTGTGAGCGACACTCCGGATGCAGACCGTCTATACGCCTGCCTTAAAGAAGCCGATATTCTGCCGCGCATCATGAAAATGGAAAAGCGTGAAAACACCATAATTTACAAGGACACGGATAAAAACGGAGTTGAAATATCCGGCGGTGAGGCGCAGAAACTTGCACTTGCAAGGGCGCTTTATAAAAACGCACCCATCGTTGTGCTCGACGAACCGACTGCCGCTCTCGACCCGATTGCCGAAAATGAAATATACAAAAAATTCAACTCATTTGTGAGCGGCAAAACAGCAATTTATATTTCCCACCGCCTTTCAAGCTGTGTATTCTGCAACAGAATAGCTGTATTTGATAACTCACGCCTTGTTCAGACCGGAACACATGAAGAACTGCTTAATGAGGACGGCAAATACTCTGAACTATGGCACGCACAGGCGGAATATTACTTAAATTAATAGTATATAGACAAAATCCCCCGTATAGTTTATAATTAAACTGCATACTGCGGGGGATTTTCATATTCAATTATTTTTACAGAATTTAAAATAAGCAGTTATCTCCCTCCATCTTACACGGAAAGGCTGTGTTTCTATGAATAAAAACAAGAAAATCGGCATTACAGTCGCTGTAATTATCATTATTGCAGCTGTGGCTGCTGCGGGTATTTATGCATATCTTCGTCATCAGCAGGTAGAGCAATACAACGCCGTAATGACCGAAGTGGAAATGATAAATGACATAACAGGTCAGGAATACACAGGAAATATTGACAGAGAAGAATTAAACTCTCTGTTGGAAAGACGCGTTGCCGACGGCAAATACGGTCAGGTTGAAGATGCTTTCAAAAGCTATATGTCTGATCTGTATACCATAGTTTATGATACAACAGACACGGCAAAAAACAGTTCTGTGTCATCATTTCTTACTGCTGAAAACATAGAGAAAGACGGCCCGTCTTTTGAAACTTCAAAAGCAACTGCGGACTCTGTTATTACAAAACTTCAAGCCTACAAAGAAAGCTACAATAACATGGTAAATGCAGACGCTGTCAGCTCATATGCGCAAAGAGCAGGTCTTGAAGGAAAATATCTTGACCTCTACAACAAAATTCTCAGCGCGCACTCAGCATCTGATTCAAGCGAAAGCAATAAATTCACAGCTTCAATAGACTCTACCGTATCAAAGCTGACCGCTGCAAAAGAAGCAATGGACTTTTTGAGCAGCCATCAGGACTCATGGAACCTGAAAGACGGAAAGATAGCATTCACATCAGAAGAAGTTTACAAGGAATTCACGGAAATAGAAAGCAAGCTTTAATAAAATACCGGGTTAATTCCATATAAAATAAAAGCTCCTGTATGTTTTACAGGAGCTTTTTTATTAGAACTATCGTTTAAACATAGTATGGATTTGGCTTAGTTAATATAATGATTATATCAACGATCCAGCCTATACCGAACAGGCCGCATGTGAACAAATACAATATTCCCATACCGACTTTACCCTCATAAAACTTATGAGCACCTAAATAGCCTAAAAAGAGGCAAAGGAAAAAGGCAGTCCACTTACTCTTTTGCCTGCCGCCGAAACCATTAGCTGTTGCACTAGCATAAGAAGAAGAATACGAATTGCTTGAATTATTTACAACAACAGTCGGCTGAGGCTGCTGATTATTAGCAAAAGCTTCTACCTGCCTGCCGCAATGTGTGCAAACAACGGCATCAGCCGGTATAATTGCACCGCAAAACTTACAATACTTAGTGTTGTTATTTTCCATTTTTAATTCTCCTGTATTTTTACAAAATTAATAACAATTTCACTATTAGTTTACAACACAAAAGAATATATGTCAATATATGTCAAATAAATAAGAATAGATAACAAAAATAAAGCCTTACTCGAAATGAGTAAGGCTTAGAAGATGTCAGCGTCGACCTATTTTCCCGGGCGGCTGCCCGCCAAGTATTTTCGGCACTGAAGAGCTTAACTACCGTGTTCGGGATGGGAACGGGTGGACCCTCTTCGTCATAGACACCGACTATGTAAACTGCACATTTGATGCAGTTCTTTGTGTGACCTGTTGGCATATATCCTAAAGGTCTGTGGTGACCCGTAGGAGAATCGAACTCCTGTTTTCGCCGTGAGAGGGCGATGTCTTAACCGCTTGACCAACGGGCCACAGATGGTACACCATCACGGGCTCGAACCGTGGACACCCTGATTAAGAGTCAGGTGCTCTACCAACTGAGCTAATGGTGCATAGCTCATGCTCTTTTGAATGCACCCTCAAAACTGAATACAAGTATCTGTGTTTCTTTGAACGCTTTTGGCTTTTCAAGGTCAAGCCCTCGACCTATTAGTACTGCCAAGCTAAATACATCGCTGTACTTACACACGCAGCCTATCAACCTCATAGTCTTTGAGGGGTCTTAACTGTAAACAGTGGGATATCTTATCTTGGAGATGGCTTCACGCTTAGATGCTTTCAGCGTTTATCCAATCCGCACATAGTTGCTCGGCCGTGCCATTGGCATGACAACCGATGCGCCAGCGGTGCGTCCATTCCGGTCCTCTCGTACTAGGAACAGCGCTCCTCAAATATCCTACGCCCACGGCAGATAGGGACCGAACTGTCTCACGACGTTCTGAACCCAGCTCGCGTACCACTTTAATCGGCGAACAGCCGAACCCTTGGGACCGAATACAGCCCCAGGATGTGATGAGCCGACATCGAGGTGCCAAACCTCCCCGTCGATGTGGACTCTTGGGGGAGATCAGCCTGTTATCCCCAGGGTAGCTTTTATCCGTTGAGCGACGGCATTTCCACTCACATACCGCCGGATCACTAACTCCAACTTTCGTTACTGCTCGACCCGTCAGTCTCGCAGTTAGGCTCACTTCTGCGTTTGCACTCTTGGGCATGGTTTCCGTCCATGCTGAGTGAACCTTTGAACGCCTCCGTTACTCTTTTGGAGGCGACCGCCCCAGTCAAACTGCCCACCTGACAATGTCCCCCGACCTGATTCAAGGCCGCAGGTTAGAATTCCAATACTCTAATAGCGGTATCCCAAGGACGACTCCGCCAGCACTGGCGTGCTGGTTTCTCTGTCTCCCGCCTATCCTGTAAATAGAATACCGAAACCCAATATCAAGCTGCAGTGAAGCTCCATGGGGTCTTTCCGTCTTGCCGCGGGTAACCGGCATCTTCACCGGTACTACAATTTCGCCGGGTGGATTGTTGAGACAGTGTCCAGATCATTACACCATTCGTGCGGGTCGGAACTTACCCGACAAGGAATTTCGCTACCTTAGGACCGTTATAGTTACGGCCGCCGTTTACTGGGGCTTCAATTCGGAGCTTGCACCCCTCCTCTTAACCTTCCAGCACCGGGCAGGTGTCACCCCCTATACGTCATCTTACGATTTAGCAGAGAGCTGTGTTTTTGATAAACAGTTGCCTGGACCTATTCACTGCGGCTCACTCTCGTGAGCACCCCTTATTCCGAAGTTACGGGGCCAATTTGCCGAGTTCCTTAACAATCCTTCTCCCGTTGGCCTTAGAATTCTCTTCCTGACTACCTGTGTCGGTTTGCAGTACGGGCACCCTAGCTATATACACTGAGCTTTTCTCGCCACCGTCCAAGCATACTTCCCTACTAATCTTCGTTCCCTTACGCCCGGGTCAACCAACGCCCGGGTTATGCCCTTTCGATGTGTCCCTCAGTTTAAATTTAAGGTGGCTACGGAATCTCAACCGTATGTGCATCGACTACGCCTCTCGGCCTCGCCTTAGCTCCCGGCTAACTAGAAGCGGACGAACCTTCCTTCTAAAACCTCAGTCTTTCGGCCATTATGATTCTCACATAATTCTCGCTACTCATTCCGGCATTCTCACTCGTATACAGTCCACTACCGCTTCCGCTGTAACTTCACCCCGTATACGACGCTCCCCTACCATGTCTAAAGACATCCCAAGCTTCGGTTATATGCTTAGCCCCGTTATATTTTCCGCGCAGGGTCACTCGACCAGTGAGCTATTACGCACTCTTTCAATGAGTGGCTGCCTCTAAGCCAACGTCCTGGTTGTTTTCGCAACCCCACATCGTTTTCCACTTAGCATATATTTGGGACCTTAGCTGTGGGTCTGGGCTGTTTCCCTCTCGACAATGAAACTTATCTCACACTGTCTGACTGCTGCACATCAATTATCCGGCATTCGAAGTTTGATAAGGTTCAGTAAGCTCATCGCCCCCTAGCCAATTCAGTGCTCTACCTCCGGTAATCTAATGCAACGCTAGCCCTAAAGCTATTTCGGGGAGAACCAGCTATCTCCGAGTTCGATTGGAATTTCTCCGCTATCCACAGGTCATCCGCTACTATTGCAACAGGAGTCGGTTCGGCCCTCCAGTGAGTTTTACCTCACCTTCAGCCTGCCCATGGATAGGTCACCCGGTTTCAGGTCTATGGCAACTGACTTCATACGCGCTATTAACACTCGGTTTCCCTTCGCCTCCGCGACTGAATCGCTTAAGCTCGCCAGTTACTATAACTCGCCGGACCATTCTACAAAAGGTACGCCATCACACTTTAACGTGCTCTGACTGCTTGTAAGCACAAGGTTTCAGGTGCTATTTCACTCCCCGCCAGGGGTTCTTTTCACCTTTCCCTCACGGTACTGCTCCTCTATCGGTCATCAGGTAGTATTTAGGCTTGGAGGGTGGTCCCCCCGGTTTCCCACAGGGTTTCACGTGTCCCGTGGTACTCTGGATCCAGTCCACTAAGAAATCGTTTTCGACTACAGGGCTCTCACCTTCTGTGGCGGGCCTTCCCAGACCCTTCGTCTAACCATTTCTCACTTCTTGACTGTCCGCAACCCCAGTGAATAAATCCACTGGTTTGGCCTCTTCCGCGTTCGCTCGCCACTACTGGCGGAATCTCGGTTGATTTCTCTTCCTCGCCCTACTTAGATGTTTCAGTTCAGGCGGTTCCCCGCGTACGCCTATTTGATTCAACGCACGCTGACAGAGTATTGCTCTGCCGGGTTTCCCCATTCGGAAATCTGCGGGTCAAAGCTTATGTGCAGCTCACCGCAGCTTATCGCAGCTTGTCACGTCCTTCGTCGGCTCCTGATGCCAAGGCATTCCCCTTGCGCTCTTTCTAGCTTGACCTTGTAGAACAGTCTCATCTCTGAGCTGTTCTCAAAATCATGAATTATGCAGGCATCACAGAAGTTTTGCAATTAGCTCCATTGTTTTTACCCTTACTAGAACGGCTTTCGCCATTCTATCTTAGTTCCACAACATTGCTGTTTTGCCCTCTGTTGCTTGCTCTTGTACTTTCGATCTACATTGTTCAGTTTTCAAGGTGCCGCCTTCCAGCCTTTAAGGCCAGATTTTAACACTCAATCCCTTGAGTGTTAAAATCCATTCTTAAATTGGTGGAGGTTACCGGACTCGAACCGGTGACCCCCTGCTTGCAAAGCAGGTGTTCTACCAGCTGAACTAAACCCCCGGACGGCCTTCCTTTTAGAAAGTGGTGGGCCCAAGTGGACTCGAACCACCGACCTCACGATTATCAGTCGTGCGCTCTAGCCAGCTGAGCTATGGGCCCTCGTCGTCGCAATGTACACCCTCTAAATTAAACAACGTGAAAGCCATTTGCTCCAGAAAGCTGACCTTAGGACGTTACAACAGAAAACTACTTCCGTTGAAGTCTCCTTAGAAAGGAGGTGATCCAGCCGCACCTTCCGATACGGCTAACTT
>ENA-OOWK01000223-OOWK01000223.1-human-gut-metagenome-genome-assembly--contig:-NODE-223-length-49678-cov-6.768575_pt1 | contig 49678 bp, 51 predicted proteins | sample MGYA00241405_ERZ501317 | MGnify/ENA primary metagenome ERZ501317 (study PRJEB25962, sample SAMEA1972440) | human gut metagenome | biome: human gut; feature: human-associated habitat; material: faeces... | reverse complement strand
TTAAAGCGGTACGCGAGCTGGGTTCAGAACGTCGTGAGACAGTTCGGTCCCTATCCGGCGTGGGCGTAGGATATCTGAGAGGAGCTGTCCTTAGTACGAGAGGACCGGGATGGACGGGCCGCTGGTGTACCGGTTAGACTGCCAAGTCTACGGCCGGGTAGCCAAGCCTGGAAGGGATAAACGCTGAAGGCATCTAAGCGTGAAGCCCCCCTCAAGATGAGATATCCCATTCGAAAGAAGTAAGACCCCTTGAAGACGACGAGGTAGATAGGGCAGAGGTGGAAGTGCGGTAACGTATGGAGCTGACTGCTACTAATCGGTCGAGGGCTTGACCAAGAAGCTGAGACGAGCGGGACGGACAGGAAGGGAACAGAGCGGAGTGAGTTTACTCACAGAGGGATGTTCACAGACTGGACGGAGCATTTGCGAAGCAAATGACATTGAGTGACGGAAGTCACGAGATGACCGGGCGAGTCGTAGAAAGCATAAGCAAGGTCAAAAATGATCTCAATGTCAACATGTATGTAGTTTTGAATGTGCAACTTAACCAGTACTGAACAGAAGTACTGGTTTTTTTCTATTTAAAAATATTTAAGTCCTGTAAATGAGCAAATATCAAATTTCCATGGTAAGCTCTATCTGTACAGCTTATAAAGACAAATTCATGAAAAGAAAATGGATTTCCCGTGATCACAATATTTACTGATCTGGAAAAATTTCTTCAGGTGTATGACTTTTGTATATTTTTTAAATTTACTATTTACAGCTGTCTGTATAAGTTTCATTTAAGCATATGGATATGATATTTTAGCATGATTGCAATTATCGAACATATGTGCTACAATACAGAAACAGGATATAAGAGATACTGTGAAAGTATATTTTCGCATTTATTTTAACAGTTGTATAACATCAATGGGAATATGTGCAGTTAAAGTTTTCGTATGGAGGAAATTATGCCACTTCAGTTTATTATTGGAAATTCCGGTTCCGGAAAGTCCTACACAGTTTTTCAAAGCGTGATTCAGGAAGCCAGAGAGCATCCGGAACAGCTTTTTTATGTGATCGTGCCGGAACAGTTTACCATGCAGACGCAAAAAACACTGGTAGAAATGCATCCGGACGGAGGAATCCTGAATATTGATGTACTCAGCTTTGAACGCCTTGCCTTTCGTGTTTTTGAGGAGGTAGGCGGAGATACCAGAAAGATTCTGGAAGAGACAGGGAAAAATATGGTTCTTCAGAAGTTGGTCCAGAAGCATCAGAAAGATCTGGTTTATCTGAAAAATCAGATGAAAAAGCCCGGATATCTGGACGAGGTAAAATCTCTGATCTCTGAATTTATGCAGTATGAGGTAGGAGAGCAGGAACTGGAAAGAATGAAGGAGGACGCTTCTGACAGAGCTCTTCTTCAGATGAAGCTTCAGGATGTGACGGTTCTTTATCAGGCATTTCGGGATTATCTGAGAGAACATTACATGACACCGGAAGAAGTGCTGGAGGTTCTGGCAAAAGAGATTGTTTTTTCTGAGAAGCTTCGAGGCAGCGTGCTTGTTCTGGATGGCTTTACTGGTTTTACTCCTGTGCAGATGAAGGTGGTAAAAGAGCTTCTGGCTGTGTGCAGTAAAGTTTTGGTGACTGTGACTATGGATGTACAGGAACCTTTTATGGGAAAAGAAAAATCCCACCAGCTTTTTTACATGAGCCACAAAATGATACGGGGACTTTGTGAGCTTACAAAAGAAACAGAAGAGCCTGTGTGGATAAAAGCCGGTGAAAAGTCACGGTTTGCCCATTCTCCTGCTCTTTCTTTTATGGAAAAAAATCTGTTCCGGTATCGCAGACAGGTTTATAAACAGGAACAAAAGGAAATCAGTATTTTTTCTGCGGGAACTCCGCTGAAGGAAATGGAAGAAACTGCAAGAAGGATTCTTCGCCTTGTACGAAAAGAGGGGTACAGGTTTGGAGAAATTGCTGTGATCACAGGCAATCTGGAGGAATATGGAAATCTGGCCAGACAGGCCTTTGATAATAGTGGAATTCCCTGTTTTATTGATGAGAAGCACTCCATTCTTATGAATCCTTTTGTAGAGTATGTAAGGGCAGCTCTGGAAATGGCAGCGCAGGGATTTTCCTATGAAAGTGTGTTCCGGTATCTGCGATGCGGAATGTCGGATATCACACGACAGGAAACAGACTGGCTGGAAAACTATGTGGTAGCCCTTGGAATCCGTGGATTCAAAAAATGGAAGGAAAAGTGGGTGCGGATTTATCGGGGAATGAAAGAGGAATCTATTTTGGAGCTGAATGAGATCCGTGAGCGTTTTGTCCGGGAAACAGAAGAGCTTGCCCGGGGATTTTCCGGAAAAAAGAAAACAGTAAAAGAATATTGCGGATTTCTTTATGAGTTTATTGTAAGAAGCCGTATCCAGGAAAAACTTTATGAGCAGGAAGAGGTATTTTGCCGGAAGGGTGATCGGGCAATGGAAAAGGAATATGCTCAGATTTACGGGATCGTCATGGAGCTTCTTGATAAAATGACGGAAATTCTGGGGGAGGAAACAGTATCCCCGGAGGAATTCCGGCAGATTCTGGAAACGGGAATGAGCCAGGCAAAAGTAGCTTTAATTCCTCCGGGACTGGATCAGGTTCTTGTGGGAGATATGGAGAGAACCCGTCTGAAGGATGCTCGCGCCTTATTTTTTGTAGGCGTGAATGAAGGAAATATTCCAAAGAACACAGAGTCCGGAGGAATCCTCACAGAGCTGGACAGGGAATTTTTTGCGGACCAGGGAGTGGAACTGGCTCCCGGACCAAAGGAACTGATGAATATCCAGAGATTTTATTTATATCTGAATCTTACCAAGCCGTCAGAACACCTTTGCCTCTCTTTTGCAAATTCAAACATGAAGGGGGAGGCGGTAAGCCCGGCCTATCTAATCCATACAGTCAGACGGCTTTATCCGCAGCTGCACCCGGAGCGGGCAGAGGAGCCGGAAAGCTTTCTGGAGCTTCTGGAAACACCTTCTACAGGCATGGATTATCTTCTGGAAATCCTTGGAAGCCATATGGATAAATATGAGGAACCGCTGTTTCAGGAACTGTACAGCTGGTATCTGAGAAGTCCGGAATATCAGGAGCTTACAAAAAAGCTGACAGACGCGGCATTTATGAGAAAGCCGGCAGACAGAATCAGCGCCAGTGTTGCCAGGGCTCTTTACGGGGAGGTATCGCCGAACAGCGCCACCAGACTGGAGCGCTTTGCAGCCTGTGCCTTTGCCCATTTTTTAAGGTATGGTCTTGAGATCACGGAGCGGGCAGAATATGAGTTTCGCGCAATGGATATGGGTAATGTGATTCATCAGGCACTGGAGAAATTTGCCGCAGAGCTCCAGCGAAAGGGACTGAGGTGGAGCGAGCTTGATGAGGAGGAAAGAGACAGCATTGTGGAAGAATGTCTGAACCAGGTAGCGGCAGATTATGGAAACACAATATTAAAAAGCAGTGCCAGAAACCAGTATATGATAGAGAGAACCTCCCGTATTCTGAAGCGTACTGTATGGGCGCTTCAGGAGCAGCTTCGCCAGGGAGAATTTCTGCCCGAAGGCTTTGAGGTTTCCATAGGAGGGGGAAGGATTGACCGTCTTGACGTGCTGAAAGAGGACAAAAAGGTCTATGTAAAAATCATAGATTATAAGTCGGGGAACACTTCCTTTGACCTGGTCAGCCTGTATCATGGACTTCAGCTTCAGCTTGTGGTATATATGGATGCTGCTCTGGATGCAGAACAGAGAAAGCACCCGGACTGTGACATACAGCCGGCAGGAATTTTTTATTACAATGTGAAAGATCCCATGATCCAGGAAAATATTCAGGCTGATATGGACAGCATCCAGCCGGGGCTTCTGAAAGAACTGAAAATGAACGGACTTGTGGCTGCAAATTCTGAGGTGATCCAGAAAATGGACAGAAGTCTGGTTTCTTTACCAGTAACCTATAATAAGGACGGTTCCTTCCGAAAAGGTTCCTCTGTTGCCACAAGGGAGCAGTTCCGTCTTCTGAATGAATATGTAAAAAGAAAAATTTCAGATATCCGTGGAGAGATTCTTTCCGGAGATACGGAGGTATCGCCCTATGAGCTGGGAAAAAGAACGGCCTGTACCTACTGCTCCTATCAGGGTGTCTGCGGTTTTGACCGGAAAATCCCAGGCTATGAGTACAGACGTCTGAAACAGTTTTCGGATCAGGAAATATGGAATCATCTGGAAGAGGAGGAACGCTGATATGGCAGTGACATGGACGGAAGAACAGCAGAAAGTAATTTCCCTGAGAAACAGAAATATTCTGGTTTCCGCAGCCGCAGGCTCTGGTAAAACAGCAGTGCTTGTACAGCGTATTCTCAGTAAGATTCTGGATAAAGAGCATCCGGTAGATATTGACAGGCTTCTGATCATGACTTTTACAAGGGCGGCGGCCGGAGAAATGAAGGAGCGTATTTCTGCGGCTCTGGAACAGGCGCTTTTTGAGGAACCGGACAACGAGCATCTTCAGAGGCAGATGACTCTGATACACACAGCCCAGATCACTACTATTGACAGCTTTTGCTCCTATATTATCAAAAATTATTTTCATATGATCGGACTGGATCCCGGATATCGTACAGCAGATGAGGGAGAGCTGAAGCTTTTAAGAGAAGAGATCCTTGAGGAGCTTCTGGAAGAAGCCTATGAGCAGAGAGATGAAGCGTTTCTGGAACTGGTGGAATGTTATTCTCCCGGAAAAACAGATGAGGGACTGAAGGAGCTGATACAAAAGGTTTATGAATCCTCTGTCAGCCATCCGTTTCCGGAAAAATGGCTTCAGCAGTGTTTGGAAGTTTACAGAGTGGACAACAAAGAGGAACTGCGAAAGGCCCGGTGGATCACTCTTTTGTGGGAAGAAACCGGAGAACGTCTGGAAGAAGCAGAACGGCTTGCAGACCAGGCAAGGGCAGTATGTGAATCGCCGGAGGGTCCCTGGCAGTATGAGGCGGCTCTGGACAGTGATCTTCTGTTAATTGGACAGATAAAGCAGGCTGCAGAACAAAAGGATTATGACAAAACTGCAGAGCTTTTGAAAAAGCCCTCTTTTGCGCGGCTTTCTGCAAAAAAGATTCCTGAACAGGATGAGGATAAAAAAATTCAGGCAAAAACCTTCAGAGAGGAAGAAAAAGATATTATCAAAGAGCTTTCTGCCAGATATTTCTGCTGGAGTGAGGATGAATTACTGGAGCTTCTTTACTGCTGCAGAAGTCCGGTGGAGAGCCTTGTAAAGCTTACCTGTGGGTTTCAGGAAAAATTTTCTCAGAAAAAGCGGGAAAAAAATATTCTGGACTTTACAGACATGGAGCATTTTGCCCTTAACATTCTCATGGATGAGGAGGGAAATCCAAGCCAGGCAGCCAGAGAGCTTTCTGAAAAATATGAGGAGGTCATGGTTGATGAATACCAGGACAGCAATCTTGTTCAGGAGATGATCACCACCATGGTTTCCGGATGGGCTCAGGACAGAAAGAACATTTTTATGGTAGGAGATGTGAAGCAGAGTATTTATCGTTTCCGACTGGCAAGACCTGAGCTTTTTATGGAAAAATATAAGACCTATTCCACAGAAGACAGCCGGGAACAGAAGATTGAGCTTCACAAAAATTTCCGCAGCCGCGCTCAGGTTCTGGAAAGTGTGAATTATATTTTCCGCAGGATCATGGGAGAAGATCTGGGAGGCATTACCTATGATGACAACAACGCTCTTTATCCCGGAGCGGATTTCCCTGAGGGTGGAGAGTTTCTGAAAACGGAAGTGCTTCTGGTGGAAAAAGACAGTGAAGAGCTTCAGGATGAAGATTCCGGGCAGACGCCCCAGGAGCTGGAAGCCCTTGCCATTGCCGCGGAGATCAACAGAATTACAGGCAGGGAGCAGATTCTTGACAAAGAAACCGGAACCTACAGGCCATTGGAGTATGGCGATATCGTGATCCTGCTCCGTTCAGCCTACGGATGGGCAGACACCTTCCGGGAGGTGCTGGAATCAAATGGGATTCCGGCGTATACGGCATCCAGAACCGGATATTTTTCTGCACAGGAGGTAGTAACTCTTTTGAACTATCTGAGAGTCTGTGACAACCCTCTGCAGGATATTCCTCTTACAGGTGTGCTGCATTCTCCGTTGGTGGGCTGTACAGCTCAGGATCTGTCTCTGATCCGTCTGGAAAGTCCGGAAGGGCTTTTGTACGAAAGCCTCTGCGCTTTTATTGAAAAAGAGCCCGGGGAGGAAGGGGAAGCAGAGAATTGTGAAGAGCAGGAAAAAAGAAACCTCAGGAACAAACTGAAAAAATTTCACAGGCAGCTTCAGGAAATTCGTGATATGGCAGCTTATACACCGGTTCATCAGCTGATCCTGTATATTCTGAAAGCAACAGGCTACGAAACGTATGTAAGAGCTCTTCCCGGCGGAAATCAGAGAGGAGCCAACCTTCGGATGCTGGTGGAAAAAGCAATGGATTATGAAAAAACCAGCTACAGGGGACTGTTTAATTTTGTCAGATATATTGAGAGCCTTCAGAAATATGAGGTGGATTTTGGCGAAGTGAATGTAACAGACGCCGGCAGCGGAGCAGTACAGATCATGACGGTCCATAAAAGCAAGGGACTGGAATTTCCTGTGGTGTTTGCTGCGGGAATGGGAAAACAGTTTAATTTCCAGGATATAAACGCCCGGCTTCTGATCCATCCGGAGCTGGGATTTGGAGCTGATGCCATACTTCCGGAAAAAAGGCTGATCGCGCCTACTCTTCACAAACAGATTATCCGCAGAGAACTGAAAAGAGAAAGTCTGGGCGAAGAACTGAGAGTTCTCTATGTTGCCCTTACCCGCGCAAAAGAAAAGCTTTATATTACAGGCACCATAGCAAAGCTGGAGGAAACTCTGGCGCGGATTTCCTATGGAAGAAATGAAAAGGAGCTATTGCTGCCCGGAGGAATCCGGTCCGGAGCAAGAGATTTCTGGGATGTGATACTTCCGGCTCTTGCAGGCCACAGTGCAATGAGAAATCTTTACCTGGATTATGGTATTCCGGCAGGAAGCGTACAGGAGTGCAGAGATGACAGAGCAGAGTTCAAAATAAGAAAAATTACGGCATCAGATCTTATTCAGGATCAAATCGTGGATATGACAGACTTGCAGATACGTGAGCAGGTGATGAAAAACTGGGACTGTGAAAAAGTGTATGACCAGGAAATCCGGCAGACTCTGGAAGAACGGTTTGAGTTTCAGTATCCCTGTTATTATCTGGCAGAGATGCCGGTAAAAGTAAGCGTATCTGAGCTGAAAAAAAGAAGCTGGCAGGATGAGGAACAGGAAGAGACTGTCTTTTTTCAGAAGGAATTTGTACCGCTGGTTCCACGGTTTGCAGCAGAAGAGCAGACTGTCCGGGGAGCGGCAAAGGGAACTGCCTATCATCAGGTTATGGAATGTCTGGATTATACAGGAGATAATTCCTTTGAGGGAATCAGAAAGCAGATCAGCAGGCTGGAAGAAATGGGAAAAATGAGTCCGGAAGAAGCAGAATGTATTTATATAAAGGATATTCTGAGCTTTGTTCGCTCAGATCTGGGCCAGAGAATGAAAAAAGCTTCTCAGGAACAAAAGCTGTTCCGCGAGCAGCCCTTTGTGATATCTGTGCAGGCCTCAGAGATGAATGATTCCTGGACAGGAGGAGAAAAAATTCTTGTTCAGGGTATTATTGATGCATATTTTGAGGAAGACGGTGAACTGGTTCTTGTGGATTACAAGACAGACCGGATTCTTCCGGGCGAAGAGAAGATACTGGAAGAACGTTACCGTACACAGCTTGACGATTATGCTCAGGCTCTGGAGAGACTTTTGAAGAAAAAAGTAAAAGAAAAGATTATTTATTCCTTTACCCTTCAAAAAGAAATTCCGGTAAAAGATCTGCCGTCCACTTCCTGACAGGCGAATAAAAACAGGTAGTCATTTATGAATATTATAGAAAAATCCTCGGACAGAGTAAGCTCTGCCCGGGGATTTTTTTACTCAGACTCTCCAGCCTGCAGGATATTTGTTTTTCAGAGTACCGTTTACCAGCTTGCCAAAGCCAAGTGGGTATCCCTCTGCACAGAGAAGATGCCAGCCTTTTTTGCCGCGGGCTTCACCTTCTTCAATGAGAAGAGTTTCTCCCTTTAAATACCGGGTCAGACGGGAATCGGCCACAGGAAGAGAGATCACAGCCTTCACATCATTTTTATAAAGAGCCAAAGCAAAAGGCTGAGAGGGCTCAAAACGGTTCTTTTTCAGATCGCCCAGATACAGGCCGTTGCGGAGAAAGGTAAGTCCGCGAAATCCGGTGTTTACAGGAGGGAGATAATAGACCTTGTCTCCTCTTGTCTCCACCCGGTTCCAGTCAAAGGCTTTTCCACCCAAGGTCTGTAAACCGATTTCCTCAAGGAAAAGCTCCAGCCATTTTCTGGTGTTGGCATCCGGGCGGACAGAAGATGGCTGCTGAACCATATCTGGCTGTCCCTGTTTTTTCATAAGAGCCAGAAAATGTCCCTCGCCGTTCATTTTGTGTGGGAAAATGCGTACACATTTTCTGAGATTCTCATTTCCATTTCCCCATTCCGGTACTCCCGGAGAAAATCCTTCATACGCAGGAAGCTCCAGAAGCTCCATATCCTCTCTTTGTTCCAGAAGGTAGGAAATGGTTCCCTCATCCTCCTCCGGGGCAAAGGTACAGGTAGAATAAAGAAGAAGTCCGCCGGGACGGAGCATATCTGCAGACTGAAGAATCAGTTCCCTTTGTATTCTGGCTAATTCATGAGATTTTTCAGGGGTCCAGTCCTTTGCCAGAGCTTCTTCTTTTCGGAACATTCCCTCTCCTGAACAGGGAGCGTCCAGAAGAATCTTGTGGAAAAATTCCGGAAACTGCTCTGCAAGGCGGGCTGGCGTTTCATTTGTGACAAAGCTGTTGGAAATGCCGAAAAGCTCCAGATTGCGAAGCAGCGCCCTGGCTCTTGAAGTGCTGATATCATTGGCGATCAGAAGTCCCTGCCCCTTCAGCGCTGCGCCAAGAGCTGTGGCCTTGCCGCCGGGAGCAGCACAGAGATCAAGAACAGATTCTCCGGGATTTACCGGGAGACAGGCTGCCGGGGTCATGGCGCTGGGCTCCTGAAGGTAATAAAGCCCTGCCTGATACATAGGGCATCTGGAAGGGCGGACATCTTCAGAATAAAAATATCCGTTTTCTGTCCAGGGAATCCTTGTTACCGGAAACGGAACAAGCTTTTCAAATTCTTCGCAGGTGATTTTTGATGTATTGACACGAAGCCCGTAGGTACGGGGCTTTTGATAGCTTTCTAAAAATTCTACATATTCGTCTCCAAGCATTTCCCTCATCCGGGAAAGAAATGCCTGGGGAAGAATTTCAATTCTGGATAAATCTCCCATAGAAACCTCCTGGTGTGGATCATAACATTTGTATTTTCATTGTGTTACTGCGAACAGTTATTTAATCATATCATATATGCAGGATTTTTTTAATATACTATTGACAAAACTATATTATATGACATATAGTATTATTAACAAAACAATATTGATGATTGATATAATATTATACAGAAATCAAAAAAGGAGTGAGCCCATGGTATTTAATACAGGCGCAGCCCTTCTGGATGCCATTGTTCTGGCTATTGTATCAAAGGAACAGGACGGAACCTATGGGTATAAGATTACTCAGGACGTACGCAGTGTTCTGGATGTTTCGGAATCCACACTTTATCCGGTGCTGAGACGGCTGCAAAAGGATGAATGTCTGGAAACCTATGATATGGCATATGAAGGAAGAAACCGCAGATACTATAAACTGACGGAAAAAGGATCTGCACAGCTGAATTTATATAAAGTGGAATGGAAAAACTATTCTTCAAAAATATCCAGACTGTTTGAGGGGGGAATTGATTTATGAACAGAAAAGAATTTATGGACCAGCTGGAAAAGCTCCTCTCTGATATCTCAGAGGATGAGAGAAGAGAAGCTCTTGATTATTATGAAAGTTATTTTGATGAGGCCGGAGAAGCAGAGGAAGCATCTGTGATACAGAAGCTTGGAAGTCCCGGGAAGGTGGCTGCTATTATTAAGGCAGATCTGAAAGAGAACAGCAGCTCCGCCGGAACATACACAGAAAAAGGATACTATGATGAAAGAACAGAAGAGCCGGGACAGGTTCCGGGAGAGCGGACAGCCGGCAGAAAAGACAGAGGTTACCGCCCCAGGGAGAAACGGGGCAGTGGGATGATGATTCTGGTACTGATTCTTCTGGTGTTCCTTTCACCGTTTCTGTCAGGAGCCATAGGAGGTGTGGTCGGATTTATTGTAACCATCATCCTTTTACCCTTTATCCTGGCATTTGGAATTGGTGCCGGAGTAATCGGACTGCTGGTTGGCGGAATCGTTACAGTGTTTGCCGGAATCGGACTTTGCTTCAGCGCAGCGCCGGTTGGAATTTTTACTGTCGGACTGGGAAGCATTGTTACAGCCATAGGGCTTGTGGGACTGGTTTTTATTGTCTGGGTGCTCAGCAGACTTTTACCCAGACTGTTGAATAAGTTTACAGATTTTTGCAGCGGATTGATCCACAGAGAAAAAGGAGGTAATCAGGTATGAGAAAATTTTCAAAAATTGTTTTAGGCGCGGCAGCAGTTCTTGGAGTTGCAGGATTAGGACTTACCGCAGGCGGAGTTGCCATGGGAGCAACCATGGACGATATGAGATATGAGGGCAGTTCTGTTCAGAAGGTTGTGAATCGTATGGTAAGAGTTGCGGAAAGCCTGAATGACCATGACGACTGGGACGATGATGACTGGGACGACCATGATGATTGGGATGATGACGACTGGGAAATTGAAGATATAGCTCCGGCAGGTAAAGACGGAACATATGAGCTGGAAAATATTTCCTCCATGGACATTGAACTTAATTATGATGAACTGATCCTTCAGGAATATGACGGTAAAAATGTAAAAGTCAGTATTTCAGGAGACTATACAGATAAAGTGAGGGTCACTACAGAAGGTACAGAGCTGAAAATTGAAAGCAAAGGAAAAACAAAGCCTGAGGAAAGACAGGTGGTTGTTCGCTATCCGGCAGGAATGGAATTTACAGAGGTAAATATTGATGTGGAGGCGGGAACAGCAACTCTGGAGAATGATCTGAACACAAGGGAATTCAGTGCATCCGTAGGAGCGGGAACTTTAGAAAACTATGGTGCGATTTCAGCCAGAGAAGCGGATATTGAGGTAGGAGTGGGAACACTGGCTCTTACAGACCTTGATGCGGAATATATTGATGCAGAATGTGGAATCGGAACCATGGAACTGGAAGCAGCAGGCAAAAAAACAGATTATAATTACCGGCTTTCCTGTGGTGCGGGAACACTCAGTCTGGAAGACGAGGAATTTGCCGGTCTGGGCGGAAGCAAAATAGTAGATAATGATGGCGCTGTCCGCAAAATGCAGCTGGAGTGCGGTATGGGAACCCTGGAAGTAAGCTTTACTGAATGATATCCGGGACAGAGCCTGTAAAACGACAATCAGTTTTCAGTGGATCCGGTATGCAGGAACCCACAGAAAGGAAGTAAAAATATGAGCAACAAACGTCTTTATAAATCTTCAGTAAACTGTATGCTCTGCGGAGTCTGCGGCGGCATTGCAGAATATTTTGACATTGATCCCACCCTGGTGCGTCTTGCATGGGTAATCCTTACCTGTTTCGGCGGCGCGGGAATCTGGGCATATATCATAGCTGCAATTATTATTCCGAGAGGATAAATAATAGAGAAAAATCCTGTCAGTCTGAACCAACCCTGTAAATCCAATTTGGGGAACGGAGCAGTCTGGCAGGATTTTTTATATGAAAGAACGTGTAATTGTTTTCTTAAGAATGTAAATCATAAGGAAATATTGCTTGTACGAAGAAAGATAAATTGATATGATAATAAAAAAGCTGATTAAGTGTGAAAGGGGAGAAAAATATGGCAGAATTAAAAGAAGACTACAGAAAAGAAGAAAGAATAAACGGGATAGTTTATGATATGTCTCCCTCTGCAGACTATCGCCATGGAATTGTAAACAGCAATATTCATGCAATACTGAAGCAGCATCTGAAAAACAGTTTATGTCTTTCTTTTATGGAAAATCTGGATTACAGATACCAGCCTGAAAAAAATAATGATTACGTAATCCCGGATGTTATGCTTATCTGTGACAGAAAACACCTGAAAGGAGGAGCCTACACAGGAGTACCCCGTTTTATTGCGGAAACCCTAAGTCCTGCTACAGCCCTGAAAGACAAAACAGTGAAAAAAGAAATTTATCAGGCAGCAGGAGTTTCGGAATACTGGATCGTATCCCCAAAAGAAAGGGCAGTAGAGATTTATTATCTGGAACAGGACAATTATATTCTGAAATACAGTTATATTTTGCAGGATGATCCAGAAGATATATATTATAATGCAGACACTGTGATCTATCTGAGAGAGTTTCCTAATATCACCATGAAACTGGAAGAGATATTTGAGAATATTGAAGTATAACCTTTCCTGAAAGTGTCAATACTCCTGATGAATACAGATAAGGAGTGTGAGAACATTGAATAAAGATAAGGAAGTGGAAAGCTATCTGAAGGGAGAACTTCCTGAAGAGGAAAAGCTGAAATATGAGATCGCCGGAGAACTGGGACTTCTGGACCAGGTGCTGGAAAATGGATGGAAAAGCCTTTCGGCAAAGGAAACCGGGCGGATTGGCGGACTGATGACTCGCAGAAAAAAACAAGAAAAATAAGAAAGCAGAAAGCAGCTGTTCACAGGTAATTACCGGAAACGCGGTGAACAGAAGCAGTAAAGAGGATTCCTGGGAAGAGGGAGTCCTTTTTTTCATTGTAAGTAAGTCTGTTCTGTGATATTCTGAAAACAGAAAAATGTAAAAATATAAGACGATAAACAGAAGAATTTTCGGACAGGAGAAGATAAAGAAAGCAGTATGGAAATCAAAGAAGTGAAGAGAAATAAAAAGCAGTATCTTTCTCTTTTGTTGCTGGCGGATGAGCAGGAAAATATGGTGGATCGTTATCTGGAACATGGAACGATGTATGTGCTGGATGATAAGGGGATAAAGGCGGAATGTGTGGTTACAGATGAGGGGAATGGAATTCTTGAGATCAAAAATATAGCCACTGATCCGGACAGTCAGAGAAGGGGATATGGCAAAGCTCTGATTGATTTTATTAGCAGCAAATATCAGGGGAAATATTCTGTTTTGCAGGCAGGAACAGGAGACAGTCCTTTAACGGTTCCGTTTTATGAAAAGTGCGGATTTTCACGTTCTCATGTGGTGGAAAATTTTTTTACTGAAAATTATGACCATCCAATTTATGAAGTGGGTATTCAGTTAAAGGACATGGTATATTTGAGAAAGAAGCTGGTGTAACGAATATTAAGCTTCTGCCATATTGGCGTAGAACCATTGCTCCAAATGCAGGTTGATATAATGGTTATTGTTATTTAGTACTTGGTGTATCAGAATGATTTTTGCAGCAGAAAAGGGGAAAAAATGAACGAAATTATTGAAAGCTTGTACAAACGAAAATCCATGAGGGTTTATGAGGAAAGAACGATTCCTGAGGAAATGAAGAGAATAATTCTGGAGGCTGCTGCACAGGCTCCCAGTGCAGGATGTCAGCAGCTTTATACAATTCTGGATATTACGGATAAAGAGTTAAAGGTAGCATTATCAGAGACCTGTGATAATCAGCCGTTTATTGCAAAAGCGCCAATGGTTCTGGTATTTTGTGCGGACTGTAAAAAATGGTATGACACATATCTGGAAGCCGGGTGTACACCCCGAAAACCTGGAGCCGGGGATCTTATGCTGGCAGTAACAGATGCGGCGATTGCAGCGCAAAATGCAGTTGTGGCGGCGGAAAGCTTTGGTATTGGTTCCTGCTATATAGGTGATATTATGGAAAACTGTGAGGAACAGCGCAGACTTCTGAAGCTTCCGGAATATGTTTTTCCGGCTGTGATGCTGGTGTTTGGATGGCCAACAGAGCAGCAGAAACACAGACCAAAACCAGTACGGTTTGAACAGAAGCACATTGTACATGAAAATACATACCGCAGTATGGACGGAGAAGAACTTCGAAATATGTTTGAAGGCCGCTGCGGACAGAAAAGCTTTGAGGACTGGACTGCAGCTTTTTGCGGCCGTAAATATAATTCTGATTTTTCAAAAGAAATGACCCGGTCAGTGGAAGAATATCTGAAACAGTTTCTTAGGAAGGATTGTGATGTATAGAAAGGAAAAAATCAGATGGATGAACTGAAATTGAGAGAAATATGGAAAAAGGAAGAGGAAGCTGCCCATATTCATGGATGGGATTTTTCTCATATTAATGGGCGATATGAGGAAGAGAATGATCTGCCATGGGATTATGAAAAAATTATAAAATCATATCTGAAGGATTCTTTTAATCTTTTAGATTATGATACAGGGGGAGGCGAATTTTTACTGTCATTGGGACATCCCTGTAATAATACGTCAGCAACAGAGGGATATAAACCTAATGTACAGATATGTCAGGAAAGACTTCTTCCTTTGGGGATTCAGTTTAAGGAGTGCAGTGATCCTGCTAATATCCCTTTTGAGGATCAAAGCTTTGACATCATTATTAACCGACATGGGGATTTTAATGTACAGGAAACATATCGTCTTTTAAAGAACAAAGGAATGTTTATTACAGAACAGGTTGGAGGAGACAATGACAGAGATTTAGTAGAAATGGTTCTTCCTGGAACTCAGCCACCTTTTCTACATATGAATTTGAAAGAGCAGAAAAAAATATTTGAGGAGGCTGGGTTCCGTACTATATGTGCAAAAGAAGCGTATAGACCAATTTTATTTTATGATGTTGGTGCTTTTGTGTGGTTTGCGCGCATTATTCAGTGGGAATTTCCTGGTTTTTCAGTAGAATGCTGCTTTGAAAAATTAGTTGAAATGCAGAAAATATTGGAAAAGAATGGAGAAATTCAGGGAACAATCCACCGCTATCTGATTGTGGCAGAAAAACAGTTAAGTGACAGCAGAAGCCAACAGGAAAGAAAATTATGAAATTTGAACCAGTACAGAAAAAAGACAAATTAAACAGGATAGTTATTTTACGTAGTGCAGATGCAGAGGACGGGGAGGCGTTGCTTCGGTATATGAAGGTTATCGCAGAAGAAACGCCTTTTCTCATCCGGGAGCCGGATGAGGTGAAGCTTACTCTGGAACAGGAAAAAAGTTTTATTCAGAGCAGAAAATCAATAAGAGACAAAACCTGACAGAAAGTGAGACTTTATCATGAAACAGAAAATAAATTATACGGAGCTGCTGAAAGAAATTGTTATTCTTACAGGAGCTATGGCAGTAATCTCAGCAGCAGTTTACTTTTTTCTGGTGCCAAGCAAAACATCAGTAAGCAGCATCTCCGGACTGGGAATTATACTGTCCAACTTTGTACCGCTGCCTCTTTCCACAATTACCATGATTATGAATGTGATGCTTCTGATTATTGGTTTTCTGACCTGTGGAAAAGAATTTGGAGTAAAAACCATATATACAAGCATTATGCTTCCTGTTTTTCTGGGAGTATATGAAAAAGCTTTTCCGGCTTATCAGTCCATGACCGGAAGCCAGGAGCTGGATGTAGTCTGCTACATTCTGGCTGCGAGCGCAGGCTGCAGTATTCTTTTTAACCGGAATGCATCCTCCGGGGGACTGGATATTGTGGCAAAGATTATGAATAAATATCTGCATATGGAGCTTGGAAAGGCCATATCGCTTTCCGGGATGTGCATAGCTCTTTCTGCAGCGCTTGTGTATGATAAAAAGTCTGTTGTTCTCAGCGTTCTTGGTACCTATTTTAACGGACTTCTTCTGGATCACTTTATTTTTGGACAGAATATCAAGCGGAGAGTGTGCATTATTACAAAACATGAAAAGGAACTCAGAGATTTTATTCTTCATAATCTGCACAGCGGGGCAACGATTTACGAGGCTGTGGGCGCTTATAATATGGAAAAACGAAATGAAATTATCACAATTGTGGATAAAGGTGAGTACCAGAAGCTTATGGATTATATGAATCATAAAGATCCGGAGGCGTTTATTACTGTGTATACGGTGTCGGATCTCAGATATCGACCGAAGGTGTAAAACAGATGTTGTGAGAGGAACAGGGAGAGATTATGAAAAATTATGTGGTAGAAAGTTATGAGAAGTACAGAGAGGAGGACAGACTTACAACGAATAATGCAAGAAAAATAGAGTTTTTAAATACAGTCAGGATTTTGGAGGAACATATAAAGGAAAACAGTAAAATACTTGACTGTGCTGCCGGAACAGGGATATATGCATTTCATTTTGCAGAAAATAACCATAGTGTAACTGCTACAGATATTACGCCAAGGCACGTTGCAGTTATGAATGAAAAACTGATTAATAAAAAGTATGATATGAAAACAGCAGTTCTCGACGCAGTCGATTTGTCTGCTTTTGATGATGAGTCTTTTGATGTTGTATTAAATATGGGACCGTTATATCATCTGGTAGAAAAAGAGAGCAGTGCATGAACGAATGTGTCAGAGTGCTAAAAAGAAAAGGTATTCTTGCAACGGCATATATTCCGAGGTTTTTTATTTTCCAATATATTGCCATGAGTGATCCAAAATATCTGGATCTTCAACTGGCAAAGCAGCTGACAGAAACAGGTGTTTTGAAACATTCTGATGAAAAATGCTTTTGGACAGACACATATTATTCATCTAAGGAAGAGATGGAAATATTATACAGTCAAAAGAATTTAAAAATTGTAGATCATTTTGCCCAGGATGGTCTTGCTCCCCTTCTGGATGAAAAGGTAGATCAGTGGAATGAAGAAGAATTTCAGATCTGGTGTCAGTATCATTATAGCGTATGTCGTGAGGAATCCATACTTGGAGCAAGTAACCACGTGATTATTATAGGTGAGAAACAATAATATATGAAAATAAGATTCATATGAAGAATCTTCTGGGAAGGCTTAAGCTATTTTTAATTGGGAAGGAAGGAGAACCCCATGTGTCTGATTTGTGACAGAATAAAAATGATAAAAGAAGACAGGAACCCGTACTTTGTAAAAGAACTGAAAACAGGATATGTTGTAATCGGTGATCATCAACATTTTAAAGGGTATACGTTATTTTTATGCAAGAAGCATAAAACAGAGCTATTTCAACTGGAAGACAAAGTAAAGATTCAGTTTTTAGAAGAAATGTCTCTGGTTGCGGAGGCGGTTTCTAGTGCTTTTGGAGCGGAAAAAATGAATTATGAGCTGTTGGGAAATGGTGATACACACCTTCACTGGCATTTGTTTCCGCGAATAGCCGGAGATCTGGAGCAGTATGGAAGCAACGGAAAAGGACCGGTATGGTGGTATCCTATGGAAAAAATGTACAGTGAGGAAAATCGTCCTTCAGAGCAGGAATTAGAGGAAATGAAACAAAAACTGAGGGAAGAGCTGGATAAGAAACTGAGCTGAACTTACAATGGAGGTACGGTTTATGAACACAGACAGGTTATCACAGCAGCAGGCTGTCAAACTGATCGGAGAAGCATTTGCATCACAGAAACGGGCGTATGCTCCCTATTCGCATTTTCAGGTAGGGGCGGCGCTTTTGTGCAGAGACGGAAGTATTTACGGAGGCTACAACATTGAAAATGCTTCCTATGGAGCCTGCAACTGCGCGGAGCGGACAGCTCTGTTCCGGGCAGTTTATGAAGAGAAAAAGGAGTTCTGCGCCATAGCCATTGTGGGAAAATCGCAGGAAAAAGAGGAATTTGATTACTGCGCGCCCTGCGGTATCTGCCGTCAGGTAATGGCTGAATTTTGTGATCCGGATACCTTTCAGGTAATTGTAGCAAAAAGTACAGAGGATTATAAAATCTATCTTCTGAAGGAACTGCTTCCTCTGAGCTTTAACGGAAGCAGTCTGGGTAAATAATGCAGCTGTTACCGGAAGGCAAAGCACCTTTGGTGATGGCGTTTTGCCCTGTATATCTTGAGATTTTGGTAGATACATGCCCAAACACCCCGTGGGACAGTGCTGTGTGAACAACAGCAGTTTATACATTTTTTATATCTTTCTGGACCGCTGTTGATTGAAGAAATATTTTAAAACTGTTATACTGAATGCAAACAAAAAAGAAATCTCTCAGGCAGGGGTTTCTTTTTTATCATACAACAGAAGGCAGGCGATGAGAATGGAGCGTCAGGATCATGCATATGTAAAGCTTGAAAATGTGTCAAAGGTTTATGGCTCCGGGGAAGTAAAGATTGTGGCAGTGGATCACATTAGTTTTGAGATCAATAAGGGTGAGTTTGTGGTAGTCGTAGGTCCAAGCGGAGCAGGAAAGACTACTGTGCTGAACATTCTGGGCGGTATGGATAAGGCAACCTCCGGACATGTGCTGGTAGACGGTGTGGATATTGCCAAATATTCCAGCAGACAGCTTACCGGGTATCGGAGAGAGGATATTGGTTTTGTATTTCAGTTTTATAATTTGGTGCCCAATCTTACAGCTCTGGAAAATGTAGAACTGGCTCTTCAGATCTGTAAAGAACCGCTGGATGCGGCAACAGTTCTGGAAGATGTGGGGCTGAAGGACAGACTGGGGAATTTTCCTGCGCAGCTTTCAGGAGGCGAGCAGCAGAGAGTGTCGATAGCCAGGGCTCTTGCCAAGAATCCGAAGCTTCTTCTCTGTGACGAGCCTACAGGCGCGCTGGATTATCAGACCGGAAAAGCAATCCTGAAGCTTTTGCAGGATATGTGCCGGGAAAGAGGAATGACAGTAATTGTGATTACTCATAACTCTGCCCTTACTCCTATGGCGGACAGGGTGATCAAGATCAAAAACGGAAAAGTATCTTCTATGGTTCAGAATGATGCTCCTACTCCGGTAGAAGAAATCGAATGGTAGGTGAGCGCGATGAAGAAGGCACTGCATAAAGATTTCTGGGTGGAAATAAGAAAAACAAAGGCGCGTTTTATTTCTATTTTCTGTATTGTTGCCCTTGGAGTTGCGTTTTTTTCAGGAATCCAGGCAAGCTCCCCTGATATGAGACTTTCCGGGGATGCTTATTATACAGAAAGCAAAATGATGGATCTGAAGGTGATGGGCACTCTGGGACTGACGGAGGAGGATGTAGAGGCTGTCCGCAAAGTTGAAGGAGTAGAATGGGCTGAGGGAGCCTGGTCAACCGACGTGCTGTGCGGGGAGGCTGAGGCTCAGAAGGTTCTCCATGTGGAGGCTGTCAACGAGGATGTAAACACTCTTACAGTAGCAGAGGGACAGCTTCCGGAAAAAAGCGGAGAATGTTTTCTGGATGTGGAGTTTGCAGAAGCGCAGGGATATCAGATCGGAGATCAGATTGAATTAAGAGAGGACACAGAGGATCCTTTTCTGAAAAAGAAAACATATACCGTCACCGGACTTGGCAGATCCCCTCTTTACATATCCTTTAACAGAGGAAATACAACCCTGGGATCCGGCGAGGTAAACGGATTTGCCTATGTGCTGCCTGAGGATTTTGACCAGGAGGTTTTTACCCAGATCTATATCAGAGCTCATGGTGTGGATCAGGTGACCAGCTACACAGACGCCTATGATCGGCTTATTGAGAAGCTTCAGGACAAGGTGGAGGGAATTCAGGCGGAACGTTGTCAGATCAGATATGAGGATGTGATGACTGAGGCGGAAAAAGAGCTTGCAGATGCAGAGAAGGAGCTTTTAGACGGTAAAAAGGAAGCGGAGGAAGAACTTGCAGACGCCCGGAAAGAGCTTGAAGACGGTGAAAAAGAGTATTCAGACGGCAAAAAGGAATACGAGGACGGTAAAAAACAGCTTTCAGACGGGGAAAAGGAAATCTCCGACGGCAAAGAGCAGCTTGCCTCTGCAAAGGAGACTCTGGCAGAGGGAAGAGACCAGCTTGCAGCAGCCAAGCAGCAGGCCGCAGACGGCTGGAGCCAGCTAAATGAAGCTCAGGAAAAGCTGTCAGATGGCTGGAGTCAGTATAACAGCGGTAAAAAACAGCTTCAGGAGGGACGCAGCCAGTTAAATCAGGCAAAGAAGCAGCTTGCAGACGGACAACAGAAAATAGAGGAGAGCAAAGCTGCTCTGGATGAAAAGCAGGATCAACTGGATACCGGTCTTGCTCAGGCCGAAAAGGGAATTCAGGCTGTTGAAGGTCAGATTGCGCAGCTTCAGAATCAGATTTCTCAGCTTGAAGAAGGAATCCGTCAGGCGGAAGAGGCAGAGGCGCAGCTTCAGGCGCTGACACAGGCTCTGGAAGCAGCTCAGCGTACTGCGGCAGAAAAACAGGCCGCTTTTGATGCGGCTCAGTCAGCGGTCAGTGAAGCGCAGGCCGGTTTTGACACAGTCCAGGCGGCTCTGGAAGAGGCTGTCCGAAGATTTGAAGCCGGAGAGATTACAGAAGAGGAGCTTGCTTCTTATCAGAATGCTTTGGAAACAGCAAGAGGAAATCTGGAAGCAGCACAGGGAAATCTGGAAACAGCCCGCGGGGAACTGAATGTAGCCAATGGAGCGGCAGCTCAGGCCCAGGCAGCCCTGGATACATGTACGGCGGCAGCGGCAAAGAAGCCGGAGCTGGAAGCCGGACTTACGGCTGCTAGGAACGGACTTGCTCAGGCAGAGGAAAAAAAGGCAGAGCTGGTTCAGACAGTTGAGACTTTAAAAGAAGGCCAGAAAGCCATTGATGCCGGCAGGGAAACGCTGAAACAGGAAGAGGCGAAGCTGGAGCCTGCAAAAAAACAGATTGCCGCAAACGAAAAGAAGCTGACCGCAAATGAAAAGAAGCTTCAGGAAAGTCTGGCAGTTTTAAACAGCGGTCAGGCGGAAATCGACGCAAACAGACAAAAGCTGAACTCTGCTCAGGGAGAAATCGAAGCAAACGAGCAGAAGCTGAATTCCGGTGAGCAGGAGATTGAGACCAGCCAGCAGAAAATAACAGATGGAGAGGCTGAACTCAGAGAGAACAGACAGAAGCTTGCAGATGCAGAAAAGGATTTAAAAGAAGCGGAGCAAAAGCTGAAAGATGGCTGGAAGGAATACGAGGACGGCAAAAAAGAGGCAGAGGATGAAATTGCGGAAGGCGAGCAGAAGATAGAAGACGCCAGAAAGGAAATTTCAGAGATCGAAGAACCTGAATGGATCGTCACAGACCGAAACGATCTTCCGGAATATTCTGATTACGGAGACAATGCAGACAGGATCAAAAGTATAGGAGAGGTTTTCCCTGTGATCTTTTTCCTTGTGGCAGCCCTGATCAGTCTTACTACCATGACACGAATGGTAGAGGAACAGAGGACTCAGATCGGAACGCTGAAGGCCCTGGGCTACGGGAAGTTTTCTATTGCGTCCAAATATCTGAACTATGCGTTTCTTGCCACAGTAGGAGGAAGCGCTGCAGGTGTTCTTATCGGTGAAAAAATTCTTCCATATATAATCATCAAAGCCTATGGAATTATGTACCACAATGTAGAAGACAGCCTTCAGATTCATTATGAGCTGAAATTTGCTCTGACGGCTTCAGTTGCTGCAATTGTCTGTACAGTTGGCGCTACTGTTATTTCCTGTTATCGGGTACTTTCTGAGACACCGGCTTCTCTTATGCGTCCGCCGGCGCCAAAAGAGGGCAAAAGAGTTCTGGTAGAAAAAATCACGATTTTGTGGAAACATCTGAATTTTACCTGGAAGTCAAGCCTCAGAAACCTTTTCCGCTACAAAAAGCGTCTGTTTATGACAATATTCGGTATTTCCGGAAGCATGGCGCTGATGCTGGTAGGCTTTGGCATCCGGGATTCTATTTCAGATATTGTGGTGAAACAGTATTCTGAGCTTCAGCACTATGACGGAACTATTATTACGGATGAGGACGCTTCTGATGAAGACAGAGAGAAGCTGATGGAATATCTGGACAAAAATGAAAAACTGGAACGGTTTACAAACATTCAGTTCAGTAAGATTACAGCTCCCAACGGGAAATCCAATATCAGTGTTTATCTCTATGTACCGGAAAATATGGAAACCTTCCGGGAGGATGTGACACTGAGAAACCGTCTTACAGGAGAGGTCTATGAGCTGACTGACGAGGGTGCGGTGATCAGTGAAAAGACAGCGAAGCTTCTGGATCTTCAGGTGGGAGATACCATTACCCTGGAGCGGGAAAACGAAGAGTTTCGGGCAAAGGTCGCTGTGATCACAGAAAACTACATGGGACACTACATCTATATGACTCCCAAGGTATATGAACAGACCTTTGGGGAAAAACCGGATTATCAGGATGTTGTATTTTCTGTAAAGGATGAATATCTGGAGCAGGCAGAGGAAATCGGAAAAGAGATCATTGAACAGCCGGGAGCCCTCAGTATCAGCTATACCTCCAGTCTGGCTGCCCAGGTGGAACGAATGCTCAGCACATTGGGGATTGTTATTGTAGTACTGATCGTTTCGGCAGGAATGCTTGCATTTGTAGTTTTGTATAATCTGAATAATATTAATATTACGGAGAGGCAGAGAGAACTGGCAACGCTGAAGGTCCTGGGCTTCTACGACAAAGAGGTTTCTCAATACGTACTGAGAGAAAACATTCTTCTGACTATTGCGGGGATTATTTTTGGCTCGGGATTCGGAGTTCTGCTTCACAGATATATTATTGTAACGGTTGAGGTGGACGCAGTAATGTTCGGGCGGGATATCCGTCCTGTAAGCTTTTTGTACTGTGCTGTGATAACCTGCATTTTTTCCATGATCGTAAACTGGTTTATGCACAGGAAGCTGACAAAAATCGACATGGTGGAATCTCTGAAATCCGTAGAGTAAAGGGAGTTACAGATCAGGGAACACTGTCCCGTGAGGTGCTTTGGCATATATACGTCAAAATCCCGGGATATACAGGGCAGGATATTGTCCCTGGGGGTGATTTGGAATGTATTTTGACCAGTCGGCTGTGAAGGTGGGGAACAGTAACCAGTTGTTGAAATATCTGTGAAATTTCTGTATTCCGTCTTGACAACCGTAAAAAATGTAATTATAGTATGTACCATAACAAAGGCGAGGAAGAAGAGGAGTATGCTGAATACCCTGGCAGAGAGGAATATCCGCTGGCTGGAAGATATTCTCAGAAGGACGCAGCAGAAGGTAGCTTTGGAGCCGGGAGGCTGATGGCCGGAAATGAAGTACAGAAACCGGCAGCAGGCTTTCACGTAAATCCTGCGTTAAAGGAAAATGAGATGTGCAGAGAAATAAGTGTGATAAACTGACTGTTTCCTGCATAATGAAGGTGGTACCGCGACAAGATTCGCCCTTCACACTTAGGTGTGAGGGGCTTCTTTATTTACCGGAAAGGCAGTATGTTCTGTACTGATCTTCCAGGTAAATGATAACGATTTTTCCCCTCACTATTTACAGAAAACACATACAGGAGGTTTATTATGAGCAAAGAACTTGCAAAGACGTACGATCCGAAAGGACTGGAAGAGCGTCTGTACAAAAAATGGATGGATAATGGTTATTTCCATGCAAAAGTAAATCCAGATAAAAAACCCTTTACCATTGTGATGCCGCCGCCCAATGTTACCGGACAGCTTCACATGGGACACGCTCTGGACGAGACCATGCAGGATATTCTGATTCGTTTTAAGAGAATGCAGGGCTATGAGGCGCTGTGGCAGCCTGGAACTGACCATGCGGCAATCGCCACAGAGGTCAAGGTTATTGACAAGCTGAAAAAAGAAGGAATTGACAAGCACGAGATCGGCCGCGAGGAATTTTTAAAACATGCCTGGGCATGGAAGGAAGAGTACGGCGGAAAGATCATCAACCAGCTGAAAAAGCTCGGCGCATCTGCAGACTGGGAAAGAGAACGCTTTACCATGGACGAGGGCTGCTCCAAGGCAGTTCAGGAAGTGTTTATCAAGCTTTATGAAAAAGGCTATATCTACAAAGGCTCCAGGATCATCAACTGGTGTCCGGTATGCCAGACTTCTATTTCCGATGCAGAGGTAGAGCATGAGGATCAGGACGGATTTTTCTGGCACATCAATTATCCTATCGTTGGAGAAGAGGGACGCTTTGTGGAGATTGCCACCACCCGTCCGGAAACACTTCTGGGAGATACTGCAGTAGCGGTAAATCCTGATGACGAGAGATATAAGGATCTGGTTGGAAAAATGCTGAAGCTGCCTCTCACAGACCGTGAAATTCCGGTTGTGGCAGACGAGTATGTGGATAAAGAATTTGGAACAGGATGCGTGAAGATCACACCTGCCCATGACCCTAACGACTTTGAGGTTGGAAAACGTCACAACCTTCCTGAGATCAATATCATGAATGACGACGCTACCATCAATTCTCTTGGCGGCAAGTATGCGGGAATGGACCGTTATGAAGCGCGTAAGGCAATGGTGGCAGATCTTGAGGCACAGGGACTTCTGGTGAAGGTAGTTCCCCATTCCCACAGCGTTGGAACTCATGACCGCTGCGGCACTACGGTAGAGCCTATGATCAAGCCTCAGTGGTTCGTTCGTATGGACGAGATGGCAAAAGCTGCTATTGACGTTCTCAATAAGGGCGAGCTGGAATTTGTTCCTGCAAGCTTTGGCAAAACCTATCTTCACTGGCTGGAAAATATCCGTGACTGGTGTATTTCCCGTCAGCTTTGGTGGGGACACAGAATCCCGGCTTACTACTGTGATGAGTGCGGCGAGGTGGTTGTTGCCCGTGAGATGCCGGAAAAATGTCCGAAATGCGGATGCACTCATTTTCATCAGGATGAGGATACTCTGGATACCTGGTTCAGCTCCGCACTGTGGCCGTTCTCTACTTTGGGATGGCCGGACAAAACGGAGGAAATGGAATATTTCTATCCTACAGACGTGCTTGTGACAGGCTATGACATTATTTTCTTCTGGGTTATCCGTATGGTATTTTCTGCTATGGAGCAGACCGGAAAGGCGCCTTTCCACCACGTTCTGATCCACGGCCTTGTAAGGGATTCTCAGGGAAGAAAAATGAGCAAGTCTCTTGGAAACGGTATCGACCCTCTTGAAGTAATTGACAAATACGGAGCCGATGCTCTTCGTCTGACACTGATCACCGGAAATGCTCCGGGAAATGACATGCGTTTCTACTGGGAGAGAGTAGAATCCAGCCGTAACTTTGCAAATAAGATCTGGAATGCATCCAGATTTATCATGATGAATCTGGAAGGCAGAACAGTCTCTGCTCCTGAGAACCTGAAGGAGCTGTGCATGGAGGATCAGTGGATTCTTTCCAGACTGAATACAGTAGTCCGTGAAGTAACAGAAAACATGGAAAAATATGAGCTTGGTATTGCTGTTCAGAAGGTTTATGACTTCCTGTGGGATGAGCTCTGCGACTGGTACATTGAGATGGCAAAGGTTCGTCTGTGGAAGGCAGAGGAAGATCCAAAGGCAGCCGGAGAGGCTCTGTGGACACTTCGTACAGTTCTTACCGAAGGTCTGAAGCTGCTTCATCCGTTCATGCCGTTTATCACTGAGGAAATTTACTGTACTCTTTTGCCGGAAGAGGATTCTATTATGATCTCCCAGTGGCCGGTATACACAGAAGAGAGAAGCTTCCCGGAGGCAGAAAAGGCAGTTGAGGGCTTTAAGGAGGCGGTAAGAGGCATCCGCAATACCCGTACAGAAATGAATGTTCCGGTAAACCGCAAGACCAGCCTTTATATTGTGGGAAGAGACGCAGATACCTGCGCCCGTTATGAGGCCTGCAAAAGATCCTTTGTAAACCTTGCCTTCTCTAAAGAAATCCAGGTTCAGGAGACAAAGGACGGAATCGGCGAGGATGCAGTTTCCGTAGTGGTTTCTGACGCAGTTGTTTATCTGCCTCTGGAAGATCTGGTTGACAGAGAAAAAGAAATCGAGCGTCTTACAAAAGAGCAGGAGCGTCTCACAAAAGAGATCGCCCGCTGCCAGGGTATGCTGAATAACCCGAATTTTGTAAATAAAGCGCCTGCTGCAAAGGTAGACGCAGAAAAAGAAAAACTTCAGAAATACGAAGAAATGATGGAAAAGGTAAACGTACAGCTTTCACAGATGCAAAAGTGATAAAGGAGCGTTAAGATGAAATGGTATGATATATGTAACAGGATTTCTCTGCTGCTTCATGCACTGGTCAGTGCAGCAGGATATTTTCTGATTGAGGCGATCAGCAGACATTCCTTTACTGAGGCATGGGATTTTATGACAGGCAGGCCACTGGTGTTTGCCTACAATGCGGCTCTGATCTTCACATCTTCTCTGATTGTATACCTGTTCAGAAGAAGATGCTTTATCCGTGTGCTGCTGGTGATGTTCTGGCTTCTTCTTGGAATCATAAACGGTGTGATCCTGGCTACCCGTGTTACACCGTTTACCGGACCGGATCTTCATCTTCTGACAGATGGAATGGCTCTTCTGGAAAAATATCTTCCCAAATGGGGAGTGATTGTGGCACTGATCGTACTGGGGCTTTTTGCACTGACCCTTCTGGCGCTGATCGTCAAAGGACCGAAGTTTAAAGGAAAGCTGAAATACCGCTGGAATATTCCTCTGGTACTTGCCGGATTTGTGCTTTTTGCCGGAGTGACACAGCTTGCGCTGGAAAAAAGAGTGCTGTCCAATTATTTTGGAAACATAGCCTTTGCCTATGAGGATTACGGATATCCTTACTGTCTCGGGGTTACGATCTTTGATACCGGAATCAGCTGTCCGAGAGATTACTCGGAAAAAGAAATCAAAAGGATTGAAAAAACCGAGGAGAACCTGCCGGAAACCAGAGAGGGAGAATATCCCAACATTATTTTCCTGCAGCTGGAATCTTTCTTTGATCCGGAGCTTGTAAATTATCTGGAGATATCCGAAGATCCCATACCTAACTTCCGCAAGCTGATGAAGGAGTATACCTCCGGATATTATAAAGTGCCTTCTGTAGGCGCAGGTACGGCAAATACAGAGTTTGAGTCCATTACAGGCATGAGCCTTCGGTATTTCGGACCGGGAGAATATCCTTATAAGAGTATTCTGAAGGAGACAACCTGTGAAAGCGCTCCGTATGTTCTTGGAGAGCTGGGATATTCCAGTCATGCCATACATAACAATGAGGCGAATTTCTACGGAAGAAGAAGTATTTTCCCGAATCTGGGATTTGACACTTTTACCTCTGCAGAGTATATGCCTGAGGAGGATGATAAAAACCCGCTGGGCTGGACAAGAGACCGGGTTCTTACAGATGAGATCCTGAAATGCCTGGATTCCACAGAGGATCAGCCGGATTATGTTTATACCATCTCTGTGCAGGGACACGGAGCCTACCCGGAGGAACCGGAGCTTGAAGAGCATGAGATCACTGTGACCGGTTCTCCTACTGCCTCCAAGAATAACCAGTGGGAGTACTATGTGAACCAGATCCATGAGATGGATAATTTTGTCAAAGAGCTTACAGACAGGCTTGAAGATTATCCGGAGGATGTTGTTCTTGTTATGTATGGAGATCATCTTCCTACTATGGGCCTGACTGTGGAGGATGTGGACAATAAATACCTTTTCCAGACACAGTACGTTATGTGGGATAACTTTGGCCTTGAGAAAAAAGACGTGAACCTTGCGGCTTATCAGATGGCGGCAGAGGTTCTGGACCGTGTGGGAATCCATGAGGGAACTGTTTTCCGTTATCACCAGGCAAGAAGAAATACAAAGAATTATCAGGTGGATCTGGAAACTCTTCAGTATGACCTGCTTTATGGGGAGCAGCATTCCTATGAGGGAGAAAATCCGTTCAAAAGGACAAAGATGCGTCTCGGACTTTATGATGTGACGCTGGACGGAGTTTCCCTGGTATCAGCCTGGGATCATACCTACCGGATCACGGGAACCAATTTTACGCCGTCCAGTCAGGTAAAACTGAATGGAGAATGGCACGATACCATTTATGTGAATCCCACAACACTGATGATCTCCGGCACAGAGCTGGAAGATTTCGACAGGCTTTCTGTGGTGCAGCGAAGCAACAGCTCAACCCGAAAGGCGCTGAGCAAGAGCTATGACCGTTCCTGCTATATGCTGTTTGATGAAAATAAATGGAAACTGCCGACGGAAGATAACTGATCCTGCCGAATAAAAGATTACGATTGGTACTGGACATATTTCACCACTCATATATAATGATATCGTAGCGGTATATCAGAGACAGACTCTGATGCCGCTGCGAAAACATTAGATGAAGTGGTGAATTTTTTTATGAATTACGAAGAAGCGGTTGCTTATATTGAAGAAACTCCAAAGTTTACAACAAAAAATAAACTCTCCCATACAAAAGAGTGTCTGGAGCGTCTGGGAAATCCGGAAAAAAAGTTTAAAGTCATTCATGTGGCAGGAACCAACGGAAAAGGAAGTACCTGTGCTTTTCTGACTTCCATTTTCAGAGAGGCGGGATATTCCTGTGGACTTTTTACCTCTCCACACCTTGTTGTGCTCAATGAACGCTTTCAGATCAATGAGAAGAATATTGATAACCAGGCGTTTATGAGCGCATTTGAAAAGGTAAAGGCTCTTGCAGACGAGCTTGTGGCAGAGGGAAGTTACCATCCCACGTATTTTGAGATGCTGTTTCTTATGGGAATGGTGATCTTTGCCGAGGCAGGTGTAGATTATGTCATGCTGGAAACCGGACTGGGAGGACGTTTGGATGCCACAACAGCAGTGGAGGATCCCGCTGCCTGTGTGATCACATCCATCAGCTTTGACCATATGCAGTATCTGGGGAATACCATTGCAGAGATTGCAGGAGAAAAGGCAGGGATCATTGTTCCGGGAGTGCCTGTGATCTATGACGGAAATAATCCGGAGGCAGCCCAGGTGATCCGGAAGCAGGCTGAGGCTCTGGGCAGTCCGTATTATGAAGTAAAAAAGGAAAATACGGAAATTCTGCGAAATACCAGTGCGGGCATTGATTTTTGTATGGAGAATGAGTATTATGGAAACACAGCATTTTCCATTCCGTTTATTGCAGGATATCAGGTGATGAATGCGGCACTGGCGCTGAAAACTGCAGAGGTTATTAAGAATGTGGTAAACCTTCCGAAGGACTCTGTTCTTCGTGGCCTCAGGGAAACACGCTGGCAGGGACGTATGGAAACCGTTCTTCCGGGAGTGATCGTGGACGGCGCTCACAACGAAGACGGAGTAGAAAAGTTTGTGGAGACAGCAGAACATTTTCAGAAGGATTATCCTCTGACGCTGTTGTTTTCTGCTGTAGATGATAAGGATTATACAGACATGATCCGGACTGTTGCAGGACGGATTCGGTTTCAGCATGTGATCGTGACCCAGGTAGGAGGCTACAGAAAGGTTCCGGCGGAGCAGCTTGCGGATATTTTCCGGAAAGAGGGATGCCTTTGCGCAGAAAGCTGCGAGGATGTGGAGTCTTCATTCAGAAGAGCCCTTGAATACAGAGGGAAAGAGGGAATGCTTTTCTGCGTAGGATCTCTGTATCTGGTGGGAGAGATCAAAGCGATCATCCAGAAAATGACTGAGCACTAAGGAGGCGGAAACACCCAGGGGTGTACCTGTATGCTCGGAAAACATTGAGCAAGGAGGCGGAAACAAATGATAGATTATGAGGAAGAGCTGAAGAAGTTTGAGCCATGTCTTGACGTGCGGGAAGCAGAAGGTGCGATTTACGACAGAGAGCTCACTGATATTCTTGATGTGCTTCAGGAAGTATTAAGAGAGGCCAAGAGTAACAGGCGTGTAAAATAATAAGGAGAATTCTACAGATGAATTGTGTGAATTGCGGTGCATTTCTTACAGACATGGACCTGGATTATTGTCCAAGCTGCGGGTACAATGTACTGATTCAGAAAAAAGTGGATTATCTTTCCAAGAGCTTTTATAATCAGGGGCTGGAAAAGGCAAGCATCCGTGACCTGTCAGGGGCGATTGCCTGTCTGAAACAGAGCCTTATTTATGATAAAAGAAACATCAGGGCAAGAAATCTTCTGGGGCTTGTGTATTTTGAAACAGGCGAGGTGGTTGCCGCGCTCAGTGAATGGGTGATCAGCAAGAATCTTCAGCCCACAAGAAATCTTGCGTCTGAGTATATTGGCAGACTTCAGGCAAACGGAAATAAACTGAAGGCTATCAATGACACCATCCGGAAATATAACCACGCGCTTCTTCTGTGCAGAGAAGGTCATGAGGATATGGCCTCCATTCAGCTTCGCCGGATTCTTTCTCAGAATCCCAAGCTGATCAAGGGGTATCATCTTCTGGCTCTGATCCAGATAAAAAACGGAGAGTGGAGCCGGGCAAGGAGAACGCTCAGAAAAGCGGCAAAAATTGACAAGACAAATACCACAACTCTCAGATTTTTAAGGGAAGTAGATGAACAGACTGGCGTGACAACCAGACTGGAAAAGCAGAAAAAAGGATTTTTCCGGGATAACAAAAATAAAAATATGGAATACGATCCGGCAGAAAGCGAGTATACAGTCCAGACGCCGGTTTATCATGAAAGATCCAGACTTCCGGTTTTTCTTCTGATCATGTCCGGAATGGCAGCAGGCGCAGTAGCTTTCTGGCTTCTTGCAGTTCCTGCCATAAAACAGGGGATTTATCAGGAAGCAAACCAGCAGATTGTTCAGTACAGTGAGTCTCTTGCAACTCAGGGGGCAGAGCTTACAAAGGTTCAGGGTGAAGCGGAGGAATCTGATAATACAGCAGAGACCGTATCGAAACAGCTGACAGAAGAACAGGCAAAGAGCAAAAGCTACGAGTCGCTTCTTACGGCGTACACCTTTTACCAGCAGCAGAATCTGGATGAGGCGGCAGTAGCAGTAAAGAATGTTCAGGTGGACGTTCTTCCGGAGTCCCTGAAGCCCATTTACATTACGATCCGGGATGCTACAGGGGTGGCAGGGATCGGAGATCCGGAGCAGCCGCAGACAGAGGAGTCATCCGGCGGGGAAAGCAGCGGAGATTCCGGCAGTACAGAAGGAAGTACGGACGATTCCGGCTATGACGACTCCGGATATTATGATGACGGAAGCTACGATGACGGAAGCTATGATGAATCCGGTTACTATGATGACGGATATTATGATGATGGAAGCTATGATGACGGCTCCTATTATGAATAATGCAGAAAACATGAGAAAAACCTCGAAGCAGGGGGATGTGCGTAGGCACATCCCTTTTTTTGACCGGGAAAACAGGACATTTTGTGTGAACCTTCCTGGAAAAACGCCTGAGTATCAGCCAGGATTCTGACAACAACAAATCAGCGGAGAAATAAATATATGTTTATCATCAGGCAAAAAAAATGTGGAAAAATGGAATAAAATGCAGAATAAGGGGGAAAATAATCATGAATGAAATGTTTGAACTGGAGGGAGCAAGTCTGACTGTGCATCTTCCGGGAGATGTGGATCATCCGGTGTCAGATGAGATACGCAGAGAATCAGACCGGATCATGAGCCACGTATACATCAGGACCATGCTGTTTGATTTTCAGAATACAGGATTTATGGACAGCTCTGGCATCGGACTTCTGATGGGGCGTTACCGGGCTCTGGGAATGAGGCAGGGGTGCATCTGCGCAGTAAAGGTGAATCCTCATATTGACAAGCTTCTGCATCTGTCAGGGGTTCACAGATATATAGAAATTCAGAAAGCTGAGGGAGAGGAGAAGTGACCATGGAAAACACCAATGAAATGACAATTGTTTTTGACAGCCGTCCGGTAAACGAAGGGATGGCACGTATTGCGGCAGCTTCTTTCTGCACGCAGCTGAATCCCACTCTGGAGGAGGTTGCGGATCTGAAAACGGCAGTGTCTGAGGCTGTGACTAACTGTATTATTCATGGATATGAGGGCGAGATACATAAGATACGCATGGATCTGAAGCTGAAAGGAAGAGAGATCTTTGTGGACATTACAGATCAGGGAGTAGGCATTTCTGATGTCAAAAAAGCCATGGAGCCCCTGTATACAACAAAACCGGAAAAAGAGCGTTCGGGAATGGGATTTACATTTATGGAAGCTTTTATGGATGAGGTAACTGTTGATTCTGAAGTGGGAGTAGGAACTTCTGTCCACATGAAAAAGACGATCCGAAGATAAGGAGGGGGAATGGAGCATACTCTTGCCCTGATCGGGCTTGCGCACCAGGGGGATAAAGAGGCAAGAGATACAGTTTTTGAGGAGAATACAGGACTTATCTACAGTGTGGCAAAAAGATTTTTAGGCCGGGGCGTAGAAATGGAGGATCTTTTTCAGATCGGAAGCATCGGGCTTTTAAAGGCAGTGGATAAGTTTGACACAGAATTTGACGTAAAATTTTCCACGTATGCGGTGCCAATAGAGTAAGATAAAGGAAACGACCGGAAAAGCCTTAAAATAAGGGATTTCTGATAAAGGCATTGGATAAAAAAACAGTGCTGTCAGATGTACATTTCGATATCTTATGTTGAAATAACAGTATAGATAAGATATTGAAAACAATTCGGAATTGTTTCTGATAGGAACCTTCTTGAATGAGATGATGACCATTCAAAGGAGGTTTTTTTATGGCAAGAATTATGACAAGAAGAAAAGCCATACCCAAGGCAATCGAATTACTGCAATGTCTGCCACAGACGGAGGAAGTTGTGGAAGTGATACAGGCACTAAAAAAATATTCTTCCACGCCATTGGATAGATGGGATGCAGCGAGTGTATATGAAGCATTAGATGAATGGACAGAATCTCATAATGGTATACCACCGAGAATAAAAGAGTGTGACAGCCATAAAGAGCTACCAAGCCATATGGTCTTTGAAAAGCTTTTTGGAAAAACAGCCAGAGAATTTCTAAATGATTATTATGGTGAGATGGAATATGTAAGGATTGGACGTCATGGAACAAGGTGTGTGGATGATCAATATGATTTTCTGGAAATATTTAAAAACGAATTTGAACGGATACAACCGGCAACGTCAAAAATATATGATGCTTGTAGAAATCCAGAAACACCATCATGGGGAACGATTGCAAGAAGATGTAAAGTGTCTTCCTGGTCAGAACTGGTTACACTGTCCGGTGTAGAAGCGAATTGCATTAGAAGAAGATATGACACATATAATATTAGAAATAAGTTGAGCGTTTCACAAAAAACGAATTTGGAAACGGATTTGACAGCACACGAACAGCAGGAAGAAAAAGAAAGATTTGAGGCATTGCTGATAAAGACGCATGATTTAACATTGCAGGCTGAAAATCAGAAAAAGGCAGAAAAAGCAGTTTCAAAACATACATTACGAATCGGGAGGAAATAGAGATGGCAAAAGTTATAGCAATAGTCAATCAAAAAGGTGGTGTCGCAAAGTCAACTTCCTGTGTGAATTTAGGAATCGGATTGGTAAAAAAAGGATATAAAGTTCTGGCAATAGACTTTGATCCACAGGGAAGTTTAACAGAAAGTCTTGGATATCAGAATCCAGATGAATTGGAAATAACAGTAGCGACAATTCTTCATTGTGAAATGAATGGTCTTGAATTACCAGAAGGATATGGAATTCTTCACCATGAAGAGGGAATGGACATTCTTCCGGCAAATATTGAACTGTCTGGGGTAGAAGTTAGTCTGGTAAATGTTATGAGCAGAGAATATGTGTTAAAACAGTTTATCAAGACAATTTCACCAGAATATGATTATATCCTGATTGATAATATGCCATCGCTAGGAATGCTTACTGTAAATGCTCTTGCAGCAGCTGATTCGGTTATCATTCCGGTTATGGCACATTATCTTCCTGTTAAAGGATTGGAACAGTTGATGCAGACCATATATAAAGTCAGAAAGCAGATAAATCGAAAGCTTCAGATTGACGGAATCTTACTTACCATGGTAGATCGAAGAACGAATTTTTCAAAAGAGATTATAGAGTTGCTTCACGATAATTATGGCGAATATATCAATATTTTCAAGACTGCAATCCCGTTTTCGATAAGAGCAGCTGAGACGAGTGCTGAAGGAGTAAGTATTTATAAACACGATCCGAAAGGTCGTGTTGCCGAAGCTTATAAAAAACTGGTAGAGGAGGTGATTGGTGATGGCAGTGAAAGAAAGTAGTGCTTCAAAGATAAAATTCAAAGGGGTAGATGCATTATTCGGATTGTCAGAGGAGCAGGAGTGTGTGCGAGAAATTCCGCTGGACGAGTTGGATACATTCAAGAATCATCCGTTTAAAGTGTTCAGGGATGATAAAATGGAGGAAATGATTGAAAGTATTTCAGAATATGGAGTTCTTGTGCCAGGAATTGCAAGACCTTCAAATTCAGGGGAAAAGGATTATGAATTAGTTGTGGGACACAGAAGAAAATATGCTTGCAGGGAATTAGGACTGAAAACAATGCCGGTCATTATCAGAGATATGTCTGATGATGAAGCAACTGTGGTTATGGTCGATTCCAACATTCAAAGAGAAAATCTGCTATATAGTGAGAAGGCATTTGCATACCGCATGAAGTATGAAGCATTGAAACGTCAGGGTAGACGGACTGATTTAACTTTGGTCCAAGTTGAACCAAAGTTGAAAAAAAGATGGGCAGCTGAGATGGTTGGCACAGAAGTCGGAGAGACAATGAGTACGATCAAACGATATATACGATTGACCTACTTGTCGAATTACTTGCTGGAGTTTGTAGATAAAAATGAATTGCCCTTTACTGTTGCAGTTGATTTATCTTATTTGAAAAGTAATGAGCAGTCATTGTTACTGGCGTTTATAGGAACAACAAAGAAAATGCCAAATGGATCTCAGGCAAAAAAACTGAAAGAACTTAGCCAGCAAAAAGAATTGACTGGAGAAGATATAGAGAAAATTCTTGGAGGAGAAGCAAAAGTGAATTATCAGAAAATCAGTTTTTCAGAAAAGCAACTGCAAAAATATTTTCCACCAGATTACAAGAAAGAGCAAATCGAAAAAATAATTTTCCAGTTATTAGATTCGTGGAAAGCACAAACAGAGCGAAGGGGATGATAAAGTGGAATATGAAAAGCAAATAAGATATAATGATAGACAGATGCAAAGATATCAGGCATATCTTTCTAAAGTACAGAAGATAAACAGATTAGATAAGAGGACGAAAGAAATGACGATTGGAGATGTAATAAAAAAATCAATTCTGCCACTGGCATTTATGGTATTCTGGTTTTGGATGACAAAAACAATTATGAAGGTCAGTGGGCAGACGGATTGGTTCTGGTTGGTATTTATTGCCGGACTTCCATTTGGAATACATAAAATGCGGTTGATTCTGATTCCGAGAGGAATGGATACCACAGCAACATTTGGGATGGCTGCATTAAGTGTCATTATTGGAGCATTGATTGGAAGTATCATGATTCCAGTGTATGTGATCAGAGCGATATACGTGTTTATACGGTATGTCATTGGAAAATAGAATATTAGATTGATAAGAGGCAGGCTTGCGAAAACAAAAATCGTAAGTCTGCCTCTTTTTTTTGTGCTTAAAAACAGGCAATTCAGGGGAATTCCCTTTTGCAAATATATATATTCTTGGAGGATTTTTAAGATGAGAGAGCGAATTGAAAGTAAGCATGTAACAAAGGAAGTCAAAAGTCAGATGCCAGTGATTCCGGTGGAAATTGTTAAAGAAAGAGGCTGTACGTTCTGCCCGTATTATCTGGGCAATTACGAGAAACAGCCACGCTGTATGATGAAAACCTGTGCCTGGGATGATGAAAATGAACGTTTCCATCCAGTTCTTCGTGAACTGATTCCATTTTACAAAGAGAAGATGGAAAAAGCAGAAGAAAAGTTCCTGGCAATGAAAAAGATTTACACAACACTGTTAGGAATGTTTGCCGATGAAATGAAGCAAGAAGAGTTGGAAAAAGATGAATGTTACGGATGTACCTATGGAAAATGTGGACCATGTATCGGTATCTGTTACAAATCAATGAAAGCATAGGAGGGGTAAGCCAATGAATACAACAGTTATTTCCGGGCGATTAGTAAGAAATCCCGGATACAACGAAGTGGAGAATGAAAAAGGACTTCATAAGATCGCCAAGTTTGTTCTGGCAGTCAGAAGAAATTATTCCGATGAAGTCAGTTTCATTCCGGTAAAGGCTTTTGCAAAGAAAGCAGAATTTGCCAGAGATTATCTGATGCAGGGCACGAAGGTCATGGTGGAAGGCGAGATTGTCACAGGTAATTATGAAGATAAGGATACCGGAAAAAAGATTTATACCACCGAAGTGTATGCAAACCGGATTGAATTCGCAGGTGCAAAAATGGTTGACAGACCACCGTTTCCAGAAGATGCGGAAGGGTTCTTAGAGATCCCAGAGGGCATGGAAGAAGAAATGCCGTTTAGATAGGAGGATAAAAGATGGTTTCGGTAGATCAGGCGTATATGGTAGGGCATATGAAAAATGCCGATGGAAGTATCAATAACAAAAATATAGTGATGTCAGCAGCATGTGAAGCAGCGGAACTGTTCCAGTGCATGATGTCAGTAAATCAGAAACTGGAGGACTGGCAGAGATTTAACCACACCTTGGAGCTGCATCTTAGAAGTGTGGAATGTGAGAAAATCCATGATATCTGTCAGGCAGTATATGGAATGAAACATCCGTCCGATGAACTGGAAGGATTGTATCTGGCAAGAGAGGATGAAGAGATATGCCTGCTGTACTATCAGGTATTTGTAGGGATGCTGGAAATCAATATTAATTCAGCCGAAGTGCTGTACAAACAGAAGGAGGAAACAATCAATGAGTAAGATGGAGTATATGCCGGTAGATTGTCTGCAGGTGCCAAAGATGCTGTTCCAGATGGAAAAATACAAAAATCTGTCAAATACAGCAAAGATTTTATACAGCTTATTTCTGGATCGCTTAAAATTTGCGGTGCAGAATGGCTGGGTAGATGGTGAAGGGGATTTATTTGTAATCTATCCGAAAAGTGAAATGAAAAAAGACCTGAATACGACCAGATATGGCGTAGATCAGGCAGTGCAGGAACTGGTTCAAGTTGGTAATCTGGTGCGTATCATTTCAGACAATGGAAAGGCGAACCACTTTTATATCAATGATATTTATGAAAATGAGATGGAGGAAGAATCAATGATGACATTAGACAGCATTATGGCAAATATGCCGATGGAAGAAAGAGAAATTATCATGGACAAGATGGTGAAAGCATCCAGAGATATTCTGGAAACGATTGCGGATATGGGATATCTGGATGAATATGAGACACCACTGACTTCAATGGAAGAAAGAAATTATCGAGATGAGCTTGGACAGCTTGATATTGATCAGATTTCCTGTGATGGCTATGAATTTGGCATGGACCTGGCATTTGGAATCCTGGAAGAAAATGAGGAAAATGCTGATAGAGTACTGGACATTCAGAAGTATGTGAATAGGCAGCATAAAAAGTGTTCAAAAAAGAAATTTATGAAAGTTTTGGAGACTCTGGTACACGCAATAGGAAATGATGAAGGATTTATTGCCGATATGTATGCGTGTGATAAAGAGGCAAGGAAAATTTATCTGGAAGAAGCGGTGAATGCGTTCAATTATGTGCTTGATGAATTATGTCATGGCACAGGAAGTGCAGCAGGGTATGACTTCAACAATATGGAAGAATAGGAAATAAATTATGGCAGATTTTGAATACTTCAGAGCAGAAGAATCTGACCAGTTTTCTTTTTTCCGAATACCGAAAGCCCTGTTTACAGAAAAGGAATTTCAGGGTCTTTCCACAGATGCAAAACTCTTGTATGGAATCCTTTTAGACCGCATCAGTCTATCAAAGAAAAATGGCTGGATTGACAGTGACGGTTATGTCTATATCATTTATACGATTGCAGAACTGCAGGATCTTTTGCGGATGTCTCATACGACTGTAACAAAGCTCCTTTATGAACTTGACAGTGTGCATGGAATTGGATTGATCGAACGGTATCGGCAGGGGAATAATCGTCCTTCTGTCATATATGTGAAAAATTTTGTAAAACGGAGTAGAGGAAAGCCAGTAAGATACTTTTCTTCTGGAATGCCAGAAACTGGAACTCCAGACTGCAAGGAATTGGAAATCCGGATTGCAAGAAACTGGAAGTCCGGAACGCAAAAAAATAGAAGTCCGGACTGCAAGAATCTGGATGGAAGTAATACTAAGATAAATAAGACTGAAAAGAATCATACTGATAAGAGTAAGGGCAATACTCCCACTTTGGAAGAAAAATTCAGTCAGTATGGTAGATTTAAAAATGTTGTTCTGTCGGAAGCTGAACTGCAGGAGCTGATGACGCTATTTCCATGGGATTACCAGAAACGGATTGATCATCTTTCTGTTTATATGAAATCCAGTGGAAAAGAGTATCAGAACCATTTTGCAACAATCTGTCTTTGGGCAGAAAGGGATGGAACCAGGACAGGAATGGATAAATATGAATTTCAGGAAGGAGAAAGCCTGTGATGGAAAATAAAGTAACAGCAGATTATCTGGACGAAGAGGGATGTCTTCATTGTGGCACCTGTGGAAAAAGAAAACAGATGAAAGTCAGTCTGATGGGATTTGAGCATGTAGTGTCCTGTTTGTGCGAATGCGAGGTAAAAGCCAGGCAGGAACTGGATGAGAAGATGCAGTGGGAAGAAGCACAGCGGCAGCTTTATCAGAGAAAATCCGTCGGACTTCGGGAAAGAAGATTCTGGGAATGGAAATTTGAAAATGACAACGGAAGCAACCAGAAGATACTAATTGCCAGGCAGTATGTAGAAAACTGGACAGATATGAAGAGAAAAAATGTAGGATTGCTTTTGATGGGACCAGTTGGAACCGGGAAAAGTTTCTTTGCAGGCTGTATTGCAAATGCACTTTTGGAACAGGGAGAACGTGTCATGATGACAAATTTTTCCAGAATCTTAAATGAAATGACCAGTTATCAGGCAGATAGGAACCAGATTATACAAAATCTTGTGGATTATCCGCTGCTGATTATTGATGACTTGGGAATAGAACGAAATTCCGAGTTTGCCTTGGAGCAGGTCTATAATGTGATAGACAGCCGCTATTGTAAAATGCTTCCGCTGATCGTAACAACGAATCTGGGACTGAATGAAATGAAATCCACAGATTTGGATACTGCCCATCAGCGTATTTACAGTAGAATACTTGAAATGTGTGTTCCCATCTATTGTGGTGGAGAAGATAAGAGAAAAGAAGAAGGGACAGAAAAACTCGTACAGGTGCAGAACCTGATTACCGGTTAATCTGTCTTTTTTCATTAAAGGGGGTGATTGCCATGATTACAGATCTGGACAGCAGTTGAATCGCTGAAAGGAGGGAAAAGTCATGCAGGAAGAGGTAACTCAGAAAACGGTAACGTTCTGTATTCGGGCTACTAAGATTACGGCAGACCTGTTGAAAAAGGTTCTTGTTGCGTATCTGCGTCATCAGAAGCAGAAATCAGTAGAGAAGAAAGCACAGAAAAATCAGCCGAAACAGGGAAAGGTCACGGTAAAAGAGCTGGCAAAACAGAATGCCGGGATGGTCAATATCGAGATCACAAATAAGAATATCAAGTCCTTTGAACGGTATGCCAGAAAATACGGGATCAATTATGCTCTGAAAAAAGACAAGAGCAAAGAGCCTCCGGTTTATCTGGTATTCTTCAAGGGACGTGATCAGGATGCACTCAATGCTGCTTTCCGTGAGTTTTCCCAGAAACAGATTCAAAAAGCGAATAAACCTTCCATTCATAAGCGTCTTGCAGCTTACCGGGCAATGATGCCAAAGAAGACGAAGGACAAAGTAAAGAACCGGCATCAGGAGCAGAGTCGATGAAAAAGAAAAGCGGCAAAACTCTGATGCAGAAGTGGAAGAATAAAATCGGGGGTAAGCTGTCCGCCCTGGATAAAAAGAAACTGGTTCTTACAAATATCCCTTATGCTCTGGCTGCTTTCTATGCAGACCGGGCATTTTTTCTTTACCGGAACAGTCCGGGAGAAGATATGGGGAACAAACTATTATATGCAATGGAACACGCAGACCGGATTTTTGCAGGTTTTGTGTTAAGCAATAACTGGAAAGATCTGTTAGCAGGTATTGTTGTTGCAGTCGTTCTGAAAGTGTTGGTCTGGCAGAAACAGGCAGATGCAAAGAAATTACGGAAAGGCATCGAGTATGGTTCAGCTAGATGGGGAACCGCAGAGGATATCAAGCCTTATATGTCGGAAGATCCCTGGATGAATATTCCATTGACAGCAACAGAAGCATTGACTATGGAAAGTAGACCTAAACAGCCAAAGTATGCAAGAAATAAAAATATAGTGGTCATTGGCGGCAGTGGTTCCGGAAAAACTCGATTTTTCGTTAAGCCGTCAGTCATGCAGATGAACTGTTCCATGGTCATTACAGATCCGAAAGGCACTCTGATTGAGGAATGCGGGAAGATGTTAGCAAAGGGACCACCTAAGAAAGATAAGAATGGAAATATTATGAAAGATAGATCTGGAAAAGTAGTTCATGAGCCATATGTGATTAAGGTTCTGAATACTATCAATTTTTCCAAATCGCTTCATTACAATCCATTTGCTTATATACGGTCTGAAAAAGATATCCTGAAGCTGGTGACAACAATCATTGTTAATACCAAAGGCGAAGGGGAAAAAGCTTCCGAAGATTTTTGGGTGAAAGCAGAGAAATTGCTGTATACAGCACTGATTGCTTTTATCTGGTATGAAGGGGATGAAGAGGAAAAGAATCTGAATACCCTTCTGGATCTTTTGAATGAAAGCGAAACCCGTGAAGAGGATGAAACTTACCAGAATCCTGTGGATATGATGTTCCAGGAACTGGAAGAAAGAGATTCGCAGCATTTTGCGGTCAGACAGTATAAAAAATACAAAATGGCGGCAGGTGTAGTAAGTTTGAAGAGACTTCTTAATCAATCAAATTTAAAGAGTTGGAGCTCCAAAATGATTAAAAAGTCTCTTGAGGCTTATTTTTTTACCTTAAAGAACAAAATTGTATTTTGTAAAAAACAATTTCAAAACATGTCCGTATTTTGTTTCGTCAGTACAGAGATTGTGTAAGGAACTTTAAAAAGATGACACGAAATCAAAAAAGATGCAGTAAGGGGGCTGTAAAAAGACCTCTGAGCATTTCGTTTAGTGTAAGAATCTTTTTTACTTCTTACACGAACCTTGAAAACGAAACAGTCTGCCCGTAGTGATACCAGAACTGAATAGGCATTCAGCGTGTCTTTTCTGGTTAATACGTCCCGGAAACATCAGAACCCGGTACAGGAACGGATATGGGATGAGAACAGGCAATTAATAAACAAAGGAAGGAGGACATCTGACTATGACAGAGAAACAGGGATTCATGACAGCGTTGTATGAACGTCTTAGTCGTGATGATGAATTAAACGGGGAATCCAACAGTATTTCAAACCAGAAGAAACTGCTGGAACAATATGCAAAAGAACATGGATTTACCAATCTTGTTCATTTTACTGATGATGGTATCTCCGGTACAAGATTTGATCGCCCAGGCTTTCTTGCCATGATGAAAGAAGTAGAGTCGGGGAAAGTCGGAACGATTCTGATTAAAGATATGAGCCGAATGGGAAGAGATTATCTGAAAGTCGGACAATATATGGAATTGCTGCGACAGAAGAATGTCCGCCTGATTGCAGTCAACGAGAATGTAGACAGCTTCCGGGAGGACGATGATTTTACTCCATTCCGAAATATCATGAATGAATGGTATGCAAGGGATACCAGTAAAAAGATAAAATCAACTTTCAAGGCGAAAGGAAAATCCGGCAAGCATGTGGCAAGTACAACACCGTATGGGTATCTGAAAGACAAGGATGATCCGAATGTATGGATTGTTGATGAAGAAGCAGCTGTAGTTGTACGGAGAATCTTTCACATGACAATGGACGGGTACGGACCATATCAGATTGCCAAGGCACTGAAAGAGGATAAGGTTGAGATACCAGCGGTTCATATGGCAAAGAAAGATGCCGGATTATGGAAAGGCAGAGTAGAAGAAATCAAAGATCCTTATGGCTGGGGCTCTTCTACTGTTGCAGGTATTCTGAAGAAAAGAGAGTATCTTGGTCATACAGTGAACTTCAAGACCAGAAAACATTTCAAGGATAAGAAAAGCCATTATGTATCTGAGGATAACTGGACGGTGTTTGAGAACACGCAGGAAGCAATCATAGATCAGGAAACTTTTGACAATGTGCAGAGAATCCGAAGCAATGTGAGAAGGTACCCAGATGGATGGGGAGAAGCCCACCCCTTGACAGGTCTGATGTATTGTGCAGACTGTGGTTCCAAAATGTATGTACATCGAGTAAATAATGGCAAGCGAGTACCACAATATACCTGTTCTGCATATTCTAAAGTTCCGGTTGGAACACTCTGCCAGACACAGCACAGAATTAATGCAGATGTGGTTATGGAGCTGATTAAGGAACTGTTAAAGGCTGTTGCAGAGTATTCACAGCTGAACCGTGAAGAATTTTTGGAAACAGTAAAAAAGGCACAGACTTCACAGCAGTCCAGTGAGATCACAAGATTGAAAAGCAGATTGGCAGAAGCAAAAAAACGTGTGCAGGAACTGGAAAAACTGATCTGCAGAATTTATGAGGACAATATTCTTGGCAAGCTGCCAGATGAACGCTATGCGATTCTTGACGGACAGTATTCTAAAGAACAGAAAGATTTGTCGGCAGAAATTGCAGATATGGAAGCTGAATTATCAGGCTATGAAGAAGGCCGCAGATCAGCGGAGAAGTTTATTGCTCTGGTTGATAAATACCAAAATTTTGAGGAATTGACCACTTACATGCTGAATGAATTTGTAGAAAAGATTGTGGTTCATGAGCGTGACCGAAAAGGAAGCATTGAGACAACTCAGGAAGTGGAAATCTATTTTAACTTCATTGGGAAATATTTACCTCCACATTTCGGTGAGGTGGAAATGACACCAGAGGAAATTGAAGAAATGAAGAAGCGGGAAGCCAGAAAAGACAGGCTTCATCAGAATTACTTGAAAAGGAAAGCAAATGGCAAGCAGCAAGAATACTATGAACGGACAAAGGCAAAAAAGAAAGCTGAGATGGATGCAAAAAAAGAGGAAATCCGTCAGGAAGATATTGCAAAGGGTGTGTTCGTGCCGGTATCACTGCTTCCACCAGCAGAACCGAAGAAAGGAGTTGCATCAGCATGAGCGAATTAGAAAGAATCATTCACGATAACAGTAATGGTCTGGATTATATCCTTGTCGGGGAAATCTATCTGCCACTGATCGCAGTACCCGAAGAGAAAAGAGAGATTGGTTTTTATGGAAGTCTTCACAGAAACTATCTGAAAGATTACAAGAGTGGCTTGTATTCCTATCTGACATTGAGTGGTAAGCTCTGGACGTATCTCGCAGATCTGAATGAGCAGTGTTTGGAACGCAGGGATTTCCTCATGGAACAGATTATGGAGCAGGAAGGCATTACGAAAGAATTGAAAAGCAGAGATCAGATGGAATGGGTTCGCCGGGCAAACAATGCAAGAAGCCGGGTAGATGAAATTATTTTAAATGAACTGGTGTATGTGTAGGAGGGACTTATGAGATACCGGATTGAATACGCAGACGGAAGATGTTGTAATTTTGCAAACAGCAGAAAAGATTTACTGGACTGGCTGAAACTTTTGAAAGATGAAAAAATCGTTGATATCCGAAAGATTTACAAAAGCGGTGTGACAGATTCTGTGATAGACAGCTATCGTAGTTATCTGAAACAGTGAAAGGGGTGGACAGTCATGGTTGTTGTAAGAATTATTGTGAAAATCGTATTACTGCCAGTGCGTATATGCCTGACAATGATACAACTGGTGGTTATGTTCTTCACATGGCTGTCGGCAACGGTATTTCATATCCTGTCGGGGATCATCTGCATTACAGCAGTTTTAGGGTATGGATTCGGACAGGAGACAGGCACAGAAGCGGTCAGGATGCTTGTGGCAGGTTTTATACTTTATATCCTGCCTGTGCTTTCTGGCTGGGCAGTGGTGTGGCTGGAAACATTCAAAATCAGATTGATGGAGTAGACCACTGGAGAAAGGAATAGGATTCTTAAATGAAGATTACAAAAGAGATTGAAGAATTTATCAACCTGACCATAACGGAACATATGGGAAAAGAGTATGCAGACTGGAAACTGAGCCAGCTGTCTGTGACAGAACCAGATGAAGTTGAGGAAGAATATAAAAAAGTGATCGCAACACTTCCACAGGAACAGGAAGAGACCATTACAAAATATTGCGACCAGATATTTAACAGTGGAGCAGAGACAGAAGAATTTTTCTACCGGTTGGGACTGAGGGACGGAATGAAACTTAGGAAGACTGTTAAAATGGTTCTGAAGCAATTATCAGAATGATACATATAGGAATTATCTGAAAAGTGAATGAGTAAAGGAAAGGGCATTAACCGTAAAAAGTTAGTGCCCTTTGTTTTACCCATTTTTATATTTTCACAAAATCCGATGCAGAGGATTTTTGAAAAACAGACGGAACGGAGATCATGCTGAAGGGACAGCGGCAGGAGTTACGTTTTGTCTGCTGGGAGTACAGAGGGCTGGAAGTCCTTTGTGCCCAGATTGCAAAGAGCGGCAGCATCTTGCTGGGGTTAAGGGGCAAAGCCCTTAGCAGGTTAAGGGCGGCAGCCATTGCCCAGTGATATGGCGTTTCGCCATATGGTACTGGGTACTGTCTGTAACGGGGACAGAGACTTTTGGCAGCTTCGCTGCAATCCCCTCCGGGGAAACAACTTGAAAAAAGGAGAGATGTGAATTGAAAGGCACAAGGCATAACGGCAGATCTGGGAAAGACGGTGTTTACAATCCGCTTCACAATGACCGGAGATTTGACCCGGAACACAGTGAGCATATTGACAATGAACGTGTCCGTCAGAATATTTACTGGGACTGCTATCAGGGATATACCACAATGGCAGACCGGGGAAAAGAGGATAATTTTTCTTTTAACCAGATTGAGATGGCATACTATGTGGATCATTACAGCGATTATGTGATTAACCAGAATAAACGTCATGAGAAAGCAAGACATCCCGACAGATGTAAAGGGGTGGAAGATGTTCTGAAAAATAAAAAGACCTGTCCGGAAGAAAGTATCTATCAGCTTGGGACGATAGATGAACACGCTTCTGTGGAAACGCTGGTTTTGGTTTTTGATGAATTCAAGAAAGAGTTCGATGAGCGGTTTGGTTCTAATGTGCATATCATTGACTGGTCACTGCACATGGACGAAGCAACTCCGCATATTCATGAGCGTCATGTATTCGATGCTACGAACCGGTATGGGGAGATTGAACCGAAACAGGAAGCGGCACTGGAAGAACTTGGCTTTGAACTTCCGAATCCGGAAAAGAAAAGATCAAAGACAAATAACCGTAAGGTTGTTTTTGATTCTGCCTGCCGGACAATGTTCCTGGATATCTGCAAACGTCATGGACTGGAAATTGACGAAGAACCGTCCTATGGAGGAAGGCAGTATCTGGAGAAACAGGACTATATCCGAATGAAGCAGAAAGAAGAGATTGCGGTTCAGCAGGAAATGCTCAATCAGCAAAGGGATAAGGTCAATGCGAATCATCTGGAACTTGCAAGGCAGTCAAAACATGTCAGGGCAAATGAAAAGGTTATCCAGTCACAGAAAGAAAAAATAGAACAGCAGGAAAAAGAATTTAAAGAAAATTTCATTTCCAATTCTGACCGGATTCTAAGTCAGGGCGAGCTGATTGAAGAGCAGAGAGAGGAACTGAAACAGCTTACCCTCCGTATTGAAGATGTGGAAACCTTGCTTGACGAAGTATCCAGTGAAGCCTATGACAAGGCTGTGGATAAAGTCGCAGAGGAAACAATGCGGGCTACCAGAAAAGATGACATTCGTCTTGCGGAAGATTCTAAGAGATGGATTCAGAGTCCGGAACGTAAGGCATCACGAAAAGAAAAGGAATATGCGATAAACAGGCTGGACGGTCTGATTAAAAAAATCGAATATGCGATGGAAAAAGCTGTTGTGAGGGTTGTCCGTCAGTTAAAACAGCCAGAGAAGAAAAAAGCCGTTGTTGAAGAAATCAAAAAAGAAGTGAAGCCGTCAATCAGAGAAAAACTTGCATTGAACGTAGCAAAGATTCAAAGAGAAGAGGCAGAGAGAAAACAACTGAATAAAGGAAGATCACATTCCAGTGATCTGGAACTATAAGGGCATTTTGTTGATTCCGTAAGGACAGGACAAAGTGCTTTTTTGTTTTTTGTGAAAACTTGTTTCCTAGATTTGGGAAGCAGATTTAAGAAAGTGAGGAAACGAATTGGGATTATTTGATGAAGTAAAACAGAATGTGACCGTCCGGCAGGCTGCGGAGAGGTATGGGTTAAAGCCCAACAGGAGCGGACTGATCCGCTGCATTTTCCATAATGACAAATCACCCAGCATGAAAGTTGACCGGAGATATTATTGTTTCGGGTGTGGCTGTACAGGAGATGCCATTGATTTTACGGCACAACTGTTTGACATTGGATTGAAAGATGCAGCCATGAAGCTGGCAGATGATTTTGGGATTCCTTATTCCGGCAGGGACAGGGGATCACCGCAGAACAGGAGAAGCGTTTCGGCAAAAAAGCCAGAGCCGACACCAGAAGAACTTTGGCAGAAAAAACATCTGAGATGCCTGAGAGCCTATCTGGATTATCTGAGCCTGCTTCTGGAATGGAAAGAACAGTATGCACCAAAAACACGGACAGAAGAATGGCATGAAAAGTTTATGACTGCGCTCAGGGAGTTGTCAGTTGTTGAGTATTATCTGGATATCCTGCTCTTTGGGGACAGGGCAGATAAGGAAGCACTTGTAAAAGAAAAATGGAAGGAGGTGGAGCGGATTGAGCAATGCGAAAGAGAAGATAAAGGAGATCGCCACAAAAGAACAGAAAGATGCCATGAAAGAAATGCTCCGGATGGTAGATAAAAGCAAAGTCGATGAAGTGAAACAGATGCTGGAATATACACAGAAAGGAACTGCGAAAGCAACGGTTGGAAATTATATGGTTGTGCTGAGAAATGATCCGCTTGTGCGTGAGAGTATGAAATACAACAAGCTGACAGGCAGGATTGATATTGTAAAAAAACTCTGGTGGAATGAGGAAGTCTGCAAGTTGGATGATGATGGCAGGACTTATTTCTACTATTTCTTTGAATGCTATTACAAACTCACAAGTGAAAAATGTATGGATAAGGCACTCCGTATAGAAGCCAACAGCCGGGCATACCACCCGATCTGTGAGTATCTGGAACAACTGGAGTGGGACGGGCAGGAGAGAATCCGTTATGTCCTGCAACGGTACATGGGGGCAGATGCTTCGGATTTTGTCTATGAGGTTGTGAAGCACTTCCTGATGGAAGCATTAAGCAGAATCTACCGTCCCGGTTGTAAAGCAGATGAAATGCTTTGCCTGGTAGGTCAGCAGGGAGCCGGAAAATCCACATTTTTCCGTTTTCTTGCATTGAACGATGACTGGTTTTCTGATGATCTGAAGCAGTTGAATGACAGTAAGATATACGAGCATCTCCGGGGACACTGGATTATGGAAATGTCGGAGATGATTGCTGCAATCAGTGCAAAGAGCAATGAGGAAATCAAGTCATTCCTGACCAGACAGAAAGACACTTACCGGAACCCTTATGATAAATATGAGGAAGACCGGAAGCGTCAGTGTATCTTTGCAGGTTCAACGAACACAAGGCAGTTCATTCCTTTTGACCGTACTGGGGCAAGACGGTTCCTGCCGATTGCCATAGACAGCAGTAAGGCAGAGAAGCATATCCTCGATGATGAAAAAGAAGCCAGATCCTATTTTGACCAGTTGTGGGCAGAAGCAATGGAAATCTACTGGTCAACGGAGAATAAGAGCAGCCTGTTGAAGTTCTCAAAGGAAATGGAGCAGGAGATCAGTGAATACCGAAAACAGTTCACACAGGAAGATACGATGGCAGGAATGATACAAGGCTGGCTGGACGCTTATAAAGGTAGTCATGTATGTTCCGTCCAGATCTGGAAAGAAGCCTTTGACCATTTTGACCGGGAGCCGAAAAAATTCGAGACAAATGAGATCTGTTCTATTATGGATACGCAGATCACTGGCTGGAAGAGAGCCGGAGTCCACAGATTTTCAAAGGAAGGATATGGCAGACAGAGAAGCTGGATCAGGGAAGGAGCAGAAGAAGAGGGTGGCAACGAACCGGATAAAGATGGATTTACAAAGCTGACGAAAGCAGAACAGTTGGAGCTGCCATTTGATCTGCCCGACAGAGAGAAAGGCTGATTTTGATGCCGAAAGGCTACTGATTACCCGGAAATTTATTGCTTGTTGACATTTTTGTTGACACCAAAATCCTTTGTATTTACCGGTGTTTCAGCTACTTTTTAACAGGTGTCAACAAGAACATTCAAAAAACTTTTCAATAGTATTTTGGAAAACAGAAATAACTACCCGAAAAAAGTTTCAAACCCCATGTTGACACTTGCGTTGTCAGCGTGCCGATAAACTCCCGGCAGGGACAGAAGCAAACCTCTCTCTGTCGGGCACAGGAAAGAAAGGAAATAGATGATTATGGAAAAAATGATGAATAAAAAAACAGAAGGAAACACATTTACAAAGAAAATCGGGCAGACAGTATATGTTGTCCGCTATCATTTCAATGAAGATGCAAAGGAAACCATGCAAGAAAAGATTAACCGGATGCTGGTTGCAGAAGCAAGCCGAAAGGCAATGCAATAGATGGGGACAGAGACAATTGGAATTGAGATATGTTTGAGAATGTGATATGATTTGAGCAACAAATCGAATTTGGGGAGGAAAATTATCATGAATGATTTGAAGGTATCAGATATCATGTGTAAATGGTATATATGGGTTGCAGTTGGATATGTTATTGGAAAGAATTTAAGTGACACATTAGGGGGACTTATTGGTTTGGCAATTGGGGGTCTTATAGGCTGTTACATACAAAAAAATCATAGTAAAAAAGATGATTGATAACTTCCAGCTTGCGAGCTGAAAAATTTGAAGTTGTAAAGGAGCGTTATGCAATGGAAACAAGAAAAATTGTTCGTGGGATTATATTGGCAGTATTGCTGGTTTGTACGGTGTTTTTGATTTATTCCATAGTAACAGACCCATTAGGCGAACATGATATTATGCTTCCCCTTGCTGTTACCGCTGGATTTATTGCATTAGGGCAGGACAAGCGAAAAGAAAGATAAATCTCAGTTTGTATAACAGGAAAATTTGAATTTGACGGAGAGATAGTATGGCTATTATTAAAAACGAAATACCGATTTTGGA